>Ga0224504_10001521_pt1 | contig 10186 bp, 6 predicted proteins | sample SF_Oct11_sed_USG_3_FD_170160 | JGI IMG/M metagenome (GOLD analysis project Ga0224504, IMG submission 170160) | Sediment microbial communities from San Francisco Bay, California, United States - SF_Oct11_sed_USGS_24 | ecosystem: Environmental > Aquatic > Marine > Sediment | place: USA: California... | reverse complement strand
TCACCCGCCCGCCGATCGCCACCAAACGCCTCAGCGTCGATGGCCGAGGCCGGGTCGTTTACCGCTACAAACATCCCTTCCGGGATGGATCGACCCATGTCGTGCTGGAACCGCTGGACTTCATCGCCCGCCTGGCCGCGCTGGTCCCACGCCCGAGATTGAACCTCACTCGTTTTCACGGGGTGTTCGCCCCGAACTTCAAGCATCGTGATCGCATCGTACCGCAACGAGCGCAGCGCGCGGTGGAAGGCGACAAGCCCGTGGCGCCCATGAGTTGGCCGTTCTCGCACCTCCCTGTGCTTCACGGCACCGGGACATCCTGCCCAATGGATGCAGCGGCTCAAGCGGGTCTTCGCTATCGACATTGCCTACAGGGATGTAGGTAAGGGGCGAGAGCAGGACGCGATAGCTTCGAGACTTGCCCGGAATGCGGCGGCAGGCTTAGAGTCATTGCCTGTATCGAAGATCCGCCGCTGATCGCGAAGATCCTGGGGCATGTTCGCCGGCGTGAGCTTTTGATCGGCAACACACCACGATCACCGCCGGTGTTACAACCGGAACTGACACTCACCTAGAGCGGTTGGGTGGAAGCCCAGGGAATCTTTCGGCTGCTCGCCGGGTTTTCAGACTTATTGCATGGATTCAGCGGCCTGATCACCTAGTGGAATGCTTTCAGACACCGGCTCGCCTGCCTACAGCGTGGATCTTTCAGCCTTAACCGGGGAAACATACTTGCCTGATTGAACAGAGACGTGGTTTATTCTTCCTATCCGCGGCGAATACTGAGCTTTTTTATCGACGGTCGGCCACACTGGCTTCTTATCGTCTATGCCTTGCTGGAATCTTTTTTAGGGATAGTAGCGTTTGCGCTGCTCCGAAAGCTTTCACCAAACGAAAATTAGATTCATGTGGCGAACCATCAAGACTTCCGAGATGGGTCGACAGCGGCCCAAGTAGCCTCTCAATCGATTTATTCAGGTGTTCAGCGCACAGCAGAATACCCCTGGATGCGATTCTCAGGGGAGCTAAGTTCTCAGTTCGGCCAGCAGCGGAACTTCCGGCACTCTGTCCATCTCAGTCACCAAATACGACGGCGCCTGCTTTCCGAACTATTGCTAAATCCCTTTGACGGGTCAATTGAGTGCGAACAAGACGCAGTATTCAGCCTACTGCTGCTTGGCAGTAATGTTCAATATCGACTCCAGGGCCGGATCTCTTCCCTCGAAGTAAGCTTTGGAAGACAACGAAACTGGAACGTGGGGTGCGATCCAAATGCGGTGATCTTCAGGTGAGGAAGGTTGGTGGAACTGGGAGGACACAATCCCGCGGATTCCACTGTAAGGCAGTACGAACCAACCAGACTCGCTTAGCGCGTTGGGACGTGAACCGCTGGGTTCTCCGACCAGTACGGCATTGGTCAGTTGACTGATCTGCGCCAGCAACTCATGCCCGGCTGAAAAGGTTTTTCGACCCATAATGACGAAGAGTTGGCCACTTGGATAGGTCGTTTCAAAGTAAATAAGCGTTCGCAACATGGGCGGCAATATAGATCCGTTGCCACCGCTATTCTGCCTGAGGTCAAGTATCAACGTGTCCACGGACTGCGCGGTGATCTCCTGCCGCACCGCGTGATTGAATTGCTTAAGGGATTGCTCCTCCAGATTGGTAACATTGTTGAATTGAATATACAAAGTATTGGAATCCGGAAAAGTTTGCGACCAGTACGCTTTGGAGACTTGGGTAAGGTAGGGCGGCGCCGGGACATCAGGCGGCGGCGGCAGTGCGGGAAAGCCGCTAAAATCAAATTCCCTAGGCGTTGGCTGCACAGTCACTCTCTCGCCAGCGGGCGTGGTTAGAGTCAGGCTAACCACACTTTCATTCTCAACAATATCCAGATTTTCGAGTACCGCAGGGAGAGCCAGATAATATGGGCTGAGCAGCAAGTGCTGCATTTCGTTGTCTCGAGCGTTGACCTGCTTGGTCGCGGAGGCAGCCTCGGCTGCAGGCGTCGCCCCGATCAATTCGACTTTGTTACCAATCAACTCCTCATATTCATCATCGGCCGCAACCACAAACAGTCCGTCCGAAAACCAGTAGAACTGCATCGGAAGTTTCAACAACGAACCCTTTTTCGAGTAAATGGGCACAATAAAGTTGTGTCCATTTCCCAGAGAACCCAGCAGTCTCATAAATTCCACCATGATTTGCCGATCCGTAAGCGTGGGTAACTGCAGGCGTAGTGACGCGACCTCGGCTTCGAAACCCTCGCGGCTGATTGCGTGGTACATGTCAACGTGCAGCCGCTCTATGGACTCAACCAGGAAGCTCAGATCCTGGTCCCATGCCGCCACCGATTCCAAATCCGAAATCGCGCTGCCCGAAACCCGCCGAAATGCCTCGGAATCCTGTAGGCTGCTGAAGCCTGTATGACCGATCAAACTGTGGCGCTCGTCCCACCTGGCTGCAAGGGCCGATTCAAGCCAGGCTAAGGCCTGAACGTCCTCACCCAGTTGTGCATGAGCTAGTGCAATATTGACCATTATGTCATTTGATGGAGCCGATCCAGTGGGAATGCCCTGCAGCGCCGTACCCAGTCCCAACGTATTCTCCAACGCTTCGATAGCATCTCGCCAATTGCGTGTTGCCAAATAAGACAGCCCCATCAAATACCAAGTGTCACCATCATCGGCATACTGAGATGTGAGTCGCTGAAGTACCGGAACCGCCTCATTCCAACGCTCAGCCTGTACCAGTTTTAGAGCCAGTTGCCGAGAATGGTAGTAAGCCACGGGGTCTGAAACTACAACCGGAGAAGGCATTCTGCCGATAGCATCGTTGGTGTATTCCGCGGCCTTTGAGGATGCCAGTGTGGTAGGAACAAGAAGCGGCAACGCCGCATAAGATGCGGCCAGGAGACAGAAAAGCCTTTTGAAATTCACGATATCCTCCAAACAAATCAGGGGCTTGGCTGTATGACCCTTGGTTCCTGACACTAACCCAAATAGTCGAACAATGAAACACAGCCTTGAACGGCACGCATTAGGAAACGATTTACGAATGGCTGCGTGCTGGAAGCCCAGTCACAAAGCAGTTACGCAAAGACAGCGAACAGTCCCTTTTCTTCATCCTATAACGGACCTCGGCCTTCATCCTGTGCGGTCACCCTGAAACGCTGCGTGATAGGAATTCAGTGAATGACCGCAACGGGTCGTGACTTCAACCGGTCGACGCAACACATTGGTTAAATCGCTCAGCTGGTGTTTCATAGTTTAGAGTTTTTCTGGGTCGTTCGTTCAGTTGTCGGGCCACTGCATTCAGCTTCGCTTGCGAGTGTACTGAGAGATCCAGCCCCTTGGGGAAGTACTGGCGAAGCAGCCGATTAGTGTTTTCATTGGAACCTCGTTGCCAAGGGCTTCTTGGATCACAGAAGTACACCTGGATGTTGGTCTCCAGGGTAAAGCGTTTGTGGTCGGCCATTTCCGAACCCCGATCCCAGGTCAACGACTTGTAGAGCTCCCGGGGTAGTTTGCGAGCTTGCTTGATCAAAGCATTGATCACTGTTTGTGTATCTTTACCATCGACCTTAGCCAGCATGACATAACGCGAGTGACGTTCTACCAATGTGGCGATCTGACTGTTCTTGCTACCGAAGACGAGGTCGCCTTCCCAATGCCCGGGTACGGCACGGTCCTCAACCGTCGCAGGTCGTTCTCGGATCGATACCATGTCAGTCATCTGACCCAGCCCTTCGCCTTTGAGTGACTTATGCCGCGAGCGCCGCATGGTGCGCCGAGAGCGAATGTGCTGCAGCAACTCCTTCTTCAAAGCACCCCGGGCCTGGATAAACAGTGAGCGGTAGATGGTCTCGTGCGACACCTGGTAGTTCTCATCATTCGGATAGGTGCGTTTCAACCAGCCAGCGATCTGATCCGGCGACCACAGTTGCTCAAGTTTACGCGCTACGAGCTACGCCAACGCACGGTTGGCTACCAGTTTACAGCGCTTTGGACGACAGGCCCGATCCCATGCTGCCTTTTCTGCCTGGCTGGCTCGGTAATATTGGCGGCCACCGTTACGCTGTAACTCCCGGCTTACCGTGGAGGGTGAGCGCCCTAATGCCGTTGCGATCGATCGAATCGAATGACCCGCCACCGTGCCACGCGAGATCTCTTCGCGTTCCTCCAAAGTCAGGGCCAACCTGGAACGCCTCCTCTGTGCCGGGCGAATCCCGCCAGTCTCGGCTAGAATGCGTCTAACCGACGTGTGGCTTCGCTCAAACAAACGCCCAATCGTGTGGAGTGACTCACCTTTGTGCCAGCGGTCCCACATCAGGGCTCTGTCGGCTTCAGAGTAATATCTTCTTGGCAGGTATTTCCTCATATGCAACATCCTCCTCCCTCATATTAAAGGCTAGGTGTTGCATCGACCGGTTGAAGTCACAGCCGATAGCAGAACTAACGGCTATCTTCTACCTGCCCTGATCGAGTTCTGCTTCCGACCCCTAACCGAAGTCGAGTCCGGATACGTTGAGGGCTGGGAGATAGTGTTCCCATCTACAAGCCCGCTATGCATAAGCATCTGATAACTGGTTTGAAATTCTTCGCGAACTATGTGGAGTCCATATGGAAAAGATCAGGAAAAACCAGGTCTCTGAAATGGTGCTTCGTGCTGCTGCCATTCGTATCAGGCGCTCAGGGAATTGCGATACTGGCTGGGGCTCAGGCCCCCGATGCGCCGGAACATGCGCGAAAAATTACCCGCGTCGGCGACGCCGACCCGCGCCGCTGTTTGGTGACAGGACAGATCATGTTCCCGGATCAGGTCCTTGGCGTACTCGAAGCGGGCCGTGTCGAGTTCGAGCTGGAATCGGCTGCGTTGCTGCCGCAGCTGCCGGAACAGCGTTCGCTCGGACATGTCGAGTAGCTGCGCGATCTTGCGGGCGGTTACGGGACCATCATTCATATAGGCCTTGATGAGATTCCTCACGGCGGCCCGAAGATGGCGAGGCTTTTCCAGGCTTGGTTCATTCGGGCACACCACTCGATCCCCGTATTTCTGGTGGAGCACTCGACAATCCACTTCAACAAATCCACATGGCTGACCGGTGAGGATCCTCGTGCCGGGGTACCAATCCCGAAGCCGACCTGGCGCCCGCTTTGCCTCTATGCCAATCTTGCCAGGTGACCAAGACCGGCCGATGCAGTACCGGATCAGCTCGACCATCACGGCGAGTTGGTAGGCCTGGTCTACATCGTAGCCCGGCCAGGATTTCATGCGATACTCCGTCGACAGGCGGATTGAGTCGTGGTGGTTTCGCAATGACATCTCCAGGTGGGTGGATTCCGAAGTCGCTTCACGGATCAGCGCCTGCAATCCCAGAAACACGGTTGGCGCATGTTCGATCCTGGCAGCCAAGTCCAGGCTCAGGCAACGATCACCGATACTCTGGCCAACCAGCCAGCCGACCGCAGGGTCCACCAGGCAGCTTGCGCGCTCGAACCACGCCCACGTATGACGCACGGGCACCCAGAGGTTCGGGTCATCGCAGCAAACGGGTAAACCAATCGATGTGTAGGCCTTTTCCACGGGCGCGCCGACTTGACTCGCAAAAGAGGCAACGCACATAGAATGCGCCAGGCGAGTGAGCGGTGTAATGGATGGCGCTGTGTTTGACTCAATCATGAGCAACCTATGGAAGCTTTGGCATATTGACGCGAATGCAGAGAAACCCCGGCTACGAGTCTGTCTCTTAAAGAGCCGACAATGACTTTGGTCGACTTCTATCCAAAAAACACTTGATGCTAGTCAAACCAGTATCTCGCCGATGGCAGTAATTGACAAGTTCGACAATTATAAAGGGTTAACATATGAATTCATGTTCTGTTCGCAGTTTAGATGCCCTTGGGCTGAAGGAGGTAAATATCGTGAATAAGGTGAGAAGGTTTTCGGCGCTGGCTGGCTCAACTGCCATCGCTTTGCTGCTGGGTACGAGCGTTGTTCTGGCAGAAGAGGTCTGCGTCGACGGTGACACGGCGGTCGCGATCAAAGATTTGGAACTGAATACCGATCAATATGGCACCGTCAAAGTGAACGTGGATTTCAGATATGAAACCGGGTGGACTGTTTACGGGTCTGGCCTGGATGACTTTCCCTTCACTGGGGGAAATGCAGAAGAGGACGCTTTTGTCACTATGGAACAGATAAATGACGCTCTTAATCGCGGTGGCCTCATCCCGGACTCTGCCGGGCGACCCGATCAGAACACTTACTGGATCGGAGTGGAGGAAGAAACCGAAGTTGGCCAAGGGTTTATTGCAGGCGTGTCAGGTGCGAACTATGGGTCGACTACATGGGGACCATGCGACGAGTCTGGTGCAGAAAATTGCCTTTTAGGTGTCGGGATAAAGGAGGCGGATCAATACGCTACATACGCCGACTTAAGCTTGGCGGATGGGACAAACTGCGGCAATGAGCCTCCTGTTGATCCACCCCCTGCCGGTTCGTTTGACATCATCCCCTGCATTACCGGCTCCTGGTATCTCCCCGCGCGTGACGGCGAGGGGTACAACATCGAGATCACCGGATCCGGACTTAGTCTGGATATGCTGGCCTACTTCTACACCTACGATGAAGCCGGAAACCAAATGTACGTGGTCGGAGCCGGGGACGTTGAGGGCGACACCGCCGTCGTGCCCGTGGTGGTTACGTCGGGTCCGAGCTACGGAGACGATTACGACATGAACGATCTCGTCCGTGATCCCTGGGGAACGCTTACCTTCAAGTTCACCTCCAAGGACACCGGCACCGTTGAGCGGGCTTCGACCACGGGTTTCGGCACCACCACTGAGGATATTATCCGACTCACCTCTGTCAGTGGCTTAAGCTGTCCATGAGTGGTTGAATGGAAAAGCTTTCCGCCGGATTTTAATCAGACTGGCAAGGCCTATCCGGCGGTGGCTTTGCCGTGTGGGCAGCGGAGGGAGAATCCCGGAATCAGCGCCATACATCAAATCCGGAACGGACGCAAGGTTTGACCCCGACCGTTTGTCATTCAATATTGAAGGAACTCCAAACAGGAGGAACGAAATGAGAACACTTTTTGTTTCGACATTGGCCTTAATGCTCTCAACAGCCTGGCAACCCGTCCAGGCGGAGTTTGTCTTGCTTTTTAGTGAACCCACTGGTCAATATGAGATTCGGGTTGTGGACAACGGAGGCTTAGACCAGTCGACCATCAGGGGCTTCATTGAGTATAGCCACAACCAAGGTGGTCTTGATGTTTACGTAACTGCAAGAAGCAAGCCCGATGCAGGAAGTGTCACGGCGCCGGATATGGAGCTGAGGGTCGATTATGTTGGGGTTGCCGGCGATTTGATCATCTCGATGACCGATACGGACTTCAGCGTTGGGTTCGCAACCGTATACACAGAAACTGAGGGCTTGATACAGCACGGCTCCTTCAGTTTTGATTACTTCGGCGATTCCGGCAACCAGGAATTTGGATTCGGTTTCCCGATCCGCTCAATTGGCCCGTTCGATTCGCCTGATTCCATCGTTGATCAGAGTGAGGACATAATCCCCTCTGGGTCTCTCTCTCCCGAGGGCTCTCTGACGATCTCCCTGACCCTCACCCCGGATGCCGGTGATGCCCCTCTGGCGAGAGCAGGGGCGATCAACGCCCGGCTCTTGATGGTTCCAGAGGACGTAAATGTGCCCGTCCCGGACGTGACGGGTCTAGAGCTGCAGGCAGCCGAGGCCGCCATCGAAGCGGCGGGGCTCGAGGTTGGTTCTACGAGCACCCAGCTCAGCGACACCGTGCCGGCGGGCAATGTGATCAAGCAGACGCCGGAGGGTGGGGATTCGGTCCCGCCCGGCACGGCGGTGGACCTGGTGGTTTCCGCCGGTAACGACTTCGAGCAGGTGGCCAACCAGGCCGGCCTGGCCGGGTTGTGGTACGACCCGGCCTTCGATGGCGAGGGCTTCAACGTGATCGTCGCCGATGGCAGCTGGCTGTTGTACTACTACGGTTGGCGCTCCAATGGCCAAAGACTGTGGTTGCTTTCCGAGACCGCCGTTGATCCGATCCTGTTCGGCAAATCCGTCACCCTGGATCTGTTCATTGCGGTCAGAGGTACGTTTGCCGACCCGAACCCTGAGCTCTCGCGCTGGGGTGAAATCACCTTCATCTTCGATACCTGCACTTCGGGGCGAGCCCACTTGCAGGGCGAGGATGGGAGTAAAACCACAGCACTAGTCAAGCTGCTGGGAATCGACGCGCTGGACTGCGATTCCTGATCTTTGCCTTTTAGGCGGGAATGGGCTCTACGGGCCCATTCCCGCCCGCTGCCGCCACTCCCGATTAAGGGCAGAACGAGAAGGCTTGTAACGAAATGTGTACGTGTCATTTGAAGAATCGTTACGTGAAAATGGATGCATGCGCGCAGCTAGTATATTTTCGTCTCTGGCCGAACTGAGAACAAAACTCCCCTGAGATCTACGTCCAGGGGAGTTCTCTTACTTGTCGCATTGCAGAACCAGGCCATTCAGAGTCCCTAATGGCTACTAACGACCCGAAGCAGAAGTTTCACCATGCTATTCTGATCAGCAGCAATTGACCTAAAGAACTCGTCAGATTCACTCGTGGTTTAGGCACCAATGCCACCAGCCTGGCCGACCAGAGAAAAAGCTGATCGATTTCAAAGAAACTGTCTGACGGCGATTTAAGAAACCAGCCATTGTGCCCTGCAAGACCAGGAACGAATACTTTCAGTATTTGCTCCAACCTTGGAATTGCATACACACCAAATCCAGCGCTCGCGGCCAAATTACTCCCCAGTATATGTACGCCACCGGTCTGAGAAGACATTACTCTATCAAATCATTGATGAGTACTGGCCTGAGTTTCAAGCAGAGTTAGCAAGCCATGGTAAGTACCTACCCGCTTACGTTACAAATGAATTTGATGAGTACCTTAAGTGCGGAAGGCTTGAACATGGATTCCTGAGAATCCGTTGTGAGTCTTGCCACGATGAAAAATTGGTTGCCTTCAGCTGTAAGAGACGCGGATTCTGCCCCAGTTGTGGTGCACGGAGAATGGCGGACGGCGCCGCCCTGCTGGTAGATGAAATCCTGCCGCATCAGGCCATGCGCCAGTGGGTGCTTAGCTTTCCGTTCCCGCTCCGCTTTCTATTCGCCAGCCAACCTGCCGTCATGGGCAAGGTGCTGGGTATCGTCTATCGGGCCATTGCCACGCATCTGAGAAGAAAAGCCGGATATACAAAAGCCACCGCACAAACCGGCGCCGTCACCCTGATCCAGCGCTTTGGCAGCGCGCTGAACTTGAACATCCATTTTCATATGCTGTTTTTGGATGGCGCGTATGTTGACCGCACCCATGGACCTGGTATGCGATTTCGCCGGACCAGCGCGCCGACCAGTGATGAACTCTCTCGACTCACCCATACCATTGCCCGACGTATTGCCCGTTACCTGGAACGTCAGGGCTTGTTGGAGCGTGATGTCGAGGGCGCTTGGCTGACCTCATCTGCAGGCGGTGAAGAAGATGAGGCTGCCATCCATCACCTGCTCGGCAGTTCCATTACTTACCGTATTGCGGTCGGCCCGCAACAGGGCCGCAAGGTATTCACGCTACAAACGCTGCCCGATTGCAGGTCTGACTTCAGCAAACCGCAAACGGGTCACAGTGCGGGCTTCTCGCTTCACGCCGGTGTCGCAGCCCAGGCACATGAACGGGCCAAGCTGGAACGTCTGTGTCGCTACATCGCAAGACCGGCAGTTTCCAACCAGCGCCTGTCACTGACCCGCAACGGACAGATACGCTATCAGCTTAAGACGCCCTATTCTGATGGAACCACACAGGTGATTTTCGAGCCACTGGACTTCATCGCCCGTCTGGTGGCCCTGGTCCCCCGACCACGCGTCAACCTCACGCGGTTTCATGGCGTGTTTGCTTCCAACAGTAAGCATCGAGGGTTGATCACTCCCTCGAAACGAGGCAAAGGCAATGCTCCTGCGCAGACTCAAAAATCCCCGCCGTTGGACCGACACATGGCAATGACCTGGGCCAGGCGCTTGAAGCGGGTTTTTGATATCGATATTGAAACCTGCAGCAAATGCGGTGGTGACGTCCGCATCATCGCCAGTATCGAAGACCCTGCGGTGATCA
>Ga0224504_10001520_pt1 | contig 10187 bp, 7 predicted proteins | sample SF_Oct11_sed_USG_3_FD_170160 | JGI IMG/M metagenome (GOLD analysis project Ga0224504, IMG submission 170160) | Sediment microbial communities from San Francisco Bay, California, United States - SF_Oct11_sed_USGS_24 | ecosystem: Environmental > Aquatic > Marine > Sediment | place: USA: California... | reverse complement strand
ACAAAAGCCACATCGGACGCTGCGTAGAACAGATACATGTCACCCAATGTGTCGACGAGGAGAACATCCGTGCCGCGGTCACACGGATCTCCTGAGCTGCGCCTGACGACCGAGAGATTCTTCCCTTTCAGCAGCGATCGGACGGCGTCACAACGCTGCGGGTGACGCGGCACCAGGATCAGCAAGGTATCGGGGAATCTGGCACGCACTGTCTGCAATGCTTCGAGGACCGCCTCCTCTTCGCCTTCGTGGGTGCTGGCGGCGATCCATACAGGTCGACCCGCCGCCTGGGAATCCCGGAAGTCCCGTCCCTGCGCCGCGATACCCTCCGGCAGGCGGATGTCGAACTTGATGTTGCCGACGACATGGGTACGGTGGGCATCGGCGCCCAGCAGAAGGAAGCGTTCCGCGTCCCGATCGCTCTGTGCCGCCAGCACGATCCCGTGTGACAGCGTCTCGCGGAACAGGCTGACGAAGCGGCGGTACTTGTGCACCGATCGGGGCGACACGCGCGCGTTGGCCAGCACCAGCGGCACCTTGCGACGACCACACTCCTCGTAGAGATTCGGCCATAACTCGGTCTCCATGATGATGGCGAGTCGCGGCCGGAAGCGGTCGAAGAAACGTCGGACGGCGCCCCGCATGTCGTAGGGCACGTAGGTGTGGATGACATCCTCGCCCAGCAACCCCGCGACTCGCTGCGCACCAGTCGGCGTTACCGTACTCATGACGATCGGGACGTTGGGGAAACGCTCGCGCAGGATCCTTACGATCGGCGACGCGGCGACCACCTCACCGACTGACACGGCATGAATCCATATCGCCCGCCGTTCCGTGCGGGTGCGGCCGAAACCAAAACGCTCTTCCCAACGATCCAGGTAGGCCGGGTTCCTGAGCGCCTTGTAGATGAGGATCGGGACGACCAACGGCGCCAGTATGTAAGACAGTATGAGGTAGAACTGTCTCACTGTTAGTCGCCGTCGAGACTACGTACCCGGTCCACGACGGCGCTGGTTGAGTGCCCCTCCCGATAAGAGAGCACCCGGACCTCGCCTCCATTCTCCAGGACGCTGGCACCGCCAGCGATCTCAGCCACCTGATAGTCCCCGCCCTTGACCAGGACGTCGGGTCTGACTTCTCCGATCAGGCGCTCGGGCGTGTCCTCCACGAAAGGTACGACCCAGTCCACCGCGGCCAGCCCCGAGAGTACGGCCATGCGGTCGGCGACCCCACAGACAGGCCTGCCCTTGCCCTTGAGACGGCTCACGGACTCGTCCTCATTAACGGCGACGACCAGCCGGTCGCCGAGCGCTTTCGCTTCTTCCAGGAAAGCGACGTGTCCGGCGTGGAGGATGTCGAAGCAACCGTTCGTCATCACCACCCGCTGGCCCTCGCTTTGAGCCTCCCGGACGGCGGCGATCAGCGCCGCCTCGGCCATCAGGCCACGACCCCCCTTGCCGCGTCGGTGCAGGGCCAGCCTGAGTTCCGCCGTGGTCACGGACGCAACGCCGAGCTTGCGCACGACCAGGCCAGCCGCCAGATTCGCGAGTCCGGCTGCCGATTCTGCCGACAGACCCGCCGCGACGGCCGCCCCGACCACCGCGATCACCGTGTCGCCGGCACCGGTGACATCGAACACCTCACGCGCCTCGGCCGCCAGGTTGGTCACGGCGTCCCCGGGTCCGATCAGAGTCATGCCACGGCTGCTGCGAGTGACAAGCAACCACTCGATCTGCAGGTCTCTTCTCAGACGCTGACCGCGCTCCACAAACGCCGATTCGTCCGGGCAGTGTCCGACCACCGCCTCGAACTCTCCGATATTCGGGGTGACCATCGTGGCCCCCCGATAGCGCTCAAAGTCCGGCCCCTTCGGATCCACCAGCACCGGAAGCCCGGCCGCCCGACACCGCCCGATGAGAGTCCCCGCCTCGGACAATGCGCCCTTGCCATAATCGGACAGGATGACGGCATCGACGCCACCGACAACGGCATCCACGGTCGACTCCAGCGCGGCCGGCGGAACTTCGTCGTCGATCTCCTCGAAGTCCAGGCGGATGAGTTGCTGATTACGGCTGAGGACCCTCAACTTGGTGGCGGTCGCCAGCCGTTCGTCTCGCGCCAGATGGGTCTCGATGCGGCTGCCTGACAGCAGCGCGACCAGCCGGTCACCCGCCTCGTCGCGTCCACAGACACCCGCCAGTCGGGTGATCACGCCCAGGCTGGCAAGATTGACGGCAACATTACCGGCTCCGCCAGGACGCTCTTCAATATCCCGGACATGAACCACGGGAACCGGTGCTTCCGGGGAGATGCGTTCGACCGGACCGAACCAGTAGCGATCGAGCATCACGTCGCCGGCGACGAGTACTCTGGCCTTGTGGAAATCGGGGACGAGCAGGGTCATGGCCTGGCTCCGGTTTTGGCGCGGATGGTATCACAGCGGACGTTTGGCACGAGGCGGCACCCGGCCGCCTCCACGGCTCTCCATGGGCTAGAATCGGCGCACCCGGCGGACGACAGGAGTCCGCCGCAACCGGAACATCATGGCCGACCAACCTGCCCCTCTGTATCGCTTCCTCGCACCCCGCAACTGGCTCACCTGGCTGGGTCTCGGGTTGCTCCGGGTCGTGGTCATGTTGCCCCACCGCTCGCGGATGACGATCGGGCGCACCCTCGGACGACTGGCCTTCCGGATTGCCGGCAGGCGTCGACGCATCGCGGTGAGGAACCTGCAGATATGCTTTCCGCAGCTGACCCCGGAGGAGCGACAGGCGCTCCTGCGGCGTCACTTCGAGTCGCTTGGCATGGGGCTCGTGGAGACAGGTGTCTGCTGGTGGGTGCCGGACGCCAGGATCCGTCCTCTGCTGGAGGTCGAGGGACGAGACCACCTGGATGCCGCACTGGCCCGCGGCAAAGGGGTGCTGATGCTGACCGGGCACTTCAACCCCGTGGATCTGGGTGGCAGATTCCTCACGATGCTGGCTCCGGTGACGGCTTTATATCGGCCCCATGAAAACCTGCTGCTGAATGAGATCATGCGCAGAGGCAGGGAGGCGTCCGCGAAACGTGCGGTCTCCAAGCACGACGTGCGCGGCCTGGTCGGCGCACTGCGTTCGAACCACGCGATCTGGTACGCGCCCGACCAGAACTATCGAGGCAAGTACGGCATCGTCGTACCCTTTTTCTCGACACCCGCCGCGACCAATTCGGCCACCTCCCGCATCGCCCGCATCTCGGGCGCCGCGGTCGTGCCATTCTTCCCGGAGCGGCGAGAGGACGGCAGCGGATATCGGTTGATCATCCGTCCGGCCCTGGATGATTTCCCGTCCGACGACCCGATCACCGACACGCTGCGGATCAACGCACTGCTGGAGCAACGTGTCAGGGAGACACCTGCGGACTACCTGTGGATTCACCGCCGCTTCAAACCGGCGGAAGCCGGCCAGCCGGATCCCTACGCCGACATCTGACTGTAGCCTTCCAGGAAAGACAGCCAGTTGATCTGGGCGAACTGCGTCGCGGGGTTTTGCGTTGAGATTTTGCGTAACGACCGCAGGAAACGGTCCAGGTTCGCCTGCTTCCATGAACCCGGGGCGCGCAGGCGTCCCCGATCGAAGTCCAGCAACCAGGGCGCCCCTTCTGCGTCGAGCAGTAGATTATGAGCTGTCAGGTCCGCATGCCACACACCGGCATCATGAAAACGCCTGACGCAGGCACCCAGCCCCCTCCACACGGCCTCGTCCAACGGACGCTCCTGCAGGTGCTCAGCCAGCGGCCGGGCCGTCTCTATTCTGCGGGTGATTATCGAGGCCGTATAGCTCAGGCCGGTGCGACGAAATGCTGCCGCCACAGGTCGCGGAACCGGCAGTCCGGTTTCGAACAGCCGACTGATCAGTCTCCATTCGCGGATGGAGCGGACTCTCGTGGATCCCTGCCAGACATAGCGATCACGCGAAAAGCGTCTCGCCAGCCCGCCACGGAGGTAGTGTCGGATCGCCCACTGCTCACCGTTGGCGCTGACAAATGCAACGGCACCTCTGCCACCGGCCGCCGACGTCAGGAGACGTCCCTGTCGCTGCCAGTATCCGGCGCTGAAGTGCTCGGCCGTCCAAGCCTGGTCGATGCCGGCATCGGCAAGGATCTCGACCGGACCGACGCTGATGTGGCGCTCTTGCATCGTGTTCGGGAATTGCTCACCCACCGTCCGGGACGGCGAGCCGGGAGCAGCAGTGTATCACTGGCGGCCACAGCCCCCGCGTCGATCGCGGCCCTGAACAGGCTGCCGCGGGCTCACACCGCGACGAGTGCATCAACGACTCGTTGCGGAGAGATCTCTCTCAGGCAACGGAGATGACCCAGGGGACACTCCCGCTCACGGCAGGGGCTACACTCCAGCCCCAGGTACAGCGTCTGTCCGCGATCGGTCAGTGGCGGCGCGAACACCGGGCTCGTGGACCCATAGAGGGCGACGACCCGGCAGCCGACCGCCGCAGCAACATGCATCAGTCCGGAGTCGTTGGCGACGGCCTGCTCGGCCAAGCCGAGGAGATCGACGGCGTCCAGCAGCCGGGTCTGCCCGCAGAGATTGATGGCGGCGCCGTCTGAGCCCTCTGCGATCTCGCGGCCTGCCTGGGCGTCGCGGTCTGAACCGAGAACCCAGACCTGGCAACCCCTTCCGCGCATCTCCCGGGCGACTGCTGCAAAACTCTCGGGCGGCCATTGTTTCGCGGGCCCGTACTCGGCACCCGGCATCATCGCGAGAACCGGACGGTTACGGTCCAGATCCAGCCTGGCCAGCAGACGCGCCTGATTGTCACCGTCAGTCTGCAACCTCGGGTGCGGCACCGCGGGTGGCGCGGAAGCATCAGCCGGCAATCCGAGCGCGACATAACGCTCTACGTTGCGTGTCAGCACGTTTTCGTCCAACGGCCGGATGTCGTTGAGCAGTCCGTAACGCATCTCGCCTCGATAGCCGGTGCGGATAGGGATCCTCGCATGCAGCGGCACAAGAGCGGACTTGAACGATCTCGGTAGCACGATGGCGCGGCTGTAGGCTTTCTCTCTGAGCCTGTTGCCCAGGCGCCTGCGTGCCGACCAGCCCAGCTGGCCGTGCCCGATGGGCAGTTCGATAGCGTCGGAAACCTCCGGCATCCGGCGGGTCAGTGATACAGACCATGCAGGCGCGAGAACATCGGTCTGTGTGTCAGGCAGCTTCGCCAGAGTCAGGAACAGGCTCTGAGCCATTACCATATCGCCGACCCAGGCCGGACCGACAACCAGAATCCGCTCGCTCACGGACGTCCCCCACGACCCGATAGCTGGTCACATACCATCAGAAGATGCACCGGAGGTCATTTGCTCATAAAGCGTCAGATACGACTGCGCCATCCGCTCGGGGGAAAAGGCCTTCGCTTTTTCGAGATTGGCCCGGCTGATCCTCAGGCGCAGCTGCGGATCGGCCGCCAGTCGCAGCAGGGCCGTCTTCATCCCCTCGAGATCGCCGTACTCAATCAATATGCCGTTGCCGCCGTCTTCGACGATCTCCGGTATGCCGCCGACACGGGTCGCGACGATCGGCAGACCGAACTCCAGTGCGTCAAGCAGTATGGATCCGAGACCTTCGTGCCGCGACGGCAACAGGAACACGTCGAACGCAGCCAGATAGTTACCGACGTCCTCGACCTGGCCTGTAAGGATCACGTTGGGCAGGTCCCGTGTCGCGTCTCGCAGCAGAGCTTCGTCGGGACCGCCGCCGACCAGCACAAATCGCATATCAGGGCGTGAGCCGGATAGCGCGCGGGCAACCTCAACGATCTGCATCTGCCCTTTTGCGGACGCGACCAGCGCAGCGACGTGCCCGACGACAAAGTCTCCGCCCCAACTGTCCAGCAGGGCACGCTCAACCGTTCCGTCTGACGGCAGTCGGCTCGAGGCACTGGGGATGATCACGCAGGATAATGAGGGATCCAGCTGCTGAATGCTCGCCCGGATCGCCCTGCTCAGAGCGACGATCCCGGCGGACCTGCGATACAGCATCCGGTTGAACGGGTGCCGGCGTGGCCCTGTCTGCACGCGACGGGTCATCAGGTAGGGCACACCAGTGAGCAGGCTGTTCAGCCATGCGCTTCGCAGGCTCCGTCCCTCGTGGACATGGATCAGGTCGGGCCGACCGATCGCGCGGACCGCGCCCAGCGTGCCGGAGCACTCGCGCACCTCTACCCTGGACAGTCCGCGCAGTCGGGCGGCCAATGGCTCGCCGGCGCGAGCGACCACACGCTGCGCCCAGCCCGACCCGGCCAGCGCCCGCACGAGGAGCTCGGTCTGGCGCTCCCCACCACGAAATCCCCGTGCCAGATTCACGTGGCAGAGTGTCCGGCGAGCGGGAGTCTCTGTGGAAGCGACGCTCAACTGACGCGACTCGACGGCCACGCACGCCGGGCCAGCGGCGCCGGGCGCATGCGCTCAGCTCTGATTCGCGTCTGTGAGAGTGAAGGTCGCGCCACAGTATGGGCAGGTAGCGGACCCGGTCGTCTCGATCGGAAGATAGACTCGCGGATGCGAATTCCACAGGGTCATCCCGGGCGTGGGACAACTCAGCGGCAGCTGCTCGCGCGTGACCTCGTAGTGGTCTTCGGCGTTGGCCTGGATTCTTTCCTGTTGCGAAGACATCAGCTCCGTCCTCTTCGGAATGTCGCGGGAAAGTATATCAGCGCCGCGTTGTCAGCTTCCGAATTCGCTCTCCCAGACAGCCGCTACGCGCTCGCGCTGATCCGCGAATTCGGCATCGGACACGCGAGCCGGCTGGTCCTCCAGAGCCAGCCGGTGAATGCGTGCCCGGTAGTCGAGATAGGCGGCTTTCAGCTCCGCGGCAAGGTCCGGCGCCATGATGCCCACGTCTACCAGACTCTCCAGCTGTCGGACGTTGTCCGGATAAGTCACGAGCACGGGGTGTTCCGATGCGTTCAGCAACACCAGGTACTGAACCAGAAACTCGATGTCCGCAATCCCGCCGCGGTCCTGTTTGATGTCGAATCGGGCTGGTTCGCGACTACCCAGCTCAGCGCGCATTTTCTCACGCATCTCGGCCACTTCCTGCCGCAGGGTGTCCTTGCGTACGGCAGTACACAGCAGATCGCGGCGCATCGTCTCGAATCCGGCGCGCACCGCGGGGGTGCCGGCGACTGCGCGCGCTCTGAGCAACGCCTGGTGTTCCCAGGTCCAGGCCTCACTCCGTTGATAGCGGTCAAAAGCATCCAGGCTGGTGACCAGCAAGCCACCCTTACCGCTGGGTCGCAGACGTGTGTCGACTTCATAGAGCAGTCCGGAGCTTGTCTGGGTCGTCAACAGATGCACGAGCCTGCGGGTCAGGCGTCCGTAGAACAATCCATTGTCCAGTGAAGTGGGGCCCTCCGTCACTTGTTCATCACCTTCCGAATCGTGGATGAACACCAGGTCCAGGTCCGAGCTGTAACCCAGCTCCAGCCCCCCCAGCTTGCCGTACCCGACGATAGCGAATCCGGACTCACGGCGTCCGCTGCCGCGGCCGCATTGCGGCCGCCCGTAACGAGCATGCATCTGTTGGGAAGCCAGCTGCAGGCACGAGTCGAGCACCGTCTCGGCGATCTCCGTCAGGCGATCGCTGACTTTCATCAGCGGCAGCTTGGACGAAAGGTCGGCTACCGCGACCAGGAAAACCGCGCTGCGCTGGAACTGCTTGAGTACTTCCAGCTGGGACTCCAGGTCATCCGGACCCACCGTGGACAGGCGTCGACGGAGGTCCGCCCCCAGAGTTTCCCTGACCGGCAGTCTCTCAAAGACACGGGGGTCGATGAGCTCGTCGAGCAGCAACGGATGAGTAGCGATCTGGCGTGCCAGGAATTCGCTCCGCGAACAGAGCCGTGTCAGGTGTTTCAGGACACCCGGATTCTCGTTCAACAGGGCGAAATAGGCGGAGCGCCGACCGACGGACTCGAGTATGCCGGCCAGCCGCTCCAGCGTAACCTCGGGATTCCGATGCTGACCGGATTCACGGATCAGCGCCGGTACCAGAGCATCCAGTCTTTGCCGCCCGCTCTCGTCCAGGCGGCGTGCGAATCCCGCCGACCGGAGGTGGTCGAGGGCGGCTACGGTTCTGTCCACATCGGTGTAACCGCAACTGCCGAGGACCTGCTCGCTGTTGTCGCTGGCCACGGCGCCACTCCAGAGGCCGGCGACCCGGTCCGACATCTCGCTGACGGGCGCCCCTTGCGAGCCCTCCAGTTGCACCAGGAAGTGCTCCCGGACCCTGCCGCGATGCAGGTCAATATCGGCCGAGCAGCTATGCCAGTCCCGGTAACCCAGCGAGTAGGCGAGCCGAACACGCTCCTCATCTGAAGCGGGCAATCGATGGGTCTGCCGGTCCTGCCACTGCTGCAGCCGGTTCTCGAGCCTGCGCATGAACGCATAGGCGGCCAGCAGATCGTCGACCACGGTGTCGGCCAGCAGGCGACCGCCTCGCAGTCTTGGCAGCACCCGCATCAGACTGGCCGATCTCAGTTCCTTGATCGACCCGCCTCGAAGGATCTGCAACGACTGCACGATGAACTCGATCTCGCGGATGCCGCCCGGGCCACGCTTGATATCGTCCCGCAGGTCCCCTTCCGCGCTTTCGGTCTCGATCAGGCGCTTGATCTCTCTTAGCGACTCATAGACCCCGTAGTCTAGATAGCGTCGATAGACAAAAGGCCTCAACAGCTCGCTGTAGAGGCCCATACCGGGGCGATGCCCGGTGACGGGTCGCGCCTTCACGTAGGCATAGCGTTCCCAGGCCCGCCCATGCCGCTGGAGATAGTCCTCGAGCGCTGCCGTGCTGACAGCCAGCGGGCCGCTGTCACCGAAGGGCCTCAGACGCATGTCGACACGGAACACGAAGCCGTCCTCGGTCACCTCGTCAAGCAACCGGATGACGCGCTGCCCCAGGCGTATGAAGAATTGCTCCCGGCTGATCTGTCGCGGCCCGGGCGTGGTGTCACCGTTCTCGAACAGGAACACGAGATCCACGTCCGAGGAGTAATTCAACTCCCTGCCACCGAGCTTACCCATCGCCAGGACGATCAGGCCGACTGGCCGGCCCTCGGTATCCAGTGGCTGCCCATGAGCCTCCTCCAGCTGTCTCCGGGCAATGTCGACTGCCGCTGAGATGCACACATCGGCCAGCTCGCTCAGATGCCCGAGTGTCTCGTCGAGGCTGGCCCAACCCGCCAGGTCGCGCCAGGCAATACGGATCATCTGACGCCTGCGGAAAACGCGCAGCGCCTGCATCCCCTCCGTGTCGCCAGTCTCCGGCGTTAGCTCCGACGCCAGTTGCCCCGCAAGCGTGGAAGCACTCCATGCCGACTGCAGCCCGGCCTCCCCCAGCAGGAACCCCAGGTCAGCCGGGTAGCGGAGCAATCCGTTGCGCACGAACTCGCTGCAGGTCCAGACTCTGGCGAGGGATCCGAAGACCTTTGGGTTAGCGGACAGATCGGCCACCTTGTCCGGATTCGCGTCGACGAAGCGATCCCAGTGCTCGCGAAAGACCGCCCTGAAAACGCCTGGCAGTCCGTTGTCTGCTTCCATGTCGGTCTCGGGAGAATCAGTCATCAGGGATACAACGGCCGGGTACCGTCTGGAAAAGTAGCACGCCCGCGCCGGCGATTCGCCCTGAATCCGGTTTCACGGATTGCGGGGCAAAAAAAAACAAGCCCCGCCTGAAGCGGGGCTTGTCTGGTCGAGAACGACCGGAAGCGTCGTAACGCCCGGGGCGTCTTACATCATGCCGCCCATGCCGCCCATGCCGCCCATGCCGCCCATGTCGGGCATGCCAGGAGCGTCACCTTCTTCCTTCGGCAGCTCGGCCACCATCGCTTCGGTGGTCAGCAGCAGCCCGGCGACGGAGGTCGCGTTCTGCAGGGCCAGGCGGGTGACCTTGGTCGGGTCAAGGATTCCCATCTCCAGCATATCGCCAAACTCACCCGTGGCGGCGTTATAGCCGAAGGTGCCTTTGCCTTCGCGGACCTTGTTTAGGATCACGGAGGCGTCGTCACCGGCATTGCCGACGATCTGGCGCAGCGGCTCTTCGGTCGCCCGACGCAGGATGGCGATACCCATGTCCTGATCGTGGTTCGAACCCTTGAGGTCGCCGATGCCATCGAGAGCCCGCAGCAGGG
>Ga0224504_10001518_pt1 | contig 10191 bp, 8 predicted proteins | sample SF_Oct11_sed_USG_3_FD_170160 | JGI IMG/M metagenome (GOLD analysis project Ga0224504, IMG submission 170160) | Sediment microbial communities from San Francisco Bay, California, United States - SF_Oct11_sed_USGS_24 | ecosystem: Environmental > Aquatic > Marine > Sediment | place: USA: California... | reverse complement strand
GAATCGAACCGGCGTCCACGGCTTTGCAGGCCGCTGCATAACCACTCTGCCACCTAGCCTCGGTGATCAATCGGTGCAGCGTAAGATACTACACCGGCGAGCAGGCGCGCAGTATACATACGTTACAGGCCTTTGCATAATGGCTTGATGAGAACTTATTACGCTGTTATCTGCGTCATCCTTGCGGTGTTTTTCGGGGCTTGTTCGAAGACTGATTCGCCCTCTTTTGGTGCACCGGAAGCGGTCAGAACTCCGGCGAGCGGTGACGTTGCCGGGCCACGTTTCTCCCAAGGCGAAAATGGCGAGCTGGTGCTTAGCTGGATGGAAACCGGCGACTCCGGAACCACCCTCAACTACTCCACACTGGTCGCCGGCGAATTTTCCGACGTCCGGCCGGTAGTGACCGAGCCTCGCATGTTCGTAAACTGGGCCGACCTGCCATCCGTATTGCCACTGGGCGAAAATCACCTGATCGCACACTGGCTGCGCTACAGCGCTGACAAGACTTACTCCTACGACGTCGTCGTGTCGCAGTCACACGACGGCGGCAGAACCTGGAGTGCGGCCGTGACCGCTCATACGGACGGCACGCCAACTGAGCACGGGTTCGTCTCAATAGTACCTGGCCCCGATGGGGCTTCCCTGCTCTGGCTCGACGGACGTAACACTCCCGATGCGAGCATGACGCTGCGTTCTGCGGTGATCACTCCCGAGGGACGACTTATTCAAGAGCAGGAAGTCGACGAATCAGTCTGCGATTGCTGCCAAACGGATATGGCCATAACAGCAAACGGTCCTGTCGCCGTGTACCGCGGTCGAACTACTGCGGAAATTCGCGATATCTATATCAGCCGCGTTGAAAATGGACGCTGGCTTCCGGGTCGAGCCCTGCATGCAGACAACTGGACCATTCCGGGTTGCCCGGTAAACGGGCCGTCGATCGTTGCGAATGGCGAACAGGTAGCGGTCGCCTGGTTCACCGCAGCCAACGACATGCCTAAGGTGAAGGTTATTCGATCTGCAGACAGTGGTGCTTCCTTCTCCGAGCCTGCCGACATCGCATCCGGGGGAATCAATGGCTTTGTCGGTCTTGCGGCGTTTGGACAAGGAAGCCTCGCCGTCAGCTGGGTGGCGAAAAGCGAATCCGGCGACAACGTACTGCGAGTCCGTGCTATCTCCGCGTCCGGGGAAGCGGGCCCGGTCCAGGATGTCGCCACGATTCATCAGCTTCGCGTTTTCCCCCAACTTGCCTTCGCCGACGATCACCTTTGGCTCGCCTGGACTGACGACGACACCGACCAGCGGCGCCTTGTTGCGGCCCGTGTGCCGGTTTCGCTCCCGTAGGCAAGTCCTCAGCAATCCATCAGGTTAACGTGCCGGGGGCATCAGGCCGCACGGGCAAGCGACATTCAGAGTAACGCTCTCCGGAAATGGTTCCGGCTTCTACCACAGGAGAGCGACAATGAACGTTCTGAACCGAGTCTTTATTTTCACGGCCATTTGCCTCTGCGCGGTCAGCACAGAGGTTCGTGCCGAGTCCGAGTATCCCTTCAATAGCTTGTACGTCTTCGGCGATAGCCTGTCCGACCCGGGCAATGCCTTCGCCGTCACCGGGGAAACCGCTAACCCGCCATTCGAGCCCATTCCTTCCGCCGCTTACGGCGTGGGTGGGCATCACTTCAGCAACGGTCGCACCTGGGTTGAAGTCATGGCACAAGAAATGGGACTGAACCAGGGTGCCAAACCAGCCTTTCGGGACCCGGCCTTTGGCAACTACGCTTTCGCCGGCGCAAGAGCGCTGACCGTCACCAGCCCTGGCTTTGACACGCAGGTGCAGATGTACCTTGGCGTACACGGCTGTGCGCCACAACCAAACGCACTCTACGTCGTGCAATTTGGTGGCAATGACCTGAGAGACGCTCTGGACGCGATTACCATTGGGCAAGACCCGGCACCGATTCTCGGCAATGCCATTACGGCGATTGCCCAGAATATTGGCATACTCGCTGCCTGCGGCGCCGAACACTTCCTGCTCGCCAATGCCCCGAACCTGGGCGCTGCGCCTGCCGTGGCACCGGAATTCAAGGCCGCGGTCGCCGGTTTGAGTTTTCAGTTCAACCAGATCCTCGCCGGTACGCTGGCAATGTATTTTCCGACCGGCCTGAACTTCTACCATCTCGACATGTTCGGCTTCGTCACCGCAGCCTCTGCGATGCCGGAAGGATTTGGCTTCACGAATGCAGCAACCTCTTGCCTTACTTTCGGCGTTATCGACGGCGCATTTTGCAAGGATCGCGATGGACACCTGTTCTGGGATGCCATTCACCCAACGAAGACAGCGCACCGCTTGATTGGCGAAATCGCCCTGGGCGCCCTGCCTGTTGTTGACTAAGGCTATGCTGGTGGGAGGCCTTACGTGCCTCCCGCCGCTATGGCGCCCAGGCGTAGCCGATCTTCATGAACCAGGTGCGATTGGATACCGTCAGGCCATCCAGGTTGTCTTCATCGATGTACTGGTCGGAGTAGCCCAGAAAAAAAACTGTCTGCGGATTGAGCTTGTAGGAATACAGTAACTCTCGCCCGATATCGCGTGAACGCGAATCAACCTCTTCGAAATACAATGCCTGATTCCGCTCGACGTCAGTCATCTGTGCAGTCAACCGCAGGAAGCTGCGTAAACTGAACTGCCAGGTCAGACGAGTATCCGCTACCAGTGCGTTGAAGATCTGCTCACCTTCCTGAGTCTCAAGTTCGGCATAGACACCCTTCAGGCGCAGGAACAGCTTGCGGCTAAGATTCCAGTCGATACTTGGCTCAATGCGGAACGTCTTGCCGAGGCGATCATTCGAGTAATCCACCTTGTCGCCAATAACTCCAAGCACGCGGAGCGATAGCGCGCCGACCGGCCGGATTTCCGCGTAGGCGCGCAGGCTCGTCTGATCGTAGGTCACGCCCTCCCAGTCCTCCTTCGAGTCCACCAGCGCAAACTGGAACCAGGATTGCAGCTGACCCCCAAAGCCGACGCGCAGTACGTTCTGATGGTTCAGCAGTCGCTCGTTCTCATCCACTTCATGGTCGACATGAAAACTCGCTCGAACCCGGTTCCACCAGTTTTCTTCACCGCCGTGCCAAATGTGGCCGATGACGCCACCCAGGGCCTGGCTGCCTACCTTGCTGATGAATCCCGAATCCGCACGAAAGCCAGAACTCAAATCGTTGTATTCAGTGTTCGCAAACCAGTCTCGAGATCGAAACTCGTAACGGACCTTGGCGGCGTCTCCGGAAAAACTCGTAAGCGGCTGCTCGAACTCGATCGCCGTGGCCAGTGGATACTCGGTATCCGACGTCAGGTACTGAAATTCGATGGAATGCTGGTCGCTGAATTTCCACCGGCCATCGAGCCCACCTACCATATTGTTATACCCCTCACCGTCTCTTGCGGTGACTAGGACGCCTAGCGAAGAGGTGTTCCCAAAACCGTAGTTGTACCGGCCGACCAGAGCCGTATTCGACAGCTCGAGCGTTTCTGACTCCGAATCGAACGCGCTTGGAAACAAGAGGTTGGTCTCCGCGTCCTCCGCCATGAAAAAACCAAACGTATGATCACCGCGCTTGCCCGTCAGTTTCAAACCGACATCGGGGTCAGACACGGTGCGCGTGAAGACCGCGTCCAGGGGTGTCTTGAAGTAATCAGCACCTTCCAGGAAAAACGGTCGTCTCTCTGGGAAGAACAACGCGAAGCGGTTGTTCACATCTAGCTGCAGGACGTCTGACTCTATTTGCGAGAAGTCAGGATTGATGGCCAGATTGGCCGTGAGGTCCGGTGTTATGCCCCAACGCATGGTCAGACCACCGTCGACCTGCATGTCCCCCGATGACAACGGTACCAATGCCGGATCGTCGGTTGTCTCTATCCTGGACGCCGTCAGCGTGGGCACAACCTCAACATCGTGACTCGGCTGGGAACCGTCGAGGCCCTGTAGTTTGCCAACCTGGCACAGGTAGCAGCTCCGATTCCTGTCCTGCGGATTGCTGGCAAGCGATCGTTTCCGATCTCGCGGGTACTGCCGCATGAGGTCGTAGCCCCAGGTCTTCGTGCCGGATACTGCAGGGAACCGCAGCTGACTCAGTGGAATACGCATTTCCACAACGTAGCCCGTGTCGGTGATTTGGCCGGCTGACTCCCAGATCGCATCCCACGACGCATCGTTGTTCCACCGGTTGCCACCACCTGAGCTCACATCGTTATGAATCTTGTCCATCTGGACACCCAGCGGATTGGCGAAGAACTGGAACGCTCGTCGCTCATCATTGTAGGTGTCCAGGGAGATCCCAACGTAATCGTCTTCCCACGCTGAATCCCGATCACGCAGATAGGCCCGAATGGCCTCGGGATCCGGGTCCTTCGCGTCGAAGGCGACGTACAGATTTTCACCGTCCTCAATCAGGAACGCCGTCGTTTTTACCGGGGCGGGCTGATTCTCAGCCGGACTCGTTTCGACACCAAGATCGATCCGGACGGCACCCTCCCACTCACCGGTCTTCAGGACGCCGTCTATCTTGATCTCACCCTCGAGGCGCGGCAGATCTGACGACACCGCCAATGCCGGTCCTGCGAGCAGCAGGCCAAGCGCTGTAACAAGTCTTTTGAGCTTATAGGGCAATTTTTTGGTGCGAAATCCGCCGGGACGCGAATGATACCTGCAAAAAGGCCCCTCAAATGAGGGGCCTTGATTATTTGGAGCGGGTGATGAGGATTGAACTCACGACCCTCACGTTGGCAACGTGATGCTCTACCGCTGAGCTACACCCGCGAAGGTGCGAGATTGTAGCTACTTGCCTGCCGCTGTCAAGGACAAAAGCGGCTTTTCGGGCTACCCGGCCGAGTCTGCCTTAATGAACGGCCACGCCGCGCGCAAGTAGACCAACATTGACCAGATTGTCATGACGGCGGCCAGTACCAGCAGCACGAAGCCAACGGTGTAAACCGGTATACCCAGAAAATCGTGCTGATACACCATGAATGCGATGCCAAACATCTGCAGCGTCGTCTTGATCTTGCCGGTGATATCGACTTTGACGTTGGCCCGTTCACCGATCGTCGCCATCCACTCACGCAGAGCCATGATCGTGATTTCACGGCCAATGATGATCATCGCGATAACATCCTCAAACCAGTTCGACTGCGCCTGAACCAGCATCACCAGGATGATCGCTACCATGAGCTTGTCGGCCACCGGATCCAGGAACTCGCCGAAACGTGACATCTGGTTGAATCGCCGTGCGACCCAGCCGTCGATCAGGTCGGTTACTGCGGCCAGGCCGAACAGGACCGCAGCGAGCGGGCGTGCGTATTCGAGCGGGCTGTAGAAACACACCACCACTACCGGAATGGCAGCAATACGCAGAAGCGTCAGAATATTGGCGAGGTTCAACTTCACGAGGAGGGCCGTTCTTCTTGGTTATTGATCGACGTGGAGCTCATTGTATATGGTTTCGGCGAGGGTGCGACCTATCCCGCGGACTTTTACGAGATCGTCGATGCCCGCCCCCAGGACGCCCTGCAAGCCCCCAAACTGCCGTAACAGCTCTCTGCGCTTCTTCGGTCCAAGGCCGGGTATTTGTTCGAGTGGCGACTTCCTGCGTGCCTTGGCGCGACGCTGCCTGTGCCCGGTAATGGCGAAACGGTGTGCCTCATCACGTATTTGCTGAATCAACAATAGCGCCGGCGAATCGGGTGACAACTGCAGCGGCCGGTCACTGCCCGGCCGGAACAAGCGCTCCGCACCGGGGCGGCGCGCCCTGCCCTTGGCCACAGCGACAACCGTAAGCCAGTCCAGTTCCAGATCCTCCAGGACTTTCATGGCCTCGGCCAGCTGCCCCTTGCCGCCATCAACAAACAGCACATCCGGCATAGGGACCTCGCCTTTCTTGATGCGCTCGTAGCGCCGCCGCAGCGCCTCGGACATGGCGCCGTAATCATCGCCCGCCGATGCGGGGCTCAGATTAAACCGGCGGTAATCGCTCTTCATGGCACCCGCCGTGTTAAACACAACACACGATGCGACAGTTGCCTCGCCTGACGTATGGCTAATGTCGAAGCATTCGAGACGTTGTGGCGACTCCTCCAGCCCCAGCGCTTCGCCCAACGAAACGAACTGGCGGCGAATCGTTGCATTACTGGCCACTTTCAGACTCAAGCCCTGCTCGGCGTTTGTACGGGCCATCTCGAGCCATCGCGCTCGGTCACCTCTGACTCTGTTCCGTATCGCCACACGATGTGCCGCTCGGGCCGACAGCTCCTGCTCGAGCAGCGGACCATCTTCGATCTCCGCATCCAGAACGATTTCCGACGGCGCGTCTCGGCCCAGGTAGTACTGGGACACAAAGCCATTCAACAGTTTGTTCTTGTCGGTCTCACCCGGCAATCTTGGAAAATGATCGCGACTGCCAATCACCGCCCCGTTGCGAATAAACAGAACCGTGACACAGTGGATCGCGCCATTGGATGCAAAGCCAAGGATGTCGAGATCCTTGCGGTCCGTGCGAGAGACAAGTTGCTTCGCCTGAATTTCCTTGAGTCGCGATATCTGATCGCGGAAGCGCGCCGCCTGCTCATAGTCCTGCGTTTCCGCGGCACGCTCCATGCGGCGTATAAATGTGTTGACGACACTCTTATTCTTACCTTCGAGAAACAGAATCGCGGCTTCGATGTCGTGACGGTATTGCTCCTCGTCGACCACGCCAACGCACGGCGCTGTGCAGCGTTTAATCTGGAACTGCAGGCACGGACGTGTCCGGTTACTGAAGTAGCTGTCCTCGCAGTTACGAATCAGAAAAAGTTTCTGCAGTTCGTTTAGCGTTTGCCGCACAGCTCGCGTGCTCGGGTATGGCCCGAAATAGCACCCCTTTCCCTTGCGCGCACCGCGGTGAAATTTCAATCGCGGAAATGCATGATCGGTAGACGCGTAGATATAGGGATAACTTTTGTCGTCGCGCAGCAGCACATTAAAACGCGGCTTGTGTTGCTTGATCAGGTTGTATTCGAGGATCAGCGCTTCCGCTTCGGTGTTCGCAACAGTGACCTCAACCCGCGCCGCCTGCTCCATCATCGCGACCGTTTTTGGCGAGGTCTGCGAACGATGAAAATAACTGGCAACGCGTTTCTTGAGGTCGCGCGCCTTGCCGACATAGATCACCTTGTGTTTCGCATTGAGCATGCGATACACGCCAGGGCGATGCGTCAGGCTACGCAGGAAAGGTTTTACCTCAAATGCCGCTTCGTCACTCACAGCACTATTCATCCAGCAAGTCTCGCGCCCGCGCAAATATCGCGTCGAACATATCTTCGGTCAGTCGTCGTGTATTCGTGTTGTAGCGGCTGCAATGATAGGAGTCGAGGACACGAAAGTGGCCGAGATCATGCAGTGCCGCATGGCCAAATTTGTAGTCGGCCTGCCGCAAACCCATTGCCTTTACGATGGCACGGTGTGCGATGCCGCCCAAAGCGACAACCACCGCACCCGTCGGCAGCAGCTTCAGCTCATTTGCAAGAAACGCGTTACACGTATTGATCTCTGCCCCGACAGGCTTGTTGTCGGGTGGCAGGCACTTCACGGCGTTCGTAATACGGCAGTCAATGAGTTCGAGCCCGTCATCAACCGAGTCCGAATGATCCCGGCTGCCGAATCCGTATTTGTGCAGCATCTGGTAGAGCAGAATGCCGGCGTGGTCACCTGTGAACGGCCGGCCCGACCGGTTCGCTCCGTGCATGCCGGGCGCCAGCCCTACAATGAGAAAACGGGCATCCGGCGCGCCAAAAGGCGGCACCGGGCGGCAATAATAATCGGGGTAGCGGCCCTTAACTTGGTCGAGAAATGCAGACAGCCGCGGACATGCGCGACAAGCAACGTCGAAGTTCGTCACTAGTCCGTCATATGGCGGATAATCGCACGTCCAAAACCACGCGTTCCCACCAGGCGAGCACCCGGAATAAGCTCTTCGAGTTGTTCCTCAACTTCCCTCTTGTTGTGGGTTTTCGCTTTGCGTTTTGGTTTGCGTATGGCACTGCGCAGTCTGGCCAGATCAAAAGTCAGTTCGCCATTCTTAATTGTGCCAGCAACACCCCGGATGATCAGGTCGGCTGCCTCGCCCCACCCGAGATAGCGCAGCATCATTTCTGCTGAAAGGATTAACGACCCTGGATTCACCCGATTCTTGCCCGCAAAACCCGGCGCAGTGCCGTGCGTTGCCTCGAACACCGCCAGACCCTCACCGATGTTGCCACCCGGTGCGATACCAATACCGCCTACCTGCGCAGCCAGCGCGTCCGATATGTAGTCGCCATTGAGATTCAGCGTCGCGATGACGTCGTATTCTTCGGGCTGCAGCAGGATTTGCTGCAGGAAGTTGTCGGCGATCACATCCTTGATGACAATTTCGCGTCCGGTCACCGGGTTGTTGAATGCGAGCCATGGACCGCCGTCTTTCTCGGTCGCGCCAAATTCGGTACGTGCAACATCGTACCCCCAATGACAAAACGCGCCTTCAGTGTATTTCATGATGTTGCCCTTGTGCACCAGTGTCACCGAACGGTGGTCGCGTTCGATGCAATGCAGGATCGCTTTGCGAACCAGGCGCTCGGAGCCCTCGCGCGATACCGGCTTGATGCCAATGCCAGAGCTCGCCGGGAAACGAATCTCGGTGACCCCCAGTTCCGTGTGCAGGAAGTGAATGAGCTTCTGCACTTCCTGCGAGCCCGTCGGGTATTCGATCCCAGCGTAAATATCTTCTGTATTTTCGCGATAAATCGTCATGTCGACGAGGTCCGAATCCTTCATCGGTGTCTCGACGCCAGGAAAGTAGCGAATCGGTCGTACGCAAGCATACAGGTCCAGCGTCTGGCGAATCGCGACGTTCAGTGATCGAATGCCGCCGCCCGTCGGTGTCGACAGGGGGCCTTTGATCGATACGACATAGCGCCGCAGGGCATCCAGCGTCTCGTCCGGCAACCAGTTGTCGTCACCGTACACATCAACCGCTTTTTGCCCCGCCTGAATCGGCATCCAGCGAATTTGACGGCTGTCTCCGTAGGCCAGCTCGACGGCGGCCTCGACCACGTTGAGCATGACCGGCGTTATATCCCCTCCGATGCCATCGCCCTCAATGTACGGGATGATCGGGAAGTCCGGAACGTTGATGGTGTGATCCGGATTAATCGTGATGGCCTCGCCATCGGCGGGCACATTGATATGATCGTATTGCATGAGTATCTCGATTCAGAGCCTGACCGGCCCATTAGGAAGCGTAGCCGAAAAAAGGCATGCATTGTACCGATTGCCGGGGACGACCTGAAGTGCTGATCCTGCTTAACAAGCCATTTAAGGTCCTGAGCCAGTTCCGCGACGCGGAGGGCCGCGCGACCCTTGGGAACTATGTGGACGTGCCGGGGGTATACCCGGCGGGACGCCTCGACTTTGACAGCGAGGGCTTGCTCCTGCTGACCGACGACGGTGCGCTTCAGGCCCGTATCAGCCAGCCGCAGTCCCGCACGCGCAAGACCTACTGGGCCCAGGTGGAAGGCACGCCATCGAGGGAGCAGCTGGACGAACTGGTGCGCGGCGTGGCACTGAAGGACGGCCCGGCCCGGGCCGTCTCAGCCCGACAAATCGAGGAACCCGCCGCTCTCTGGCCAAGGGACCCGCCCATTCGCTATCGGGCCAGCATTCCTGACAGCTGGATAGAAATGGTTCTGACCGAGGGCCGCAATCGCCAGGTGCGCCGCATGACTGCCGCGGTTGGCCTGCCGACATTGCGACTGATCCGTAGCTCGATCGGCGAATGGAGCGTAGCCGGCCTGCAGCCGGGAGAATGGAAGCGCGCCTAGATTCCGGCGATCCTCATCGCGACTTCCATCGCCTGCTCGTAGTTCAGACGCGGATCGACTGTTGACTTGTAGGCCCTTGCGAGATCGCCATCTGTCAGGCCACGCGCACCACCGGTGCACTCCGTAACGTTCTCGCCCGTGAGCTCGAGGTGGACGCCGCCGAGATACGTGCCCATCTTCTTATGCACCCGGAATGCAGCTTCCAGTTCGGCCACGATATTCTCGAAGCGCCGCGTCTTGATCCCATCCGCCGTGCTCTCAGTGTTGCCGTGCATGGGATCGCATACCCATAGAACCGGTGAGCC
>Ga0224504_10001516_pt1 | contig 10202 bp, 4 predicted proteins | sample SF_Oct11_sed_USG_3_FD_170160 | JGI IMG/M metagenome (GOLD analysis project Ga0224504, IMG submission 170160) | Sediment microbial communities from San Francisco Bay, California, United States - SF_Oct11_sed_USGS_24 | ecosystem: Environmental > Aquatic > Marine > Sediment | place: USA: California... | reverse complement strand
TGCAACCACGCTGAATGGCGTTGCCTGCACCGTTGCGGCCTGTCCGGATGCGGTCTGCTGTTGTGCACAACCAGTCATCACCAGCATTAATACGCTGACAGCAAATGAACAGATATTTTTGTTAAATGGAATCATCATGCCTCCCGCAGATTTTCAGTTAAAAAACGATAGTCGGTAGATCCTGTCACTGCGATGACTGCGCTTCCAGCTGTATCTTCTTCTCCGCTTCCTCAGTCAGCGCCTTTACAGCCTCACAACCCTGACCGACATCATCACCGTCATCCACAACCGACCATAACTTGCCCAGCAGCTTCAGCGGAACATACACGTAGGGCACCAGCGCCATAGTTCCTATCTCCTGGATAGCTGCCTTGGTTGGCAATGCATCAACATCCGGGTTACGCATCGGGCCTTTGATTTTTACCGGTGAAATGGACGAGAACAGCCTGCGTTTCTGTTTTGGCAATAGTACGATATTCATGGTTTCCCTGCGAAGGTTCAGCTTGATACTGCCTCCCAGAGAGATATTGGGGCCATCAGCAATCAAAACCGTACTCTGCACTTTACCCTTGTCTGCTTCAAACTTGGCGACCACGCAATTGAGGTCGGCATACTTTCTCTTTTTGAAAGTTGACGATACAGCCCAACCGAGCACATCGACCGACAGAAACTGAATGTACTTGTTAGGAATCTTTGCGTTTTCAAAACCAACACTAACGGTACCATTCAAACTGGAAGCCATCTCATGCGGAGAGTCGCCGCTGGCCGTGATATCAATGTGAACATTTGAATAGCCGTTTATCGGGACGTCATTCTGAACCTGTGCCATTAAAGGACTCAGCTTGACATCATCCGCGGCTACATTCAGTTTGATTGCAGGGGTATCTCTCGCTTGCAGTCCGAACGTCATATCCATGGTGCCGCCTTCAAAAATCATCTTGAAGGGGTCAACATCGAGGTTGCCATCCCTGAGACGCACATGCGCGTTGATACTGTCTATCGTCAGCTCGCCATGACTTTCCACCTGGTCAATCAGAAAGTCAAAATCCATATCAAAGCTGTTCAGAAAGCCCAGCTTGTAGGGCTGCTTGCTGAAAATGTCGCCGCTACCCTTATTAGTCACATCTACATCAAGTGGCTCGTCAATATCCTTCTTCGGGTTAAAACCAAAGTCAGAAAGATACAGCACCGGCAATTCGAAACTGCCTTTAAAGTAAGGTCTGCCCTTGACCAGCGAACCATTAACAACGGTTTTGCTGGCAGATCTGCCGACAGCCGCTGTAGCGGTATACGTGATGCTGTTATCTGTACCCGTCAGGACACCTTGCGAGTGAAAAGCACTGTATCCTGACAGGTCAGTCCCCAGTGCCTTGCCCAGAGCCACCGGGTCATTGATATCAATCTTTGCATCAACCTTTATAAGGTCATGCTTTCCCATGTCCTTGTAAACACCACCGATGTCTATGTCATACAGTCGGGTATCGCTGGATTTGAGTTTGAATTTCTCAACCCCCCAGCTACCATCAAAATCTGAAATATCTGCCGCGCCCTGCAAACGGCCCAGGTAGCCGGGCGGCTCTCCGGTCAAGGCGGCTGCCAGGTCACCAACAGCCACATCATAGGACATGCTTATTGTGCTGCCCTTGTGCAGCCGGGTTACAATTTCTCCATCCATCCGGATAGTGGGCTGGTCAGTTGCCCCGACATTGATTTTCAGCTGCTCAAGTTTCAGTTCAGCGCCTTTAACCACCAGTTTGCCGTTCGCCTCAACCGCCCCCAGGCTGGGTAAATCTGTACCTGCCAATTCGGAAAAAGCACTCAGGTCGGATGCCGACGCTTTGACATTAAACTGTGCATTGGCACTCATGCTGGTATCGGTTACAACGATATTTTCCCCCTTGCCAGTCACCTTTACGTTGACGCCCTCCTTGTTATGAATGCGGATATCCGTCTGACCGAGAGAGATGTTGTCGCTGGCACCGGTCAGGCGGGTGACTATATGTGCGGCGGCTGTGCGTTCAAGCTGATAGCCAAATAGCTTTGTAAGTGCGGCCAGATCCGGTGTTTTTATATCAACTTTCAGATCTATATCAGACACGGTACTGGCACCGTGCAGATAAACCTGCCCTACCTGTCCCTGTAGATGTACTGCAGTACTTCTGGCACTGCCTATTTTTAGATCGGCATTATAAATACCAACCGCATCACGACTCACGATCAGCTTGGTCACACCTTCAATGGCACCCAGATCAGGTATTGCCTCGATCTGCAGAAGATTCAGAGCATCAGTTGTTGGTGCCGAAATTTTCAGCTCAAGACCGTGATCCGCATTAGAGAATTGATGACCGGCAGCATACAGTTCACCCTCACCACTGGCCGACAACACCAGCCCGTCACCGGTTTTCACCTCGGCGATGAGGTCTTGTACCTGAAAGTTACCATTTTTTTCCTGCAGCACCCCGTCAAAATTAAACTCGCTGATCGCTTCTACTTTCCTGAACAACAACCAGGATGCAACCTGCGGATGATTGGATCGCCCGCTGAGATGCAGGTTCATACCCTCGCCGCTAAGGATGTCATCGACCGAACCGGTGAGCGTCAGATCAACCCCTTCACCACGCTGCATATGCACATCGATATCAAGCAGCCGGGGTACAGCATAATCACCCTGTAACCGCGCACTCGCCTGTAATTCACCGACAGTGGGTATATCGTCCCCCAGCATTTCCAGAAGCTCATGTGCTTCCGGAATTGCCAGTTGAATATTGAAGTCCATGCCCTTGCCATTGGCAGGATCGGTTATCGTCCCGTCAAAGTGCGCCTGTAACTGCTCGCCGATGAGCGATATAACTACCGGTTTCGGCACTTCATGATCAAGCGCCTGTTCGATGGGCGGGAAAGTCCCCTTCAGCTTGAACTCCCGACCTTCAAGAATACCGTTTGCCCGCAGGTGCACCGGTCCAGCATCATTTACATCATCGAAATCCAGCTCAGACAAGGCAAAGCGGTGCAAGCTGCCCGGAGCGATCTCCTGGTATTCAATGACCAGATTCTTGAATTGTGCTCTTTCAACAAGCACCGGTGGAAAAGAAAAATCCTTCCAGTCGAATGAGTCCGTTTCTGACTCATGTATCTTTATGAAGAAATCATTTACCGCAAGGTCGCGTACCAGGAGGGTGCCAAATATTGCATCGCGAAGACGAATATCGCCTTGCAGCGTATCCGCGGAGAGAAAATAACTGCCATCATGCGCCTTCAATTGAACCTTGCTGGCAGACAGCGCCAATCCGTCGGAAACATGTACCCGTAACGCCCCCCCTATCTCCAGTTCAGCATCGAGAAACCTCGCGGCAGCCCATGAAAAAGCAGGCTTGTAGTCTTCGCCATCGAGAAAGATCAGGGCACCTATCAGGAGCAGTAGTCCACCCAGCAGAAGGGTCACCAGGACAACCCACAGACGCCGCAGCCAACCCCAAAACAAAGATGAAGAAGTTTTCATATTATTCAACTATTTATAGTCCTTTGTTGAGTTATTTTCCGGCTACCATGGGAACTCTCTTCGCCGCAGCAGATTGTATATAAAATCCAGCCAAACAGATAGAAACAAACCTGCCAATTATTACCGGGCACATCTTTGGAGCAGGCCCGTGGTGCATGCGACAATAGCGCCTGATCGCTCGACACTCACCCTGATGATATAAAAGATGGTTCGACAACTGCGCCTTGCCCTGATGATTGCCGCTGCTGCCTGCTCCGGGCGCGGCATGGCGGCCGATGCAGAATACCAGACCCATGAAAAACCGGTTCCCGGCTCGGTACTCGAGGAACAGGGCAGTCTTGAGCCGGCACTGGGAACAGAGACTTCAGAGTACTGGCTGCTACCACGCGTCAATGAACTGAAGGAATTGTACTGGGATAAGGCAACCCTGACACTAAAACCGCGCAGCTATTACCTGAACAAACAACGCGATGGCACTTCGGATCGTGTTGCCTGGGCTGCGGGTGGCTCGCTTGAATACAAAACCGCTCTTTATAAAGATACATTTTCAACCGGCGCGACTGTTTACACCTCGCAAAAGCTCTATGGCCCACGCGACAAGGACGGCACCCGCCTGTTACGTGACGGACAGAAGGAAATCACCGTACTGGGTGAAGCCTACCTGGATATCAGGCTGAATGAATCCATTAACGCAAGGCTTTACCGCCAGGGTCTGAACCTGCCCTACCTCAGTAAAAATGACACCCGCATGATCCCGAACACCTTTGAGGCCTACAACATAACCGGAAAAAGATACGGAGACAGGTTCAGCTATGGCATGGGACATGTCACGAAAATGAAAAAAATTGACTCATCCAGCTTCAGATATATGTCTGAAATTGCCGGTGCAAACGACACCAAAAAGGGATTGAGCGTTGTTGGCGCACGTTACTCGCTTAACAAAACACTCAACGGCGGCATGGTAAATCACTATGCATGGGATGTCATGAATACTTTCTACATCGAGAGCAACAGTGCCTGGGATTTCAAAAACGATTTCGCCCTGCGCATATCGGGACAATACACGCGGCAGCAAAGCATCGGTGACGAACTGATTGGCGACTTTAGCACCGCTGTTTACGGCCTGAAGCTCGGCGCCAGTTACAAAAGTGCCATCCTCAGCCTGGCCTACACCTCTACAGATGACGATCACGGGATACTGACGCCCTTCGGCGGCTATCCAGGCTATGCCTCAATCATTATCAAGGATTTTGACCGGGCCGGTGAAGATGCCTGGCTGCTTGGACTTTCATACAATGCTGCTGAAATCGGACTGGACGGCCTGTCTGTGTTCGCCAACTACGTGGAAGGAGACACCCCGGACTCCGGTCGAAACGCTTCGCCGGACCAGCAGGAACTCGATATTACTGCGGACTATTATTTCCCGAAAACCTTTGCGGACGGCCTTTGGTTGCGCACACGTGTGGCCTTGCTGAACCAGCAAGGACCGGATGCCACCGACCAGCAGGACTATCGCATTATCCTCAACTATACCCTGCCACTGCACTGAGGCTGCTATCTGCCGGAATACTCCTCGATGCGCCGCGACAAACGCGCAATCTGCGCCCAGTCATGCATTACAATATCCTGCGCATGTGACAAGTTGTTACGTAACGACTCCAGACTCTTGATGACGCGCTTGGCATTACGCTTGGAATCGAAACCCATTGCCTCCAGCATCTGCGGCTGTTCAATGGCAACCCGCGCCTTGTCTGACAATTGCAGGCAGTCTATCAGCGAACAGTGCTGGTTTCTGCGTAAACGCTCCTGCTGCATGCTTTTTGCCTTTTCAAGACGATCTTCCGATATCTCTGACTGCCAGGAATCATCCGGATAGTTCGACACAATCATCTGCACAACGCGCATCTCGATCATGGTAATCAGGCCGAACAACCACATGCGTACCATCGGCTTGTTGATATCATCACGACAGATGACACCCACCACCTCCCCCAGCAGGCTGATAAAGCAGTAGTCGTGGCGCGTTAAAACATGGACCACATCAGACAGCGTGGAATCACCGGTAATAACCTGGTCTACAGTAAAGTGGCGCATGCTGTTTGAGCAATCATCACCGGCAAGGTCAACAAAGCGTACATAACCCTGCACCGTGCCACTGATACGAATACTGGCAACGTCCTGCTGGTTGCGTTGCATTACCTTCCTGGCCGTGTCGCAATCACTATCGAGATCGAACGAGTACAGAGACTCGGCAATGTCTCGCGCCGTGAACAACTCCATGAACATGCGTCGGAATTTTGGCCCCGTGACACCCGGAAACTGCTCAGCAAGACTTTCGGGCGACAAGCCGTGAATCTGTGAAACATCGGTCAGACCGAGTTTCTCGACGCTGCTTGCGTGAATTTTCTCGGCACGCTTGTAGAGTTGCTCATCGCCACCCAGCAGCACGTCCAGCAGGCTGTTCATTTCAGTGAGATAGACCTGCGCAAAACGCGGGTCATGGCGGGTAATGTCCTTGCAGTTATCGATCAGGTCGGCCAGCTTGACAGTCTTGGCACGCTTCGACGCCTGCGCCAGGTGCATGCGGTCAATTTGCTTGCGCCGCACCCGGTTGCCATCACCCGGCTTGCTGACATCTGTCAACTCCTCGACAAGTTCGGCAACCTGCACACCGAATTCCGCCTCCACATCTTCCAGTGTTGCCTGGGTATCCTCAACGGTATCGTGCAACCAGGCAGCAGCCACCATCTCGTCATCATTGGTAACAGAGGCTACCAGTTTTGCAACGGCACTCAAATGAACATGATAGGGTTCATTATTATATTTGCGCCGGTGATTAATACGCTGATGCGCTTCCGTCGCATAAACACGCGCACGATCCACAAGTTCACTCATTTCGTATTCGCCGGTTATCGAAACACCTGTATTGTGCCCGTTAGCGGCCTGATCTTCCAGACTGCCAAAAAACCCTGACACTTCGACCTGGTCGCATTAAAACGGTTACACTTGGCCGAGCATTATCTATTAGTGTTATTATTTCGACCGCACTGACTTAACCACCGGGAATCGTATGTGTCACTTGAGTATGACTGGATGCCAACAGCTGGATCGACCGGCATTATCGCCAAAACCGGTGACGCAGTTACCTGCCCCTGAACAGCCTGGCATCAGCTTTTGCTCTCGATAACATGAACTGGCTACTTTCACTAAGTGCATTCAACCGGGTCATGCTCGGGCTGGGACTTGGCATATTCACCGGATTGTTCTTTGGTGAACTTGTCAGCGGCCTGGATATCCTTGGCGAGGCCTATATCCGCCTGCTGCAGATGACGGTAATACCCTACATTATCGTCTCGCTGATTGGCGGACTGGGGCGCCTCAATGCGGACATTGCCAAACGCATAGGCATCGCCGGCGGTTTGCTGGTTCTGCTGATTTGGGGCATTACCGAGATATCCAACCTGTTCCTGGCACTGGCCTATCCCAACTGGACGACGGCCTCATTGTTTAGCACCAGCCTGCTGGAAAGCGCCAAACCGTTCGACCCGCTGACACTCTACATACCATCGAATCCATTTTACTCAATGGCCAATGCCGTGGTACCCGCGGTGGTGGTCTTCAGCATCATGCTGGGGGTTTCACTGATCTCGATCAGAGACAAGGGCACCTTGCTCACCAGCCTCGGTACACTCAGCGATGCGTTGATGAAGATTGCCTCGTTTGTCGGCAAACTTGCGCCTTTTGGTATCTTTGCCATCTCTGCCGCCGCTGCCGGGACACTAAAAGTTGAAGAATTATCCCGGCTGCAAATATACCTGTGGGCCTACCTCGGCGCCTGGACTGTGCTCACGTTCTGGACGCTACCCGCTATTGTGGCCTGGTCAACGCCTCTTACCTATCGCCAGGTCCTGCGCGAGTCACGCGTGCCCATGATTACCGCGTTTGCTACCGGCACGGTGCTGGTGGTGTTGCCGATGATCGCAGAGCGCTGCAAACGTCTGCTCGAGGAGAATGACCTTGAGGGTCCGGAAACAGATTCAGTCATTGATGTCATGGTACCCACAGCCTACAGCTTTCCCAGTGCCGGTACCTTGCTCGGCCTCGGTTTTATCATGTTTTCAGCCTGGTATGTCGGCTCGCCAATCAGCGTTGCGGATTATGCATCCTATGTTGGCGTTGGTGCATTCGTGGCCTTTGGCAGCATGGCAGTTGCCATCCCGTTTATGCTGGACTTCTTTTCTCTGCCGGCCGACATGTTCCAGTTATACCTGCTGGGTAGTGTTGTCACTGCCCGTTTTGCGACCGCTCTGGCTGCCATGCACGGCATCGTGATATCCCTGCTGGTTGCATTTGCCGTCATGGGGAGGCTCCGGGTCCGGACACTTTTTCAGATTGTTGCCGTCAGTATCGGTATCGCGGGCAGCGTTTCTCTTGGTATGGGATTTGTCCTGACAAACGTCATTAACTTTGAATACTCGGGCGAACAAACCCTGGTAACAAAATCCCTGATTACCGAACCTGTCCGCGTTAAGCAGTTTAAAAGTCTGTCTGCATTACCCGCAATCGACGCATCCAGCGGACGCCTCAGTGCAATCACTGCACGCGGCACCTTGCGAGTAGCCTACATGCCTGACCGACTGCCATTTGCCTATCGCAACAGTGCCGGTATAGCTGTGGGCTATGACATTGACCTGGCTCAGCGACTGGCAGAAAGCCTTGGTGTAACACTCGAACTGGTGCGCATCAGCTGGCCGGAGATCGTTACCGGACTCAACGAAGGCAGACTTGACCTGGCCGTGGGGGGTATTGCTATCACGCCGACACGGGCACAGGAAATTACCTTCTCGAACACCTACTTCGATCATTCTGTCGGCTTTGTACTACCGGATCACATGCGTGACAGTTTCGCCAAACTGGAAACCATCCAGGCGCTTCCCGGCCAGGAAATTCTGGTACCAAAGGATCGCCACTACATGGAATTTGCCGAAAACAATTTTCCACTCGCAACGCTCATACCGGTTGACTCGCACAGAGCATTTTTCAAGGGCGAATACGAAAATGCGGTACTGCTTGCCTCGGCAGAGGCCGGCTCGGCCTGGACACTGCTTTACCCGGAATACGGGGTTGCCATTCCCAATGGTCTGTCAGTCAAGGCGCCGGCCGCGATCGCACTGCCTGATGGTGATTCGGACTACGTGAGCTATATCAATACCTGGCTGCTATTGACCGAGAAAAACGGCTTCATCGATCAGCTCTATAATTACTGGATACTCGGCGAAGAATACCAACCGGGTGAACCACGCTGGTCTATTATGAGAAACGTCCTTGGCCTGTCCATGTAAATAATGCCTGCGCTGCTGACACTCCTGCTACTGGTCTTTATAGCCGGCTGTACCACTACCGCCCGCGTTGGCAACACAGCTGTCGATGAAGTCGTGCCGGTTAACAGCACAGCCATTAGCGGCAGCGGGCAAATTAGTGATAATGCGCTGTTCTTTGTTTCCTTTTCGGGTGGCGGCACACGTGCGGCCGCCCTTTCTTACGGGGTCCTCAAAGAACTTCGAGATACGACTTTCCTCTTTGACGGCGAGGAAAAGCGGCTGCTGGATGAAATCGACTCTATAAGTTCGGTGTCCGGCGGGAGCTTCACAGCTGCCTACTATGCTCTTTACGGTGACCGTATATTCGAAGATTACGAGGAGGTCTTTCTGCGCCGCAACGTGCAAAAGACCCTGATCGGCAGCCTCTTTAATCCGGTCAACTGGGTAAGGATGATTTTCACAAAACTGAATCGCACCGAACTGGCGATCGACTACTACGACAGAAATATCTTCCACCGCAGCACCTTTGCTGATATTCAAGCGCGGGATGGTCCCCTTTTGGCGATCAATGCAACCGATCTGGGTATCGGGGAACGGTTCACTTTCACCCAGCAAAACTTCAACCTGCTTTGCTCCGACCTCAGCGACTTCAGCGTGGCGCGCGCAGTTGCCGCCTCCTCTGCCGTCCCGATTGCCTTCAAACCGGTCACGCTGAAAAACTACGACAACTGTCAGTATGAAGACCCTGACTGGATAGACTATGCGCGTGAAAACCCCTTCAACAACCAACGGCTGCGAACACAGCTGCAAGCATATGATTCATACAAGGATAAGAAGAAACGGCCCTATATTCATCTTGCTGATGGTGGCATTACTGACAACCTTGGTGTGCGCTCATTATATGATCGAATAGAAGCAACCGGTGGTGCCATGCGTACCTTCAAGGATGCCGGTACCAGTTTGCCGAAATACATCATCGTCATCGTCGTAAATGCCCAGACCCGCGCTGCAGACCCTATGGACAGCAGCAATAAATCGCCTTCAAACGCTGCCGTACTCGGCGCCGTCTCAAGAACACAGATTGGACGTTATAATCTTGAATCAATGGTGTTACTGGAGGAAAGCCTGCAGCGCTGGGCAACAGAACTCAGCACCCCGGATCAAAAGGTCACCCCCTATTTTATCAAGCTGGATTTCGAGAGTATTGCCGACGAAAAGGTTCGCCTGGTCTTCAATAACATGGCCACCAGTTTTTCCCTGCCGAAAGAGGAAGTGGATGATTTAATTGAAGCCGGGCGTGCCCTGTTAAGACGGTCTCCCGACTACCAGCGTCTTATCGCCCTCATTAAGGAAGCAGAACAGAAACAGTTACGGGAACAATC
>Ga0224504_10001515_pt1 | contig 10203 bp, 12 predicted proteins | sample SF_Oct11_sed_USG_3_FD_170160 | JGI IMG/M metagenome (GOLD analysis project Ga0224504, IMG submission 170160) | Sediment microbial communities from San Francisco Bay, California, United States - SF_Oct11_sed_USGS_24 | ecosystem: Environmental > Aquatic > Marine > Sediment | place: USA... | reverse complement strand
CATGCCTATGACGCGGCGCTTTTGCAGGGGCCCATCCGGCCACGCCTTGCCAAAACCGGCGAAAAAGTCACGCTGCTCGATGAAAAAGAGGTCGAACTTCGTGATGACACACTGATCATTACGGACGACAACGGCCCGATCGGCATCGCCGGCATTATGGGTGGTCTGAGTACCGCCGTGACCGATGGGACGACAGACGTCTTTTTTGAAGCTGCGTTCTGGCCACCGGATTTCATGGCGGGGCGGGCACGCAACTATGGAATGCATACAGACGCATCGCTGCGTTTCGAGCGGGGTGTTGACCCTGCGGCCCAGGGTCGTGCGGTAGAACGCGCGACGCAATTATTGATTGATATTTCCGGCGGCGATGCAGGACCGTTGGTTGTCGAGTCCTCGCCTGAACATGTGCCGGAACGCGAGGCGATTATCCTGCGAAGAAGCCGCCTGGCGCACCTGCTCGGTCTCGAAATCGATGATGGAGAAGTGACCCGCATTCTCGAGAGTCTGCAGCTCGATGTGCGTGTCATAGACGCAGGCTGGACGGTCATTGCGCCGAGCCACCGGTTCGATATTGAGTACGAGGTAGACCTGATCGAAGAGGTCGCCCGGATACATGGCTACGATTCCATTCCTGAAACGACCTTATCGTCCCAGTCGCCCCTGGAGACCGTGACAGAGTCGCGGATCGAAATCGAACGCGCCGCAGCCACGTTGATCGGACGCGATTACCAGGAGGTTGTCACCTACAGCTTTATCGATTCTGAAGCCAACAGGAAATTTACTGGCGCCGATTCGGAGCTTGTCCTGAGCAATCCGATCTCATCGGAACTTTCTGTGATGCGTGCATCACTGTGGCCGGGACTGGTTGCTGTGGCGTCCGCAAACCTGGCGCGCCAACAGGATCGCGTGCGTTTGTTTGAAGCAAGTCGCTCGTATCATGGCACGCTGGATGCGCACGAAGAAATCGTGCGGATAGCGGGGCTGGCGACGGGTCCTGCTGCGGCAGAGCAATGGGGAAGAAAGTCAGAGTCCGTTGATTTTTTTGATATCAAATGTGATGTCGAAGCACTGCTCGCGCTCGTTGGGGATGTATCGGCGATTCGATTTGCCGCAACCGAGCACCCGGCTTTGCAGCCAGGACAGGCTGCGGAAATTCTGCGGGGTGATGCGGTTATCGGCATTGTTGGAAAATTGCATCCGCGTCTCGCGAAAGACTATGACCTGAAAAAAGCGGCCTACGTTTTCGAACTCGATGCTGCAAAAGCACTCGCATCAGGCGCACCATCGGCGGAGCCTGTCTCCAAATTCCCAGCGATTCGGCGTGATATTGCCGTGATTGTTGATGACCATGTTTCTGCGACCGAAATCGTTGACGCCGTCGCTGAGGCCTCGCGGGGGCTAATTCGAGATGTCAGGATATTTGACATTTATACGGGCGAGGGAATAGAAGCTGGGCGAAAAAGCGTCGCAATAGGCTTGATTTTACAGGAAACATCGCGCACCCTTACTGACGACGATGCGGACACCGTCATGGCTGCAGCGATCACTAAACTAGAAGACAAATTCGCCGCTGAACTAAGAGACTGATTCCCGATGGCACTGACCAAAGCAGACATGGCCGAGTCGTTGTTCAATGAGCTGGGTCTCAACAAGAGAGAAGCTCGCGAATTGGTCGATACGTATTTTGAGGAGCTGCGTTTAGCACTCGCAGTTGGGGAGCAAGTCAAACTTTCCGGTTTCGGGAATTTTGATCTTCGGGACAAGAAAGAACGTCCGGGCAGAAACCCGAAAACGGGTGAGGAAATTCCGATCAGCGCACGCCGCGTTGTGACATTTCGACCAGGACAAAAACTAAAGGCCCGAGTGGAAGCATATGCTGGAACCGGGGAATAACGACGAACTACCTCCAATTCCTGGGAAACGTTACTTCACGATTGGTGAAGTAAGCGACCTTTGTGCGGTCAAGCCGCACGTACTCAGGTATTGGGAGCAAGAGTTCCCACAACTGAAGCCTGTAAAGCGTCGGGGCAATCGCCGCTATTACCAGCGTCAGGACGTTCTGATCATTCGCCAGATCAGAAGTCTCCTGTATGACGAAGGTTTCACGATCGGTGGAGCGCGCCAGCGCCTTACCGGCGATGATGCCAAGTCCGATGTGACACAAAGTCAACAGATTATCAAGCAGATACGCATGGAACTTGAGCAAGTTCTTAAGATTCTGCGTCGCTAAAACTCCCCTTTCCAAACAGCGTGATGGCACGTATCATTCCGGCCACGGTCGGGGCGTAGCGCAGCCTGGTAGCGCACCACAATGGGGTTGTGGGGGTCGGAAGTTCGAATCTTCTCGCCCCGACCAATTTTCTCAAAAAAACCAATAAGTTACAGAAACCCCAAAAACACCAATATAATCAAACAACCACTGGGGACACGCAGGGGACACACTGAACCCCAGCTTTTTGGGGGTTTTTAGGCGTTATTCAGCCTTAATGCGCGAATTCATCCCTAATTAGCGCAAGCCAGACCATTTCGGCCTCAGCTTGGCTTAGATCGCCGTTGTCCAGCATCCTCTTAATGATCCCTGCCAGGCCAGGGTCCACCCGTTCGGCTATCGCGTACAGATTATTTTGCATCCCTCATGTTGAATTAGTCGTTTCAGGCTTGCACCGGCTATTTCTGGTCGATTAAAGGCAAAAGAATGAATGAAACCGTGAAACTGTGTCTCGAATCGCTAAGCTCAGGTGCCATAGCCCTGATAACGATGTTGCCCTTCGGGCTTTTTATCGGGGCAGTAGATTTTGCGAACTGGTCGCTGCTGCCAAGGGCGGCTGTGATACTTGGCGCACTGATCATCATGGGACTGGTTCAACGGTGGTATTGGAGGCTCTTGGGCAAAGGTAACCACAACCGGAGCAACTAAGGTTTAGCGGCCATCCAGTATCGACGTTCTAGGCCAAGGTATATGACGGCCTTACCCGGCACCGAACGTCCGCTAACAGGGCTTCAATGTAGATTTCGGTAAGCATCCGGCAAGCATGATCGACCCGTGGACTGCATCCCAGTCCAGAAACTGGCCTATTCCTGTTGAAATGGGTCCCATCCAAGAATGGGGGCACCCCAAAAAAGGCGTTTCGGGAATATCATCATGAGGGTGAACGTCATACTCACGAAAAACAAAAGGAGCTACATTTAGCCGCGACGATCCCCAGGAACCTGAACGAAGGTCCGCTATGCGCTCCATAGCTGCCGTCCGACAACAATGGGGTAGAATGTCGGCTACCGACCCTTACCGGAAGTTCGCCAATCACAACTGGCCGAGCTTCACTCGGGTTACCAGCTGTTTTTTTCACGGAAGACCAACACCATATCTGGCACATATTCTTGAGGTTTGAGACTAAAGGGCCGCTGAAAAGCGGCCCTTTTCGTAGTGCCCGAATTTCGGTGTAGTCCCCCACGCGTATAGCGTATCTGTCTCTGCCAGGTTACGGCAGCTGACCGAGCGCAAATTCTCCGAGCAGGGCGTGTACCTTCTTCGTTGGGTGCAGGGGATCCCAGAAGAAATACTCATCGCGGTCTTTGCAGAAGGCGCCCTTGGTCACGTAGGGCGTGATGCAGGTCTCCGTGACATTCGTTAAGCCATACGATTCCGGCGAATTCAGCATCGTCATGATGAACGCGAAGAAATCGACCGTCGAGATATTCATGTTGAACGGCTCGCCGGAGTAGCCGGCAACAACGGGTTGCAGGAACAGGTAATTGTAAATCGCGCTTAAGCTGGGTTGCGTCGGATCCTCGGGAACGATTGGCGACTTCTCCAGTGGCGCCGTATACACGAAGAGGACGTTGTGTGCGCCGCAAGCGTAGAGCCTGTGGAGATTATCGGCGATGCTTGAGGTCATGCCGCCTAGGACGGCTACAGGGTCATGACCGTCCAACAGGTCGAGCGCGTCAGCGTAGGCGGAATCCACTATAAACAGCGTGTCGTTCATCGGGTTCGCCGCGTCGCCCGTGCAATAGCCGTTGTTGATCCATTGCGTCACCTGGTCGTATAAGCTCGGCTCCACAGGATCGGGCAGGACGTCAGTCGCGCGCCCGTAGGCGACTGCATAGTTGCCGTAGGCCGAATCGCGATAGGCAGGTTTCGCCCATTCGGTGAGTTTCATGTCCTGTGCTAGGACTTCGACCCAGGTGTGGCCGTTGGTGGGACGATGCCCGCCGACGCCATAGCCAGCGTAATTTATTAGCTCGAATGGTGGATGCGCTGTTTCACCAGTTAGGGCGAAGTGATTGCCGGAATCCATGAAGCTGGCACCGAAGATGAATATCCGAGAGTACTCGTGCTCAGTGTCCGCTAAGGTAGTCCCGGCCGCGAGCGCCAGCATCGCCAGGACGGCGACCATCGTGCGTTTCAGGGTTCTCATTTGTCTGCTCCGTTCAGAAATTGCCTGTAGCGGCAGCCTGGCAATCTTGGGGTCCTTCGCGGCGTCGCAGAAGGCGTCGCGGAGGAGGCGAGGACCCATGGCTTTGCGTCTCGAGCTTTCGCCCGATTTGCCTTTATCGCCGGATCAATGATCCACCGACGGCGAGTTCTGTCAATTCGGGAAAGTACTAAGGACTGACCGCTTTCAAATCGGTAGCCGACTCCAACGACGGTTTGATTACCGGTTCCTTGAAGGACCGCTAACGGTAAAAGCGGACATTTAGCCTGGTGAAGAGTCCGCTTTACGCTCCGAACCGGACATTAGGCTACACTGGTGCTTAAGGTCTGCTTATGATCCGAAGCAGCCGTTGGCGATCGAGTGGTAGACAGTTCGTAGGCGATATTTTAACTAACATACGAGAGAGGATAACGATATGAAGTTCATGGTTACGTGGCGTGTGCAAGAAGACAGGAGGCATGAAGCACTGAAGATTTTCGCGGCAATGAGCGACGAAGAAGCAGCGAGCGAGTTCGGCGACCTTGATGTAACTGGGCGCTGGCATGATCTGATCGGCCTTACCGGCGTCGCCATCGTTGCAACTGATGATCCCGATGTACTAACAGCGTGGTTGCTCAAGTGGAACGACATGGTCGATATCGAGACCGCGCCCGTACTGGACGATCAAGAAGCAAGAAATCTTGTCCGAAAAACGATAGCCTGAATGACGAAGGGATGCCTCGTTGCGAACTTACAAAGCGAGCCCCCCCGCAACCAGGAAGACAGGCCGATCTCGTTCGTGGGGTCGGCTTTACCCCCTAAACCGCACATTCGGCTAATATTGGTCTGAAGGGCCGCTTGTGACCCTATGTATGGACTCCTCCAACCTAATTTCTTAGGTTGGAAGTCGACGAAAACCAACGGAGTCCATATACAAAGGCGACATCAGAGGTTACTGAGCGACTCGTATTCTTTTGACGAATACTTTGGCAAAGACAAAAAGACACGACACAGCAACCATAAGCGTTTTCTCATTCAAGAAAGAGTATTTCAGAAACAATGGTGTGTCGCCAAAGCCTAAAAATGCACCTACCAGCGCGCCAACGAGACCAACCAGAATGTTGGCAATACTAATCTTCCTGTCCAATTTGAAAAGACCCGGAAGCATTCCAGCTACTAGTCCGGTTGCGATTATAAGCAGGATTAGCATCGTGCGCGCACTAGCTTCGATGAAAGTAACATGACCGATGCAATGCACAAGGCGAGGCCCGCCGGCAAGTAAGCACCCCCAATCGAGAAGCCGGTAACGACAGATAGCGCAACAGCTATCACGCTTATGCTTAGCAGACCTGCGTGGCTACCCCTCCAGGCTACCTGAACCGCCACAAGATAAAGCGCACTGAACAGAACAAGCCATAAAATGCCCCACAGGCCCTGGGCTTCGTACCAGGATTGTTCCTTGGTGACTGCTTCTACGACTGTGCCTGAGTTGCGCATCATGGTACCGGTCACGCCGTGCACCGAAAGTGGCAAGGAAAATATATAGAGCGAAGCGCCTACTGCCCAAGTTGCAGCTAGCACAACAATGAACTTGCCACCGCGAACCAGGAGCTTATGCAATTGATTGAAGCCTCTTAATTACGCTCAGAACACTGAGACAAGAATGGGTCTTACAAATTCCGAAAAAATATTCATTTTCGACCCGGAAGTGGCAGGCCGAATTGCGGTTTTTGGCCGTTTGCTGACCTCGAATTTTGCCTGATATTGGCTGATCGAACGTCCGCTATCGGTGAGAGCCGACATTCGGCCTGGTCCGAAGTCCGCTAACCGCCTCAAAGCTGCCGTTAGTGAAAAAAGGGTTAGAATTTCGGCTAGTGACCCAAAGCAGCCGTTGAGCGCAACATGGATAGTCTGAAACATCTCTCACAGAATTCTGTCGTACTTTTTTACAAACTCCGCATTCACATGTTTGCGTAGATAATTAATTACCCGGCATAAACCCCGAAAATGCAAAAAAAATACCCATATTTGGCATGGTATTTGCTCCAGATTTGTAGAAGTGCGTTTTTAGGGAGGGGACCATGCGCCAGCTTGTTGTCAGTACAACCGCTATTATCCTTGGGCTGACGCTCTCACTCAGTTCAACTTTAGCGTCAGCTTCGGTCGCACAAGATTATGCCGAAGCTCTGATACTAGAAATTCAGGAACTGATCTCGAGCCTAGATGGGGATGATGTATCCACTCCTGGTCATCAGGTTGCATTATTGAATTTCTATCGGCAGGCTCTAGAAGCCATTGAGACCGGCGATTTTGCAGAAGCCTCAAAAAAGCTCGAAGATGCTAGAGATCGCTCTGACGGTTGTGCGACAAATGACTCCCCCGACGTCGAACGTGGTGGCGCCGACTGGATTACGAGTTGTTCTGCGCAGATTGAAATTGTCCAATCTACGGATCTCGCATCCGCGCTCGTTAACTCTTTAGACCTGGGTTTCTCTGAGGATTCCCTCGCCGGGCCGCTGAATGCCGGGGTGCAAGACTTTCCTAATCCTATAGGCGGTGCAGCTTACGTTTTTGACTTTCAGCCGGATAACACAGGAAATGTGATCTTCGGTGAAGGCGACTCGCCCATTACCTGGTCCGTTAATGCTGCGGGAGAGATCGAGGTTTCGCTGACCGAGCCGCCTGAAAGGGTGAGCTTTCCGACATGCCAGGTACCGAATTCACCCAGCAGTCAATGCCGTGCAATAATTTCTATTCGGTCTCTGCGATTATTGAGAATTAGTGATACGCCGACGTTTGACCAAGTATTCGTCCTACCGACAACAGTAATAACGTTTCCTGATGATCCGTTGCCTGATGAAATTAGTGAACAACTACCGGACTTGGACAATGTCTTCTTAGCGTTTAGCGATGAAGGGCAGTTGCCGTTTGACACCGATGTGCTCACACGTAGGCCGGTCGCAGTGACGTATTCTCATCGTGACAATGCGTCAGTCGGCATGATTAATGAGAATTTTGGCACAGATCTTCTCACGTTCAATGCCGACGGCATCGGATTTACTCAGCGTCGTGGCTTCCTATTTAATTGGCATCAGAATCAAACTGGAAGTTTGAACATCGAGTTTGAAAACGGCGACACGAACCGCTATTTGGGGTACGAAGGCGCGGAGGTTTCTGCCGAGGTTTCTAGAGCGATAATGGTTAGCCGCACAGGGGGCGGAGATTTCCAAGCAAGGGCATCATTTTTGGTCGAATCAGACGGTGTAACAATGTTTACCGAAGATCAGCTAACTAACCGACTTTACGGTGTCCTCGATGACTTTGGGTTGTTTGGGTTTGGCTTCTTGCCGGATGGAAGGGGATGCCGATTTTCTTCTTTCGGAGCCTTTGGGCCGTTCCTTTGGGAGTCTAGTGCGGAAAGGTATATGGATTACATACGATATAGTTCGTCAAGTTTCATAACACCCAGGGAACGCCGATCATGGCAGGCCGTTCGGGTGGAGCCTGGGAACCTCGGCCCACGTTATTGGGTGATCGAAACATTCGAAGTTGCCGGTTTTGACCCAGCCTTCGTATTCGCGGCACCTGACCTCACGCCCGGTCGGCTTAACACTTACGAGTTTATTGATGACCTCAGTGACGATGTAGACCCTTGCGGCTTTGGTAACTAGGTTAAGAGGTCAGATTGCCTAAGTGTGAGGACAGACGTATTGAGGGATTGAATGTCCTTACAGAAATCCGTTCAGCTGCATGTTGATTGTGAAAGCCCCGCTTCGGCGGGGTTTTTCTATGACCACTTGTGGCCGTTAGCTGCCCTTCAAAATTGCTGATATTGACCTGAACGAACGTCCGCTATCGGGAAAAGCGGACGTTGAGAGGCCGGGGGGGGGAGTGTCCAAGCTAGACTTTTCGCCCGGCCACCGAGCCTGCCCTTGGCCTTTGTTAAAACCCAGCAATTTTTCTTTTTGGCCATACACAAAACCTAACGTCTGCTTTCACCAATAGCGGTCATTCAGGTCACTCGAAACCCGTTAAATCAAGGGGCAGCAAACGGCCAGAAGCAGACGGTTATCGGTGCCTATTCTACTAGCACCTCGACTGCTTCATACGCACCTGCAAAGTACGCGACATTATGAAATGCCTCGCGAGCGAGCGCCTCGGCTACTTCCCTTGCCTGGTTGCCATCCTGTCCAAGAACAACAATGCGAGTATTGTGGTCTTCCATCGGAAGTCGCCCGTCATTTTTTGCGACGAAGACTTCCCCGACGTCCTTTCCGGCTAGCACACCGCTACGGGGCAGGTTTCTTGCGCCCGGGATTCTGCTCTTCCCAAATTCAGAAGAGTCTCTAGCGTCAATCCAGACAGCGCTTCGATCATTCTCAAAAACATATCTGATACCGTCTGGTTCGATGACCATGACTCCAACCAATGCGCGCCAGACTGGTGCGCCGAGCTGGTAGCGGCGAACGTTTGTGTATCCTGCTTCGAGCAATTCCCCTGCGACACGTTTGCTCTTGCCACAATACGGTCCATTGCAGTACAGCACCAACGGTTGGGACTTATCTCCGTCTACGAGTCGTCCAACCTCTGCAACATCTGATGTATAGAGCGCCATGGGTACACCGGGTTTGGGCGCTACATTGAGGGCTGTTGGAATGTGGCTGATTGACCACTCTAGGTGCGGACGAGTATCCAAAACTACTGCACTGCCGTCCTGAAGAATTTGTTCCAACTCCCTTGTTGAGATTTCAGGTGCGTCAGAGCTCGGCTTGGCAAATATGGCTTGACGGACAAGTTGGACCGCATCTCCCTCATCAGCTGTGCTAGCGATACTAGTTGAACCAATTACTAACGCGCAGACGGAAATTAACGCGACAATTCTCGAGATCCGCATAGTCTTTCCCCAATGCCATGAGTTCCTGATTGCTTAAAGTATAGTCACTCGTCAGTTGGACGCGAGGTCGACAACAAGTTTGGGGAGCTGGACTTGAATGTCCGCTCTCACCGATAGCGGACGTTCGACCTGGCGAATAAGCTTTCGTTTCAACGGCAGCTAACGGCCAAGAGCAGGCGCTTGAGTGTTATGAAGAATCTGGATTGTCGAAAGGTCTTCCGTTACTTAGCTTGTAGATTTCGATTGTCGAACCGCGCCGTATCATTCGCTTATCCAGTGTCGGGAAGTCAGCGATTTCGAAATCGAGATGCTCGCCACCCATCATATACACGAGCTCGTCTTCACCCGGGTTTAACATGACGTGAGGAACAGAAGGAGTTGGAAACGCCACGAAATCTCCAGGGTTCATCTCATAATCCTCACCATCTACTCGTGCAATCCCCGTGCCCGAGAGAATATAAATCCACTCTTCCTCGCGATGATGGAGGTGGTATGCAAAGGACTCCTTGCCCGGCGCGAGTCGTACCACGCTAACTCCGGTTCGCTTGAGACCAGCAAGGGCACTCAGGTGCGTTCCCTTAATTTCGGACTTCGGGTTCCACGGATGCGAGAACGTGCTTTCACCCGTGACGATGGCGTCACGACGCAGCAAGTGAGGATAAGACTTTCGTTCGCCCACAATTCGCCTCCTGTATTACATCCGCTTTGGGTCAGTAGCCGTCAGTTTAGCCTAATTCCCTACAACTGCAGCAATTAGGGGAATAGCAGACGATGAGAGCACCAGCTGCAGCGGACTAATTGTAGTTAGTAAGCACCCTGCGAATAGGTAAGCTCGTAGCTATGTGAGTAGACCTCAAAAATCAGGCCGAATGGATCTTCTACATAAACCATTCT
>Ga0224504_10001514_pt1 | contig 10205 bp, 7 predicted proteins | sample SF_Oct11_sed_USG_3_FD_170160 | JGI IMG/M metagenome (GOLD analysis project Ga0224504, IMG submission 170160) | Sediment microbial communities from San Francisco Bay, California, United States - SF_Oct11_sed_USGS_24 | ecosystem: Environmental > Aquatic > Marine > Sediment | place: USA: California... | reverse complement strand
TGTGTATGTCTGATAGTTAGGCACCAAAAACCGCGCCTTGTCATCTGCCATTTCAGACGTGCCAGCTCCGGTTGGAAGGTTTCCGGTGTCGTCGGAGATTCGGGATATTGTCAAAAAGTTGAAAGTTGTATCGTTAAACAGAGTTACTGAAGATCCTACATTGTTTTCTACACTTATAGTATCTCCAGCTTGAACATAGACATCTCCTGATACAGATCCATACCCGGCACTGCTTACAGGTCCGCGCTTTTCAAAAGTCCCATTAATAGAAATTGCAATCCGACAATTAACGGTAGAGCTTAGCGCAATAGCAGACGATACGTGATAGTACCCTGTTGATGGTGCCGTAAACAATCCGGTGGTATTGTCATAGTTTGATCCGACATCATAAACCTCATCCTCAAAAATAATAGGTGCATTGTTTAAGACAGTCTGCCCATCATTTGATGTTGCTGATGCCTTAACAGTTTGCAACACCGCGCCTTTTGAAAGGCCGATAAGTGGTATGTCGTCTGCCCAGGTGGGTTTGGAGGCTAGCTCTACATCGCCTGACACCATGAAGTTAGCACTTGCTGTACCCCTTCCAACTGTAATAGCTGAGGCGTTTACATAGGCTCGCCCTGTATCAGTATCAGTATCAGCGACAAAGGATAAGGCTTGGAGATTTTTAAATGTAATCCCATTAATTCCTAATGTCACAATTCCAGTACCACTAGATATCGTCGCATTTACATTTATTACTGCTCTCCATGCATCAGTCACAAGGTCTTTATATAGAACTATAACCATTCTATTTAATGACCATCCAGTTGGTGTAGCTGAGAAAGTGAAGTCAGTCGTCACTCCATCATTGACATACTGCCTAGCACCAGCAGGCAAAGCACCAGCACCATCGGTCGTATTCTTAACAAGATCAAGTGTTAGAACATCGGTGTTAGTGCCGCTAACATCTAGAACAACATACTTATAAACACTATCGTCATAAGTAAAACCAAAAGCTTTAGGGTAGAACGTGCCGCCGCCTGTTGCGTCTATGATAGTTTCGGTAGCATCGACTTTAACACCATCATCAGTTAGGTAGGTGTGATAAACGCCGCCAGTTCCTACAACTCTTAAAACCGCACTTGCTTCAGCCGCTAAACCTCTATAGGCAAGATCAACTGTATTGATATTACCCTCAACGGTTCCGCGTGTTGACGTGTAATTGTTAGTCCAGGTTAGGGAAGCATCGCCTTCAAGTTGAGTAGACGTATCTAGTGAAACAGCCGAAAAATCACCAGTAGAACTCCAACCGGTTGTACCAGCCGAGCCGTTAAAGTCGGGGTTTTCTGTAAAGTTTAATTCACCAACACCGCTACCGCCGCCTGTGTCTTCAATTGGCTGGAAGTTTGTATCCAAGCACCAATTGCTAGAGCTAGAACGAACAAGGCAAACATTTTGCGCCTCAACATCTAGAACTAGGGTTTCATCGGCGGCTTGACTATCAATCGATTCACCTGAAAACGGTACTAGAGTGACAGCGTTTACGTGCCAGTTACTCGCGCAATCTGAAAGCCTGATATAAGCTAGAGCTTCCTTAGAACTTGCAAGCGTTCCGAGTTCTGGAAGGTTTACAGTGATTGCGCCGCTTGACGTATCTGTTACAAGCCATTGTTGAATTTCAGCGGTGTAGGGTGATTCTGCATTGGTTATAATTGCAGCTTGCCAACCACCGCCTGCACCACCAGCACCACCAGCTACGCGCCAACGGCTAGCAGTGGAGTCATAAACAAATGGTAGAACGGTTCCTGATTCTTGAATAAGGTCGTCACCGGTTCCTGTGATGATTCTGTTAGCGGCTGTAGCTGCGCCGTCTTCATTTTTCCAAGTTATAGCTTGGTCTGCAGCCTGGTCATTGACCATATAAACAATTTTATGTTGAGCCGGATCTATTGAGCGGATACTTGCGAGGCTACCCTCTGTAAATCTGATTAGATCAAACCTTGTAGAAGCTAGGTCGTTATCTGCTCCCGTAGTGCTTGAGTCAGTATCACCATTCAAAGCTTTCGAGACGGAAATCCAAGACGTTCCGTCATATTCACGCTCTAATAGTTCGGTAGAATTGAAATATTTATCACCCTGGCTACCAGCGCCATAAACTGCTTCGTATGCAGCATCGTTAGCGAAAACAGCTAGACCACTAGCCGTATAACCATTCTGAGTTGGTGCGGTTACATTTGCACCTTGGATTTGGGTTAGGTTTCTACTTTCAGTCGTCATAAAGAAATTCCTTGTATTGCAGTTCCAAGCTGTTTCGGCGATACGCTCGTTACCATAAGCTTACCTGTAAAGTCTTCATGAGTAACTTCAATATAGTCGCCAATTCCAATAGTGATAGATTCATCTAGTAAAATAAAGCCAACGTTCTTTCGAGGCTTTGCCCAAAAATCTGTAATATCTTGAAACCTAGATATAGTGCCGTCTAGAACGTGGTTGATAGTTTTTACCTTATCAGTTTCGTAGATATTATTTGTCGTGGACGTTTGGTATGTGTAAACCTCATCCCTGATTCTAGAGCCTCTAAGATATTTAGGCTCATATTGAACCGCACCATAGGTCGAACCGCTTAGCTCATTAACCTTGACCGCTCCAATTTCCTCATCGGTAACTGATACCGTGGCAGGTGCGCTTTCATCTATTGCTTGAATAGAATATGTAGAACCGCCAAGCGGCTTTTTAATTAATGTCAAAAGAGATTCGTTTATTTCTGCTAGCGTTTCATTAACAGTCGGTACATTAGAACCAGAACCCACTTGCATAGTAGCAAATTCGGTGAGCGTTCCCCCAAGCGTATCAAAGCTTGAATCAACCGATAGGCCATGGCTTTCCAAAATATATTTTGCGACTTGTGGAGCAGAACGTGGGCTTGCTACCGATGAACAGACATAATAATAATCACCATCTCTAAGATCAATACCAGTTCCCGAAACGGTTATTTTCCAAAGCTTGTTACCCCCAGATGTTGCCTGACTTGTTAAAAGAGTACCGGTAAATCCTTCAGATATTTCACTTTGAGTACAAAGATGCGAAGTCGTATTGTAGTCGAAACTTGAATAGTTTTGGTTAATAGCACCGCCTGTGTCTTCGATTGCTAAACCAAATTGAGTACCACTACTATCAGCCGTTAAAACACGACCCGATTGCGTAGATTGACCAGCATTACCTAGGTAAAATTTAACCAGTTGACCTTCAACTACGCTAGAGCTACCAGAGGAAAAAGTTGTTTTTGAAAACAATCTGAAATTAGCACCGGATATAGTTTTGTTTGAAGGCGAAGAAACAAGCGAAGAATAACCCGGCGTTCTACATAAAATACCTTCAGTCGCCGAGGTAGGAATAACCTTAATTACAAAACCAGTTCCTATTTTTCTAGCCGGTTGATAAACAGATGGCAATGTTAGCGGAAAACTTATAGATATCATTTGACCTTTTTGAACATTAGCAGCCTCAACGTCTTCATATGGTGTTCTAGGGCCGAACATCATAGGGATAGCTTGACCATCCCATTTCTCATCGATATTAGCACCGTTATAAAATGAGGTATTGGTACTTCTATCTATTCTGACTAAGTGACTCGGATCACCAAACGTACACTCACCCTTTAAAGCAGTCTCAAGACTTGCAAGGGTTACCGTGAAAACGCCTCTAGAATTTCCGCTACCAGTAGAGGTTCCCGAATAAAGCAGTGCTTCATTTTTATAAATATTAATCGGCTTATTAACAAACGATGGTGCTAGCGTTGCAAGTTCGGCCCAATCACCGCGATACATGAAAGAGAAAGTTGAAACCCTTGATTCAATAATACCGGTTTCAATGCTTTTCATTGATGTTGCTATCAAAGGGTAGCGCATGCATCGTGAATCCCAGAAAACTTCATCGCTGGCCGGGTTGGTTGGATCTTTAGGCCCATACTCGCCTAGCTCTTGACTGATTATATATAGCCTAGATTCTACAACAACCACGCCGCTTGTATACCCTGGTATATCTAGCGTTGAGCCGATTTGTGTAAAGCCCGTAGAAACACCATCAACCCAAACCTCTATAGCCTCATAGCTCCACGTGAGCGAGGTTCCAGAGATTTTGGATGTGACAGTATTCAAAATGTTTACAGTTATTTTATGACTCATCTAGCACCTAAAAAGTCTAAAGCGATTGGCGCATCTTGGATTTGATCAGGACTTGCATTATAGCCCATAGTTACGGGCCAATCGGAAATCATGGCAATCCAACCCGATTCGGAAAACGTGTAGCCTGATAGCTCAAGTCTAAAACGTAGACCGCTAGCCGATGTTAAGTTTATCCGTGGCTCGAATTTGAACATAAACCAGCCATAAAAATAGTCAGTATCACTTGGAATATCGTTTGTTGAAATAGCCTCGGAAGTCGCTAGCAAAACATCAGAGGTGGTATAAGCTTTAACAACCATCGACACGTTTGGAACCGAACCAAACTTAAAAAGCTGCATGCTAAATTCTTGAAGCTGGTTATTTTCTAGCGGCGTGCCATCGGTTATATAAGCACTAGAGCCTTTTAATATGGTCGCGTTTATTTCATCTGGCCATTGGTCAAACATTAAAGCACCTCACGTAAGCTATAGGATGCTGCATATAAATCATTTACAACCTGCCTTATCACCGGAACCTGCCTATCAAAATAGACTGGCCTAACACTAAAATCTAAGTCAGTGTTGCACTCATCGGGATCAAGAACATAAAGAAATGGAGTATGTAGGCCTACCCGTCTTCCCATTGCTATAATGTTTTTCTTATCCGTTTCTGACATAAGCTGCCTAGATTGAGCGTTGATAACAGTTTGCTCAGGTTTTCTAAGTGAAAATACTTTCCCACTGTCTGATACGCCACGCAACGTGCGGTCAACTACCGTATATCCAAAACCATTTCTAATATTTCTATGGATGATAGTATGGTCGCCAAGATAAATATAGGCTATTTCAATATCGTTAGGATTGTATTGGTCATCTATTACAATTTGCCAATATCTGTAATTTAAACCATCGGGGTAATTGCTAGTAGCAACGTTTAAATATGCTCCAAGTTCGCCAACCTCTACTGCTTTGCTAAAAGGCTCACCACCTGTAAAAAGGTTGATAGAATTGGCCTTCAAGGTAATTACAGCACTATCGGAAAGCTTGAATTTATCGTTTGAAGCACCAAGAATTGAAAAAAAAGATATATTTGACGTGTTCGATGTTGTGTCAATCTCGATGGTGAATTGCTTCGTACCTGGTTTGTAGAGTTTATTTCTATTAACCAAGTCATAGGAGTTACTAAATAAATAAGGCCCTACTTCAGGAGCAGTCACGGTTGAGGTTTCGATATAGTTATTTTCGCAAAAACGTGCGTTTCTTTGAATGTTCATTTTTTAAGCAATCCTCTCTTGCCTTATTCGGTTTTGCTCCATTAACTCTTGGTTCTTAAGGTAATCATAACCAATACCACCACCGCCACGCCTAATGTTTTCTTCTTCTACCTTTTCAGGCTCAGATAGGGAGTCGTCCACAGCCTCATAGAAAATACCGCCTGGGGTTGAACTGGAAAATTTCTCTTCAAGGAAACCTTCACTTTGCATAGTTCCTTGGTTTTCCTTAGTGGTGATAACTAGCTCTTGTAGCAAGCGGTTAGTCTCAAACATCCGTTCCTCAAGCCTTTCGCTTCCATTGGCAACGTTGAGGCTTTTAAAGTCGCGCTCAGGTACTACCACTTCACCAGGAGTAAGCAATGCTGGAACGGAATCTTGACCGGGTATACCACCTTCAACCAAACCACCATCTGCAAAGGCTTGGAACTGAGTAGATCTAATTCTATTCACGTTGGCCGTACCGGCTGCAACGGCTGCGGCTGCGGCGGCTGCACCTAGAGCAGGGCCAACCCCTGGAATCCCGGCGAGTGATTTGTAAGCCTCGATGGCAGTAGCAGGGATTGAAACTAGAGCTTGAGCTATAGAAGCTGCTTTGCCAATTTCAAAGGCTTCTCTAGAACCGGTGCGTTGCAAGGATGCTAGCGCCGCTAAACCCCTTTGGCTAGTTTGAGCTCGTTGTGCCCAAGTCTCTTGCTCGAATTTTACTCTAGCGTCATGTGTCTGTTTTTCAAAATTGAGTTCCTCAGCTCTTGCTTTTTGTCCTTGTTTGGTTGCATCGGCTAAAGCGTTGGCACGTATGGCGTTGAGGGCTTGAACCTGTTCTTCAACTCTAACCCGTTCGGCCTCATCAAAAAGACCTTGGTTTTCAAGCCTCAAAGCCTCTTGCTCGGTTATTTTTTCAGCAATTTGAGTTCCGCGCTCATCCAAAATGGCAAGTTCTTCTTCAGTTCTTGCCCTGCCAACCGCTCTAATGTTTTCAGATTGAGATTCACGTAATGCCAATATTTTGGCGTTTATTTCTTCCTCTCGTTTGACACGCTCAGCATCAGCCGCATCTTGGATGGCCTTTTCTTCAGCCTTTTGTTCCTCAAGCTTTTTTAATTCATCTTCACGGCTTTTAGCTTGAGTATCACGTGATTCTGCGCCTTGCTGCGCTTGCCTTAAACGTCTAAATTCTTCAGACAGTCTTACAAGTTGTTCTTCAGTCTTAGCTAAATCCCGGTTAGTCCGTTCAAGGCTTTCATCGCTTACCTTAAGCTCACCACTTGAAACCGCTTCGATTCTTCTTTGTAAATCACCAGCATTTTTTTCAGTTAGCTCTATTTGTTTTTGAATCTTTTGAAGTTCACCAGATAGGGTTTCGTCTTCTGGTTGTAGGGCTTCGTTAAATTCTTTTATAACCTTGCTAGTAGCATTTGTAATGCTAACCAATGCAGGCGTTAGAGCACTCCCTACCGTAGCTGCTAATTGAGAGAAATTATCTTTTAGCGTACTAGTTGAGCCGCTTAGGGTTTTGGATAGCCTTTCCATAGAACCGGCAAACTGGCCTGAACCAGTAGTCATTTTTTCAAATGCTGCAGCTACATCATCGGCGGTTATTTTCCCTTGTGACCTTAAATCCCTTAGCTGAGATTCAGCAACGCCAAGACTTTCCGCTAGTGCTGGGCCGATATTTATACCGCGTTCGACTAGCTGGTTAAAGCGCTCACCGCTCAAACGGGTTTCTGCTTGGATTTGACCAAAGATGGTAGCGAGTTCACCAATATCGGAACCAGTCGCAGCCGCCGCTTCACCTAATTGCTTTAGCTGTACAAGGGATTCTTCTGTACTAGAGCCGAATGCAAGTAAGGAACGGTTAGCATTTGCAAGGTCTTCAAGTTGGAATGGAGTAGACGCGGAAAATTCGGCTATCCTTTCCACTTGCTCAGCCGCCGCCTCGGCGCTACCTGTGAAGGCTATGAACTGAGTCGTTAGGTCTTCCATTATAATAGCTTGATCGACTACAAAGCTTAGTGCGCTGCCTATGCCTGTGATAGCAACACCAACGGCAGCCGCACCTACAGCCATTTTTCCAAATGACTTTTCGGTATCCTGAGCGACCTTATCCGTCTTTTTAAGGTTTTTTTCTATGTCCTTAAATTTTTTATCGACTATCGCATTTATTTTTATATCTAAATCGACTTCGGCCATTATCGCCCTCGCATTCTCGATCTAAGCTGGTCAAGCTCACTAGAAAAGTATGTAACCGCTTCATACTCGATATTACTCAACTCGGTAAAATCTATACGGCCCATTCCTTCACTCGGTATAGTCTTAATCATATTATAAAGGCCGATAGTGTGTGATGCGAAGTCTAAATCTTGTTCTTCTACATCACTCAATACCGGCCTCTTACTTGCTACGTTTGAAGTTAGGTTCCTTATGACTTTTTTTTAGCTTCTGGCAATGATTGAGCCGCTATGTCTAGGCATAAATCCATTAAATGATTTGTGTTATCCCTGTCATTGATTATTTCTTCAAATGTTTCAAACTTTTCAGACTTAATTTCCACGATAAACTTTTCGATGGCCGGAATAGCACCCTCGATTTGCTCGTAAAGATAAGTCTTAGAGTTCCATTTTGAATCAACATAGAATCTAACTTGCTCCAAACAGTTGGGAAGCCTGTACTTCAGGACTCCCCCACACGATAAATTGATTTCTTTAACTGGTGTCATAGGGCCATCTTTCTTATAAGAAGTTTATGTAAAGGTCTTCCAATTCACCTTCCGCAATCGCCGTACCTTCTAAGGTAACTACTAAGTAGCCATCTTGATCGGAAACAACGTTAGAAGTAATTGAAACACTTGGGCAGAATACACTTACAACACTTCCAGGTATCCAATTTCTTGCATCATCACGTTGGCCGTGAATAAATGCTAATTGGCTGGTGATGTTGTTTAAAAGGTTGTTGGTTCCCTCGACTTCATGCTTTTTAAATTTAAGCGTGGCTGTGATGCTCACTTCTCTAGATAAAATCAATGACTCATCAATACCGCTTTCAGCACACCAATCAGGAACATCAGTTTTAGGTGTAGCAACCGAAAGAGTCAAAGACTGACCTGAAACGCACATATAGTCAGAGAAAGATCCAAGCAATAGAACGTTATCGCGAACTACGTTAGGGCCTTGATTATCGTAGACTGGAGTGACGGCCGGCCCATAGGTTTGCGCGTTTTCAGCTGTATAGCTTGTAGCGCCTGTTTTATCGGCGACCGTAAACCCTAGAGTAGCACCGATTGAATTAGCAGAACCTGCACCTGTAGCAAACGGTAATTGGAAGGTAGCACCATCACTTGCAATGATGAAAACGCCGTTAGCATTATCCCAAGTACAAGTTATGGTATCGTCACCGGAACCAACCGAAGCAGCCGTTGCTTTTGCGGCTATTTCACCAGCTAGAGCCATAGGCGTGGCATAAACTTTTTGCGCAATGGTCGCCTGAATCGTTCCACCATCGTCAACAATGTCTAACAAATTGTTAGTAGCATCGATCCGAATCGGGTTTTTATAGTAGCTGATACCAGCCATTTCAAAGTTACAAGCTGCCAAGTCTTGCGCATTGAACTCGATTGACATAGAAGTCGTGCGAGTTCCGGCTATCGCTTGGTGCAAACCTGATAGGGAAGATGATGATTGGAACATGTGTGCAGAATAGGTCGGCTGTGCTGTATTCTGAGGGTAATAGAATTGAGCTTTACCTAGCCCTAAACCGGAACCCGGAGCAGTCCCAAAGTTAAAGCTTGAAGCTAAAAGGTCGGGATCACCAGATTCATCTTTTGAAAAGACGTTACGAACGGCGTAGCCATTTGCACCATCTTTGATAAGCAATGCTTGCCCAAGCTGAATATTTGCACCATCACCATCGGCAACAGCAATGTTTGCTCTGGTGGTAGAATCACCAGCCGTTGAACCTGAGACAGTAGAATACTCGGTAGAGTTTTCTTCCACAGCACCTAGCGCCGATTCAACTAAAATTCCATAATCAGGTGCGACACCTTCAGTTCCACTTGGCTTGAAATAGTGAGGGATTGTACCAGTAGGAGCTTGTGAAGTTACAAACGCCTTAGAGGCTGCAATGGAATTTCTTAACTCATCTGATTCGGTTGTATTAACCGCACCAGTTAAGTTAGCACCTTCCCTTGCTACTGTAAAACTAGCCGCCGTTGGATCTTGTAGAACCCCTTCAGCTACTTCTTTTATGAACGCATAGACGTTCGAGCGTGATCCAAAAGCCATTTTCTAGCTCCTTAGTTTAAAGTTTCTTCGTAGATGACGTTAAAAGTCGCATCCGTGTAGATAAATTCTTGTGTGTCATTGTTTAGGTATTGTGGCCCAATATCTGAAACGTAATCAACGCCAGCTACTATTCCACCAAGGCTTGACTCTCTTATGACCGCTTTAGTTACTTTAAAAAGGTCTTCCATTAATGCGAGTTCGTAATCATCCCTTGTATTAGGGTTGGTGCGCTTTGCATAAATGTTTGTAAGAGCAATTTGATATTGCCTCTCGATAAGCTGAACTTGACAGCCGTATTGAGCAGGGCCAGCATTAGCAGGGCCTACATTAACGCTAAAACCGTAATTAAGTTCTAGGTCGCTGTTTTTCTCAACGTCTAGACCATCAGGTAAATGGTTGTAGTTTGTTAACGTCTCTTTAGTGATTGTCACCAAGGCATTAAAGGCATCGCTTACAACAGACATTAGCGACTCCTCATAGAAACACTAACTTGCCGTTCCATTTGGTCAA
>Ga0224504_10001512_pt1 | contig 10225 bp, 9 predicted proteins | sample SF_Oct11_sed_USG_3_FD_170160 | JGI IMG/M metagenome (GOLD analysis project Ga0224504, IMG submission 170160) | Sediment microbial communities from San Francisco Bay, California, United States - SF_Oct11_sed_USGS_24 | ecosystem: Environmental > Aquatic > Marine > Sediment | place: USA: California... | reverse complement strand
CGGAGCCGAATGGCAAGCATGGATGAGTCGCTGGGTCGAGGAGACGCCGTCGGCCAAGCGTTCGATCTCCGAGACTGGCGAGCGCATAAGGCTGTGCGTCTCACGCAAGAGCGTATTGGCAAAACGCAGAGAAGCCTCGACGGTCGGTTAAGCCGGCAACTGGCCGGGAGCCAGTCACTATGCGAAGAAGGCCGCGCAAAAAAACCGGCCGGGCGACTTGCGTGCATGCCTGCCTGTTTGACATAACGCGACGATGCCCCGGTGCCTGGCCAAGAGCCCTGAACGGATACCTGCAATGGTCTGATGTCACCACATGATTGATGGTGATTCAGGCCGTACGGACTATAGTTAACAAGAGAACAAAACCACGGCGACTTCCGGATTAACCCGCGCCCCAGGGAGGGTTGCGCGACACCATGAATCGGTGTCGAACAGAGTCGGTTCGATGTCCCGATGACTTATCAAAACACAATCTCAAAGAGGAGTCAGTCATGAAAAACAGATCTGTTTATTTGGCCCTTTCTCTCGCCACAATCCTGACCAGCATGGCGCTCGTCTCAACAGCCCGGGCAGGCGAGGAATCTTGCACTGACCGGGTCAACAATACTTTCGATAAGTTACTGGAGTGCGTGACTGTCGATGGCGTGCGTGCCCACCAACTCGCGTTGCAGGCAATCGCCGATGCCAATGGCGGAACCCGCGAAACCGGAACGCCCGGTTACGACGCCAGCGTTGATTATGTCGCCGAAACGCTGGAGGCGGCGGGTTACGACGTGGAGATCAACCCGTTCGAATTCGAATACGTTCCACCGGCGACTTTGACACAACTTACCCCGATTAATGCCGACTACGAGACGGGAACGTTCACTGGCTCGGGAGTCGGTGCCGCCAATGCGGCCGTGACCGGCGTTGATCTGGCATTGGGGAATGCTGATTGGCCGGACGACCCTGCCACGTCGAGCAGCGGATGCGACGCGTCCGATTTTGCCGGGTTCCCCGCCGGGAACATCGCGCTGATCCAGCGCGGTACCTGTTTCTTCTCGACAAAAGCGGTGAACGCCGAAGCGGCCGGCGCCGCGGCGGTGATTATTTTCAACCAAGGCAACACGCCGGAGCGCACGGACCTGATCGTTGGCACCGCGGCACAGCTCCCGAATGGAACGCCGAGCAACCTCACCGTTCCGGTCGTGGGTGCATCGTATTTCGACGGCATTGCATTGTCGCAACTCGGTTCAACAGCCTTCGTTAATGTCGATCCAAACGAGACCCGGACCGGATCCAACGTGATCGCCGAGTTGCCCGGGCGCGAAGGTGGTAGCGTCGTGATGGCCGGTGCGCACCTCGATTCGGTTCCCGCCGGTCCGGGAATCCAGGACAATGGCGCGGCAAATGCCGCTATTCTCGAGACGGCGATCCAGATGGCCAAGGTGAATCCGCGCAACACTGTGCGTTTTGCCTGGTGGGGAGCCGGAGAACTCGGTCGCACTGGTTCTTCTAGCTATGTCGACGGACTCTCGGAGGAGGAGGTTGCGAGAATCTCGCTATACCTGGACTTCGACATCATCGCCTCTCCGAACTACGTGTTCTTCATCCTCGATGGAGACAATTCGGACGGGCTGAGTGTCCCGGCACCTGCGGGTTCGGATCAGATCGAGTATCTGTTCGAGCACTATTACACGCAGGCCGGTTTTCCATTCAAGGGCTCACCGATTCTTGGCGGATCCGACTACGACGCATTTTTCCTTCGTGACATCCCCATTGGCGGTATATTCACGGGTTCCAATGGAATCAAGACGGATGAAGAGGTTGCGCTCTGGGGCGGAACTGCCGGCGAGCAGTACGATCCATGCTGGCACCTGGCCTGTGACACCTTCGACAACATCAGTCTCGAGGCGCTGGACATCAATTCCGATGCGGTGGCGTTCTCAATCCTGCAATACGGGATGAACACGCAGGCGATCAATGGCGAGCGCGGCAAGGGCAACTTCAAACCCGCGCCGGGTAACTCGGGCGATTCAATGTAATCGCAGGTGTCGCTGGTAATACCGACCAGCAGACGGGCACAACGGGGTGCGGACGAGCGTTCTTCCGCATCCCGTTTTTTTGCTACGGCTGACGTCAATTCAGCCAGGGTCGGGTCTGGGCCTCTGGTGTCTGTAACGGCAGGAATCGGCCTGAGCCCGCGTTGACAGAGTCCTTGGCGGCTCGCGGCCGCGCCAGAATGTGATCAGTAACCCTCAGCGGGCATTCAAAAGGCGGCAGGTGCGATCAGCGCCGGCAGTGCCATCGTGAGTCCCATCAGGCCCAGGCCCTTTGCGCCTTCGATATAATCCGCGGGTGCGACCTCCCTGACCAGCACAGGCATGACATACCTGTTATCGGGGAAGCGATGCGAATCGGCGCCGATGACGCTGCGGGTACGGGAAAGATTGGTGCGCGCGGCGAAAACGTATCGGTATCCCGGACGAACCTCGACGGTTAGCTCCAGTACCTCGATATTCTCCATCGCAATTCGCGCCAGGTCCGGCACGATCTGATTCGAGCGAGGTGCATTGTCCACTGGCCAGACCCGCAGCGTATGCTCGCCCGGCGAAAGGTGGATCGTCTCGCGAAGATAATTCACGGCCTCGCCGTCGATCTCGTAAATGTAGGCTGACTCCAGCCCGGGTGGGAGTTTGATGTTAGCGGTGTTGCTGAGGAGACCGGATTTCTGCTCCGCCCCATCAGGCTCTTCCTGTGTGCCAATCGCAGTGCAGCCACCAAGCATGGCGGTCAGCAGCAAGACCGCTAACAGGGTTCTTGGCGCCAATGGGGCATCTCGCGTCATCGACGGCTCATTATCCGCCTCGTTGATCGTGCCGCGGTTCCGGGCTAATTCGAATCACGCTAGAAGAATACGGGGTCGCCGCCACAGCGGCTTTGAGTGCAATCATTAGTATCTAACAAATAAAATTAGGAAAACGATTTAACATATTGAAAAAATAGTCTTTTCAATCCTTCTATTTTGAGCGCGGCTATGCGTGCATTTCCGCGTCGGATCAGCATGTCAAGCAAATGAGGTGATCGAGCTCTACCATGCTCGCGGATTGTCGCATGAATTCGCGCCGCCTGACCGGTCCGGACCACCGCAAACCGTCAGCGCGCCAGGGCCGGCGGCACGCACACCCTGTAACCGCTCTGAAGCACCTCGAGGCTCACGCCCACCCCGTAAACGGCGCTGAGCAGATCGGCCGTCAGGACTTCCTGGGGCGGCCCCGCTGCCCGGCTCAGGCCGTTTTCGAGTACCAGTACCGAGCTGCCGCAAGAGAACGCGTGATCGGGGTTATGCGTGGAAAACACAATTCCGAGACCCTTCGCGGCCAGCCGCTTGACCTGCTCGAGGACCAGCACCTGGTTTCCGAAGTCGAGACTGGCCGTCGGTTCGTCCATCACGATTAACGACGTCTCCTGCGCGAGCGCGCGGGCGATCAGCGTGAGCTGGCGCTGACCGCCGCTGATGCGGGTGTAGTCGCGGTCGGCCAGATCGGAAATACCCAGGTCCGCCAGCGCCGCATCGGCCCGTTCGCGATCCGTCGCGCCGGGTGCGGCGAACAAACCGCGATGCACGGTGCGGCCCATCAACACCATATCGCGCACGGAGTAGGGGAAGACGGCGTCATGCGCCTGCGGCACATAGGCGATACGGCGGGCAATGTCCGGCCGCGCCAGCGCCGCCATATCGCGGTCTTCGAGGACGACCCGCCCGCCCTGGGCAGGAAGCAGTCCGAGCAGCGTCTTGAACAACGTGGTCTTGCCCGAGCCGTTAGGTCCGAGCAGGCAAAGCACGTCGCCGGCGCGTACTGCGAGATCCACATCACGGCCCACCGCGTGGCGGCGATAGCCAAACCCAAGCTTCTCGGCGCGCAGTTCCATCACCACCCCCTGCGCCCGGTGGCAAGCAACCAGATAAATACCGGCGCCCCCACGAATGCGGTCAGGATGCCGAGCGGCGTCTCCGTTGCGGCCATCGTCCTGGTCAGCGTGTCCACCAGCAGCAGGTAGCCCGCACCCATCAGCATCGACGCCGGCAGCAGGCGGTTGAAATTTGGCCCGACGACCAGGCGCGCGATATGCGGCATCACCAGGCCGACCCATCCGATCACGCCCGAGATCGCAACGACACTTGCCGTCATCAGCGTAGCGGCAGCAACGAAAAGCGTACGCAGACGTTTCGGGTCGATACCGAGCGCAGCGGCTTCTTCATCGCCCAATGCCATCAGGTTCATCCGCCAGCGCAGCAGCACCAGCGGCACCAGGCCAAGCAGCACGGCCGGCGCGGCCGTCATCACGTCCTCCGGCTGGATGCTGGCGAGGCTGCCGAGTAGCCAGAAAGTAATGGCCGGTAATTGGTCGTAGGGATCGGCGAGAATTTTCAACAGCGAAATACAGGCACCTGCGAGTGCGCCCAATACGACGCCTGCCAGCACCAGCACCAGCGTCGGTTCGTGACCGCGGACCGCGGTAGCCACCGCGTAGACCAGCCCGACAGTAGCGAGCCCGGTCGCAAACGCCATGCCCTGGATTGCGATAACAGGCAACGAAAGAAAAATCCCGGCCGCGGCACCGAGACCCGCGCCGGTCGAAACGCCGAGGATGTCCGGTGACACCAGCGGGTTGCGAAACAGCCCCTGGTACACTGCGCCGGCGGCGGCCAGCGCCGCGCCGACCAGCAGCGCGGCGCCAATCCGCGGGAGCCGGATCGAAAACAGAATGGTTTCCACCTGGCCGAGCGAAGGATCGCGTTGCCCTCCCAGCCGGCCGAGCACCGCACTGGCGATTTGCTCGCCGGAGATCGGATACGGCCCGACCAACGCCGCCGCCGCGGCCATTACTGCGACTATGAGTGCGAGCAGCGACAGTGCAAGGCCCGGTTTCAATTCGCCGGCCTGCCGCGGGACCATTGCAATAGCCTGTCGAGATCTTCGTCGTTCAGATCGACATGGTAAAAAAGTTTGTAGAAATGTCTTGTCTCGGCCGCGAGGTCGAAGGCGAACCGTTCGGGAAAGAAAACCCCCGACAACCATTTCAGGCCGATCACGCGGTTCAGCGATGGCGGCCGGTCGATCCAGCCAAACGGTGCGGTCGGGCTGAGCCAAACGCGCCCCTCTGTCAGCGCGGGAATTTGCGACCACAACGGATCGTTCCACACGGACTGGTAGAAATTACGATCCCAGGTGATGATCGTGTCAGGGTTGGCGACGATAACCTGTTCAATCGATACGTCGGTAATGCCCCGGCGAATCGCGGCGTCGCCCGGATCGGCGACGTTACGCCCGCCCGCCAGTTCGATGATCTCGGTATTGATCGAACCCTTGAGCCCGGTTTCAAGACCATCGGGGCCGCGCGCGAAATACACCCGCGGCCGATCATCGACGGGAATCTCCGCCAGCCCCGCATCGAGTTCGGCAAACAGGGATTCGACATAGCGTGCGAGTGCCTCGGCCCTGGGCTCGACCCCGAGCACTTCTCCCATCAGCCGCAGCGCCGCGGGCGTCGCTTCGAATCGGCCGTCGATAAGCAAATACGGAATACCGGTCTGGGCCTGCACGCGGTCGGCCAGCGAGACATAGGTATCGCGCACGGAGCCGAAATCGACGATCAGGTCCGGGCGGTCGCGCAGCACGACTTCCAGGTTCGCGGTGTCGCCGCGCCCCGTGAGACGACCGGTCGCGGGAAGGTCGCGGTAGGGCGCCGCGATATACGGGCGCTCCTCACTACGCGGCGGCCTTGGCCACCCGGTCAGCCGGTCCGGCGCCAGCACGTAAAGCAGGATCGAAGCAGGGGGCCCGGCCGCATAGACGCGAGTCACGTCAGCAGGGATATCGACACTGCGCCCGGCGGAGTCGGTCACGGTGCGCGCCGTCGCCGGCGCCACGTACGCCAGTGCGAGGACCAGCAAGACTGCCATTGCACACCGCATCGATTAGTGCCCTTGGGAAAAATCCGCTGACAGTTTACCTAATTGTCCACCTTCGTCGGTCGGCTTCCCGCTCGCCGCGCCCGGAGTCGCGAGCGTTGGAGTCAATTAACGAAGAGTCGATTACCCGCCCACGGTCCGCTCGCCCAGGGGTTGCCGGTTAGCCGCGGGTTGGCAGCAGCGGCAATTGCGCGATCAGGCAGGATAGTGGTTGAATATCGTCGGCCCTCTGGCGGAGGTTCATGGGATGAAAAAGGTTTCGCTCTGTGTCGCGGTGATTGCCTTTTTATGGGCGCTGCCAGGCGTTGCGGATTCCACTAAGGCGCGCTGCGATATTTACCCGGCGGGTGAGGATCACACCGACAAGATGATTCCGTGCACATTCTCCCAGCGCCAGGGCTTTGTCACGATTACCCGGGACGACGGAGTTACCCACGATTTATCTCCGGTCGGGGATACGCCCGGCAATTTCCGCGACCAGGACGGGCGCAATGTGTACCGTAACAGCGGCCTCGGCGACCAGGGACTGATCTTCCGTTTCCCGGACGAGAGTGTGTACGTGTACTGGAGCACCGCGGCGCTCGAGCCACAGGACGATGACAATTGGACGGCGCCATTCTCTACCAGGGACTACGATGCGACCACGCGGTTGCGTTGCCGCGCCGCCGGCGATGCCGAGTACGGCAGCTGCCCGGCCGGCGCGCTGCGCATGGAGGATGGCCAGGCCTCGGTCGTGATCCGGAACCAGCGCGGTGAGCAGTTCACGATCAACTTTATGAAAGACTACGTCAACGCCACCAACCGCGAGGCGGAAGCGCGCCTCGATGGCGATACCTGGATCGTTACGATCGACGGTGCCGAGGTTTATGAGGTGCCGCGGGCACTCATAGAGGGTGGGTGACGTCCTGCGAGGTTTAGCGTTAGCCGCTGCAATAGTGGCCACGCTTTTCGCGGCGCCGATCACCGACGTCGGCGAGATGCAGGAGATTATCCTGTCGCGACTTTTCGACCAGTACGCGGAGCAAAACGGCATCAAAGCCACGGAAGAAGAGATTGCGACTTTCATCGACAATATGAAGCGTGGCGTGAAGGAGAAAGGGCTCGCAGCGGAGGCCGAACTGACGCCCGCCGAGGCTGCGCAGGTCGACGCGATGCGCCGGGACATGGGGCGTTCGATGATCCGTCAGTGGAAGATCAATAAGGCGCTTTACCGTGAGTATGGCGGCCGCGTTATCTATCAGCAGTTCGGCCCGGAGCCACTTGATGCGTACCGCGAATATCTTGAGGCACAGCAGCGGGAAGGCACCTTCGTGATTCACGAGATGGCTTTCGAGGACGAGTTCTGGAGCGATTTCAGCGACGACTCGAAGCATTCGTTTTTCGAGCGTGGAACCGAGGCCAGTGCTTTCGAAGTGCCGACCTGGGAGAGCTAGCCCGGGCGGATCAGGCGAGACTTCCCGCTGCGAGCCAACGAACAGACGGTTTATACTGCCTATACTCATAAGTAGCCGACTCTTGATAATTGAACGTTTGCCGGCGCAAGTATTGTCGCGGCGTTCAACCGGCCCGGACCAGGGGCAATCGGGCGTACGACGCTTATGAATTACAGGAATCAAAGGAGCAAACAATGAAACGCTTGATGATTTCTATCGCGGGCCTGGGAATGCTCGCGACTCTCTCTTCCGCTGTTGCGGACAAGATCGATGTGATGACACAAAACCAGTACGTTGGCACGGACTTGATCGGCCTGGTGAACTCAGACGACTTCAACGCCGCCGTAATCGAGGCGCTTCAGGATAGAGCCGCCAGCCTGCCAACCGAGCGAGTTCAGGCGCTTGCCCGCCTGATCGACCAGCGTGGACCTGAAGTGGTGGGACTGCAGGAGGTTTACAAATTCACTTGTGTCGACACCAACCCCGCGGATTTTCGAGGTTGTGAGCACCAGTCTATTTCGGGCGCATTTACCGACCAGCTCGCAGACACGCTGGCTGCGCTCGGCGGGAAGTACGAGGAAGCGGCAACGGTCGTGAACATCGACCTTCCGGCCGGCCTCGGGCTGTCAATTCCGCTACCGGGCATTCCGATCTCATTTGACGCCACGACCATTTACGTTGGAGTCGTTGATCGCGATGTCATCCTGGCCCGGTCGGGACTGCAATACACGGTTACGAACTTCGCTGCCCTCAACGCACTCGACCCGCAACTCTGCTCTCGTCCGTCCGCGGACGGCTGCAACTTCGATGCGGCCGCCGAAGCGCCGCTTGAAATTCTGGGCATGCCTGTCCTTGTCCGGTTCGAGCGTGGATTTGTAGGCATCGATGTAGTGCTGGATGGCAAGTCCTACAGGTTTGCGAACACGCACCTCGAAACCAAGCTCGGTTCGTTCGGCCCTCAGGGTCGTTTTTTCCAGGCTGCGCAGTCCGCGGAGCTGCTGGCAACCCTGGAAGCTGCCCAATACGTTGCGCCTAGCGAGCGGCTTCTTGCGGTCGGGGACTTCAACTCCGGACCGACCGACGAAGTAATTCCGGTGCCGTCGCCGCTTCCCGCGTTCCTCGGCATACCGCCATATCAGCAGTTGCTGGGGGTCGGATTTACCGACGCCTGGACCATACGACCGGGCGCATCGACCGGGCAAGGCGCGCCACTCGTGGGCTTCAGTTGCTGCCAGGATGATGATCTCGGTAATCACAAGTCGGACTTGACCAGTCGAATTGACCTGGTTTTTTCGATCCCGATGCCGTCGAAAGTCAAACAGGCCCGCCTGCTCGGTGAGTCCGTGTCAGACAAGACTCCGCCAAAGGGTCATGGGCTGTGGCCATCCGATCATGCGTCGGTTGCGACGGAACTGCAGTTCAAGGAGTAAAAGGACGTGCCGATTCGCCTGGACGAATCGCAGAGCGCCATGTAGAAATTGCGCCGCTGCACATCGGTGCCCAGGTTGAATGAAGCAACAGAACGGCCCGCCAAGGCCGTTCTTTTTTTGGCTCCGATAGCTTGTACTCCGCATCGCCCTGCGTCGAAAATTCAGTCCACTGCGCGTTGCACCACTTCGTCATTCGTCGCAATACCCGGAATGATGCCGTCCATCGACCCAATTCTGCTGATCTTTTGGGCTTCGAGCTCATCATTCAGCCCGGCAAGCCCACGCAGAACGCGTTCGTCTACACAGTACGTTGGGCTTCAAGCCATCCAGCCACTATGTGAAACAAGCCGCTGGATATGATCAAACTCTCCCGACCTTAACGGACCGGTTCAGGCGGATGGATCACCGGTAGCGGTCACGTGCGCCGCTCGCTGACAAATTGGCAGGACTGCCAATTTGCACGGCCGAAGGCCGCCCAAAGGGCCGGGCACAGGGATGTGCCCGGTCAACGCACCCTATCGGGACGGCACCACGCACGTGATGTTACTCCGGGCATCCTGCCCTCCGTCCTCCGGACCAGCCTTCGGCTGTTCAAAATCGCTCCCGGCGATTTTGTCGAGCCCGAAGACTTTATCGCGCGGCTCGTTGCGCTGGTGCCAAGACCCCGTGCGCACCTGACGAGATTTCACGGCGTGTTCGCGCCGGCGAGCCCGGACCGGGCCCGGGTTGTTTCCAAAACGCGCGTGGCTGCTGCCGGCAAGGCGGTAGAGCCCAGCGAGCCATCGGCCACCGACCGGCAACGGGCGCTAACCTGGGCACAACGCCTCAAACGGGTGTTCGCCAGACGCCAGGGTGCCTTCTCCTGATGCTTCGCATCAATTCACCTTGTCGACATTGAGACCTGCCGGCGCTGCGGCGGGAAGCTACGGGTGATCGCGAGCATCGAGGATCCGGCGGTCATAGAACGGATTCTCGAGCGCCCGGGTCGTGATGCTGCACCGGCCGATCCGCCACATCCAAGCCGGGCGCCGCCCGAGTACGATCGGTTGCTCTGACCCGCTCGCCATCCCTGCTACCCGCGCCACCGTGGCGCGACGGGCAGGTTCTGGCTTGCGCTTGCCTTGGGGCCGGGCGCGCCGACATTTGCGGCGCAAAGGGGAAGATTCAGGGGCCTGAATGCCGAGTGAGCAGACCGGCTCCGCCAGCATTGAGACCTCGATCTGCCCTCATCCGCCGGTTTCAGTCCGCCCGAACGGTTTCGCCGCTGACATAAGGCCCATTCCACGCGTTGCCGCGAAGATGTGGGGTACCTTAAATCACCTATCCGCGCGCACAGGGGGCGGCGGCATTCGGTCTGGATCCGGTCTCCGTCCGCCCCAAAGTGCAGCGTCAGATAGAGCTGGCCA
>Ga0224504_10001510_pt1 | contig 10228 bp, 7 predicted proteins | sample SF_Oct11_sed_USG_3_FD_170160 | JGI IMG/M metagenome (GOLD analysis project Ga0224504, IMG submission 170160) | Sediment microbial communities from San Francisco Bay, California, United States - SF_Oct11_sed_USGS_24 | ecosystem: Environmental > Aquatic > Marine > Sediment | place: USA: California... | reverse complement strand
ATCTCATCTTCTGTAACTCAGCGCTATCCTCATAGCCAACCATGGGTGGATAACGCATGCGGTTGCCAGGCACCAGTGCATGCACGTCCTCTATGAGTTGCAGCATGGTTTCAGGTGTCCAGACCAACCCGCTCTCGCGCGCATCTATCCAGGCTTGTGAATATGGGAATCCAGGCGCAACACCAGCGGGCTTTCCGAATATGCGGTGCAGGTTGGGCCCCACTCTATTCTCCTCACCCGCTTTAAGCGTGTGACAAAAACGACACCAGGTAAAGGCCTCTTTTTGCGCGGCAAATTCTTCAGCTGAAATTTCCGCCATTGGTTCGGCGTAGTAGTCAGGTAGATTCTTGCCTGCCAGCAATCGATTTATTTCGGTCTCGGAAACCACTGTGTCAGTAGAAAATGGCACAACTCCGAACCACCAATATGGGAAATACAGGGCCAGCCCAAGAAATGCCAGCAGCGTGGCAGCGTAAAGAAACTTATATCCAGCGGGTGCACTCACAAACAACTCCTTAAAAAATATTCAGTGAATCGCGCTTAAACGCGCTCGCCGGGAAACAGGCGTTTCATGCTCGTCTTGAAACGCAGCCGCTGATAACACCCGTAAAAAAACCAGATCGTGAATAGCATCATGTAATAGAAGCCCAGTGAGCTGTGAAAGTAACCCATCGACATACGCAGACCTTCACTACTTGCGATCCAATCAGGTATATGAACGCCGAAAAGAACGATTTCGTGTCCGGCACCCCATGCATAGGCAAAGCCGATGAATGTCTCAACCACAAATACGAGCAATAGCGCCAGCAGGATCGCACGATTAAAACCAAATGAACGCTCGGGCAGCCCTTCAGGCGGCTCTGGTTTCGGCTCGGTGAACCACCAATAGATCCTGAGTCCTGCAAGAATCGACACCACGAGGCCCAGTGAGAAATGCCATGCATGCAGGGATTCGCGTTGATCAAGAGCCGTTCGAGGCATCTCGATGATATTGAAGAACAATACTGCGAATGTGACCGCGACCAGCCAGCCCAGAATTGTCGCACGCCTGGATTGAATGCCAGGCCCTGATCCGTCACTCATCGGTCTTCCTTTGATTAGTCGGTTAAATAATCAGAGCATTGAATGCTCGTAAAGCAGGCCGTATGGTAGACGTTCAGCGGTGATGGAACCAGCCTCATTCCCTAATTCAGCATCGATCCCATAACTGGGCAAATAAAACATCAAAGCCAAGTGTTACAAACTGTTACAAGCACATGGTTTAAAAAGATAAATGAGGGTTGGCAGACAGCCATTTTAAGACTATCATTGACCACCTGTCGGTCATAAAAAGTCTAACAACAATCATGAGTTCCACACGCCCTATCCGTGCACTGCTTCGAGGCCTTGAAGTACTGCATGTACTCAATCAGCATAACGGTGCAACGGTGTCAGAAGTCGCCAGTTCTATCGACCTGCCCCGGACCACGACTTATCGAATCCTTGAAACACTCTGCGTGGCAGGATACGCCTATCGCGCTGCTGCCGATGACCGGTATCGACTGACGATCATGGTACGCGGACTGAGTGACGGCTTTGATGATGAAGCCTGGGTTACTCAAATCGCAAGGCCTTATATACGCGAACTTTGTCAGGATATTGTATGGCCTGTAGCAGTAGCAACATTGTCGGGCTCATCGATGCTAATCAGACAAACTACGGATCACCAAAGCCCGCTCGCTGTTGAAAAACGCGGCCCTGGTTTCAGGGTGTCTATACTCGGTTCTGCAGCAGGTATTTGCTACCTGTCATTTTGCGCCAAGGAACAGCGAGACAGTCTGCTGGATATACTTTCCAGCTCACGCAAAGAAGAAGACCGCCCAGCTAAAAACCGCAATAAAATTTATGAATTGCTGGTTGAGACACGCAAACGAGGCTACTCAAGCTCAAGGCGCAAGAGACGAATATCAGAAGAACTTAGTTTTTCTGTTCCTGTGTTTGCTGAGGGACGTTTGCTCGCTGCACTAACCGTTAGATGCTCATCATCCGCGGTTCCGGAATCAGAGGCCATCGAAAAATTCGTACCTAAGCTGAAGGAAATTGCGCAAAAAATAGGCCAGCAGTTCCTTGATGAACATAACAGCGACCTGCTCGTGTCTGCACCAACCGGACCGGCTATGCCACGTCAGCAAGACAACGCAGCCTGAGATCCTATATTCGAAACCTAGACAAAAAAAAGCCCGGCCTGAAAATCCTCAGGTCGGGCTTTTTAACTTCTGCTACAAATTAAGCCAATCAGGCAGCCTTACGACGCTTCTTCGCCGCCGTTTTCTTCTTGGCTGCTTTCTTCTTGGCAGCTTTCTTCTTGGGCTTTGGCTTGACCGCTTTCGCTTCAGTCTTGAACTTGGGCGCTACAGGCGGCTGCAAACCGGTTTCTCGCTTACAGCTTTGCTTCAACTCTTCAACTGAACCACCAAAATCAAAGATCTGCGTCTTACCGCGTGCCTTGCTGAGCTTCGCACGCAGAGTAGCCGTGCGTTTTTCGTTGACTGAACCGTCATCATTCAGGATAACGCCATAAGCTTTGGCGCCCTTCACAGAGACCAGGCCGGCCTCAACGTCGAAAGCAACAGCTTCAGGGTCACGGGTGAAAGGGTCGCCCCAGCCGCCGCCGCCCCAGGTATTGAAGTGCAGTAAGTCGCCTTCCTTGACTGAAATATTGTCACACTTGGATGGCAGTACTTCACTCGAACCATCAGCGCGCTCAATGATTTTTGTTGAGCGCAAACCAGGCAGACCACCATTTACACCCCAGGGCTTAGTCAGCCAGCGGTCATCATGGATGGCGATTTCACCGTCTTCAAGAAAGCGATACAGCATTCGAATGGCGTTACCACCACGATGGTGTCCGGCACCACCTGAATCAGTAATCGTTTCATACGCTTCAATTCGCAGCGGGAAATAAGCTTCAAGAAACTCATTAGGCACATTAGTGAAGCCCGGCCACAGCGAATGACCATCAGGACCGTCGCCAAACGGACGACCAGGAATACCACCAAAGCCAATCTGGAATAACTGGAACCATTCGCCCTTCTTATCATGCCCTGAATACATCAAATGCGGGCTATCAGAAAAGCCTGCCGCGTTCAGGAAGTCAGGATTACCCTGTCCCAGCAAAGCACCCAGCACATCAAAAATACGACCCAGTGCGTGCGTACGGCAAGACAATGCAGCCGGAAACTTCGGCTTAAGAAGGGTTCCTTCCGGAATATTGACTTCAATCAAATCGTAGAAGCCATCGTTAAACATGATCTGCGGATCGAAAACCATAATCATGTAAACGCCGCAGAACATTTTGAACATTTCTTCATTAAGCAGAAAGTTCACAGACCCGGTTGACTGAGGATCAGTACCGGTAAAATCAAAGACAGCCTTATTGCCTTTACGCCACAAAGAGCACTTGATCTTATAGGGCCCCATACCCATACCGTCATCACAAATAAAATCTTCGAATGACTGCTTCTTGGTTGGGATGGTGTCCTTAATCAGCTTGGCCATGGCTCGCTTGTTACGATCGAGCAACTCTTCCAAGGCTGAGTAATAGACGTCATCGCCAAAGCGATCAATGATTTCCAGAATTCGTTTTTCCGCAGTACGAACCGAGGCCACAATCGCGTTGAAGTCACTGCGGTTCCACTGAGGCATGCGACAGTTGTGCAGGATGATTTCAAGAATGTCTGATTGCAGCTCATCATTTTTGAAGATCTTGATAGGTGGTACGCGAATACCCTCTTCAAAAATCTGGCGTGCATCAGTAGGCAGGGAACCCGGTACCTTGCCGCCGATATCGGTCATATGACCAAACATCGCAGCGTAGGAAACGAGTCGACCATCCTTGAATATCGGCTTCAAAATAAGCCAGTCATTCGCATGACTGACAGCACCGTTGCACGAATAAGGGTCGTTCATGAAGAACATGTCGCCTTCTTCGATCGTGCCATCATAGGCTTCCTTAAAGCCATAGATGAAGCTACCGAACTGACCGACGACCATCTTGCCGTCGAGGTTAGCAATCATCGGGAAAGCATCGCCCTGCTCACGAATGCCTGGTGACATCGCCGTACGGAAAAGCACCGTATCCATTTCCAGACGAGCATTCTGGACCGCGTTCTCAATGATATCGAGCGTAATCGGATCGATATCAATCTTCTTAAACGGCTTCGGTTTTGATTCAATAATTTTTGTTGGCATCTTGGTAACTCCGCTATCTTAAGCGTCTGGCGTGATCAGGAGACTGCCACGTTCATGAACGGTAGCAATATAGCCTGGAAGAACAACGGTTGTTGAATCCATTTCCAGGACAACAGCCGGACCCTTAATCACATTCCCTGCTTTGAGTTTGGAACGGTCATAAAGCACCCCGTCACGATCCTTTCCATCCACAAACATGGTGTGGTCAGAAATTTTCGCAGCTTTAGGGTCTTTAGTCCCTTTCGGTAATTTCAGCGCCGTCACGCTGGTTGACTTACCTTGTGTAACTGCCCGCAAGTTAACCAGCTCTTTCTCTTCCGACAAGGAAAAGGTAAATAGCTGCTCATGCTTTTTATCAAACGGGATAGCAATCGCATCAAGACCTTTCTTTTGCAACGCCTCTAGCGTGAAGTCAATCGTGATTAACAAGCCCTGCCCGTGATAACGAACATCTGCTTCATAAATAATGGATTGATCTTTTTGTGCAATGCCTTCTTTAACCAGTGTCTTGGTAGCGTCAGCGGCAAGCTTCTTAAAGACTGACAAAACTTCTTTGGCATTCGTCGCCGAGAATTTGCGCATAAAGGTGCGGCTCTTCTCATCACGTGCTCTCGTCGTTGCATCACCATAGGCACACAGCACACCTGGACCCGGTGGAACAATAACCGGCCAGGAATTTGTCAGCTTACCCAGCGCATTGGCATGCAAAGGACCTGCACCACCGAAGCCCATCAGAGCAAACTCGCGCGGATCGTAACCCTTCTCGACCGAGACCAGCCGCAGCGCGCCATACATGTTCTCGTTCACAATATCGATCAGACCAGATGCCGCTTGCTTGACTGATAAGCCCAACGGCTTGGCAATCTTTTCCATGGCTTTCTCGGCCAAATCGTAGCGAATTTCCATATCACCACCGAGCCGCACCGATCCACTTGGTAGATAACCCAGCACGACGTTAGCATCGGTTACTGTAGGTAACTCACCACCCTTGTTATAGGCCGCTGGCCCGGGAACAGCACCCGCACTCTCAGGCCCGACACGCAGCGCTTTGGTCAATTCCGGCACATGGGCAATAGAACCACCACCAGCACCGACGGTGCGAACATCAACAGATGAAGCCCGGACAGAAACGTCACCAACCGTCGTTTCGCGACGCAGCTGTGCTTTACCATCCTCAACGAGCGCAACGTCCGTTGACGTGCCACCCATGTCGAACGTCAGGAAGTTAGGAAACCCTGCCTGCTCGGCAACCCAGACCGCGCCTGAGACACCGCCTGCAGGACCACTCATCAGCAAACTGACCGGATAATCAGCTGCATTCTTGGCTGATGACAAACCGCCATCTGAACGCAAGACATATAGCTTCACATCGCCAACGCGTTTTTTGAGCTCTTTCTTAAGGTTGTTGATATAAAGATCGACCTTGGGATGCACGTAGGAATTGGCAACCGTCGTGATCGTTCTTTCGTATTCCTGCATTTCAGGAACAACATCACATGAAACCGAAATAGGAATGCCGGGCATAACTTCCTTGGCAATCTTGGCTACCTGCTTTTCATGGTCAGAATTAACAAACGAGTTAATAAGGCAGATAGTTAAGGCTTCAATATTTTTCTTTTTGAGTGCCTTTAGGTCTTTTTTGAGCTGACCTGTCTTCAGCTTGGACACGACTGAACCATCAGCGCCAATACGCTCATCTGCCTCTATCGTTAAGGCCAGTGGCGCAATAGGCTTGGACTTGTTATAGATAACCCAGCCACCCAAACCACCGGGTACGAACGAACGTGCAATTTGCAGTGTCTGTCCATAACCCTTGGTTGTGACCAGACCGACCTTTGCACCATTCATTTCAAGCATCGCATTGGTCGCAACCGTTGTGCCATGCATGATGTGCGTAATCTGCTTGGGATCTATATCCGCGTTTTTACAGACTTTCGTTACACCATTTAAGACACCTTTCGACTGATCTTCCGGTGTGCTTGGTACTTTGGCGGTAAAAATATCGCCGGACTTCTCGTTGATAAGCAACAGGTCCGTGAAGGTACCTCCCACATCAACGCCTAGACGGTAGCTCATACTAACCCCTCAGGTTTTTTTATCTCACTAAATTCAAAACAACACACGGGCACTTGTCAAAGGTACCCGGCAACACATCAAGCTTGTTTGAAGACTTCTCAGCCTTCCTGATCAACCGCGTTCAAAACAGGACTTCAATAACCTGTTTGGCCTTAACTGGCCTCGCGGTATTTTTCTGCAATTTGAGGGAAAATTCCGGCCTTTGGCAACATCGCCGGTACCCCCCGACCAAGCTGGTCCCTCAACCAGTCACTGGTTTCTATAATCTTTTCTAATGACACGCCGGTTTCTACGCCAGAGCGGTCTAACATATATAACAAATCATCCGTCGGGATATTGCCCGTCGCTGCCGGCGCAAACGGGCAGCCGCCGATACCCCCTATGCTGGCATCAAGTGAGGCTACACCTGCATCCAGCGCCGCCTGTGCGTTAGCCAGGCCCGTATTACGGGTATTGTGAAAATGACAGCGTATAGGCAGATGAGGGACTTTCTCCCTAACTGCGCCAATCAATTCTGACACCTGATCCGGCACAGCGACGCCGATACTATCAGCAATACCCAGTTCAACGGGATCTGCTTCTGCTATCTGTTCGGCAATATCGAGGACCCTCTGCAAGGGAACCTCACCTTCAAAAGGACAACCAAATGCTGATGAAATCATAACATTGGCTCGGATTCCTGCGATCTTTGCGTCTTTGGCAATCTCCAGCCAGGCCTTGATCGAATCGGCGTAAGGCACGCCTTGATTTCGTTGGTTATAAGTATCGCTGGCAATAACCGCCATGCCGATTTCGTCGATATTGACGTCTCTAGCCCGGTCAAAGCCGCGGCGATTCAGTACCAGTCCGATGTAAGTCACATCGTCACGTGACGGCAAAGCGCGAATAAGCGCTTCAGCATCCGCCATCTGCGGAACCCTCTTGGGGTGCACAAAACTGGTAACTTCCAAGCGGCGAATACCGGCATCAATTGCACGCTGAATGAACTCAAGCTTGGTCTCGGTCGATAAAATCTCGGGTTCGCTTTGCAAGCCGTCCCGTGGTCCGACTTCGATTATGGATACCTGGCGTGAATGATCAGACATGAATTGAGTTTCAATCAGCTTAAAAGAGGATATTTTATACTACCCGGGCCACGTGCATAAACACTTTTGCCATCCGAATATGGCTAACTGCCCATTCTGAGTATTCTTCAGCCTCTTCTGAACCATCGAACGGCGTCCCAATTGACGCTACACCTGCCCAAATCGGCGTATATCACTCTAATGAAAGCCACCTAACCCAATGTCTTCAGCCGATATAATCCATACTCGCCAGCCGGGTCAGCAGCGCAGTCATGAAACGGCAGCGCTGCCTGTCGACGTCATTTCAGGGCGGCCCCGGAAAACCCGCTTAAAGCCATCCTGATTGTGCGCCGGCTAAAACAAGCATGAGCCGCGCTAATCTCTGCGAGGCAATCCATGAAAGCGCGATATAAAATGGCGAAGATCGCCTGAAATAACCCACCTTTCAAGCCCATCCGGCTATCATTAACATTCGACAGACGAAGTACAGGAAGCTCAAGATGAAAGATAAATCATCGCCAATCGCTGAAATCCAAACCCGCTGAACTGCCTGAGCCCTGTCCGTAGCAACTTGACCAGAACAACGTAACCTGAACAATACGACAAAGAAATTTTAGTGTTCCGCTGATCCTCGTCAGATTCAACTGACCAACATCAGCGATCTCAAAACCATCGAACAACGGAACTCTTTCCCATGACAAATCCTGATACAGGGCTAACCAGCCTCGGCCCAATCGCTTGCGTTACTGTCACAGCACCAGACCTGGACGCTGTGGAACATGCTTATACAAAGTATCTCGATCAACAAGTGATCGCTCGCGGCGTTATCAGCGCAGATCAAGCCGCGTTGTGGGGCACACCCGGCATGGCGGATCGCCGTTATCTGCTGCTCAGCCCTGCCGCCGGCACAGAATCCATTTTCCGTTTCATTGAAGCGCCAACAGACACCGACTATGTACCCTTCTCTACCTATGGCTGGAATGCGGCAGAAATTATGGTTCAGGATGTCGATGCCATGGCGGTTCGCCTCGCTGACTCACCGTTTGAAATTGTGGGTCAACCACAAAATTTATCTTTTAGCGATGATATTCGCGCCATGCAAATACTGGGCCCTGGCAAAGAACTGCTTTACCTGACCGAATTCAAAAAACAATTGCCCGCTTTTGACACGCCCGTGGCTCGCTGCTCAGTAGACCGGGTATTTATCGTCATTCTTGGCGGGCCTTCAATGGATGGACTGCAGAACTTTTATGGCTCTGAATTCGGGGTGCCCGGCGCTCCGGCTGTTGAATCAAGGGTAAAAGGCATGTCGGCCGCATTTGGTAACTCACCGGAACATAAATACTTGATTGCAGCGCTGCCTCTGGCAGGCAAGACATTGATCGAGGCGGATGAAATGCCCGCCGAAGCCAAACGAAGACCGCAACAAGCTGGTCTGCTTCCTGCCGGTATCTCAATCATCAGCTTCATTGGCCACAATGTAGATACAGCTTCAGCTGCAGAGGCAATCTCGTCAGAAGCACCGTATGGTGCGCATGCTCAGGTCACCTGCAAAACAGGACCGGCCGGTGAAATTATTGAAGTCATACACGCCTGAACTTACCTGAAACGGATCTGCTCACATGAATCCAGATGATTTCCAGTCACTATTACTCTGGCTGGTACCTCTACTTGCCTTAACCGGCGTCATTGCCGGTGTTCTCGCTGGTCTGCTGGGTGTGGGTGGCGGCATCGTCATTGTCCCTGTGCTTTATTACATCTTTAGCTATCTGGGTATCGACGAGGCGGTACGCATGCATCTCGCCGTTGGAACATCATTGGCGACAATCATACCCACCAGCATTCGCTCGGTGATGGCACATCACAAAAAAGGCTCATTTGACGCCACATTGTTTAAAAAATGGGCGCCAGGCATTTTCTGCGGTGTGCTATTTGGAACATGGCTCGCAACTCAGGTGGAGTTCACCGCATTGGCCTCGGTTTTTGCTGTCGTTGCAATGACGGTATCGATACATATGGGGTTTGGCAGCAAAACAATGCAATTGGCTGATCATCCCCCAAGTGGCATCGGTTCAGCAGCACTGACGGGCGTTATAGGCACGCTATCAGCAATGATGGGCATTGGCGGCGGCACCTTAAGCGTTCCGATCATGACGCTATTCGGTATCCCGATTCACCGGGCCGTCGGCACAGCTGCCGGTCTGGGCATGGTCATAGCGGTACCGGGCGTCATTGGATTTACCATCGGCGGACTGGCTGCCGAGGGATTGCCACCGTTCAGTTTCGGCTATATCAACTGGCTCGGTTTTGCGCTGATCGTACCAGCGACAATTCTGACTGCCCCGCTGGGCGCACATCTCGCGCACTCAATGAATCCACAGCCACTCAGAAAAGCTTTTGCATTCTTTCTTGGCGTGACCGCAATCCGAATGTTCTGGGATGTACTGGGTTTTTAGAAACGGGTTTTCTAAAACAGAAAGCCAGACTTGAAAGCCTCTTAGACAATTAAGACCTCAAGAAAAATAAGTCTGGAAGAACATCAGACCAGCGAAAATTCCAGTTCAAGTAATCCCGGGTAGGCAATACTCACCTGATCAGTGGCATAGACTTTTTGCTCTTCACCTGCCCCCGCTGATGACATGACACCAATAACATCTCCGGGCCTGAAACCATAATGCTGAGAGCAATCGGCCACTACTTCAGCGATAGTCTTGCCCTCCGGCACCAGCGAGCCTGCGACAACTTCTACCCCATTGATCGCAATTTTTGCTGCACGAGTTGCTACGTCTGACAGCTCATCACGCGTCACGATTAGCGGCCCCAGCGGGCATGCACCTGGAAATTGCTTACTGTCGGTA
>Ga0224504_10001508_pt1 | contig 10236 bp, 11 predicted proteins | sample SF_Oct11_sed_USG_3_FD_170160 | JGI IMG/M metagenome (GOLD analysis project Ga0224504, IMG submission 170160) | Sediment microbial communities from San Francisco Bay, California, United States - SF_Oct11_sed_USGS_24 | ecosystem: Environmental > Aquatic > Marine > Sediment | place: USA... | reverse complement strand
GGAGAACTCCGGCGAACGGCTGCTGACCTACTCTGACGACCACATGTCAGGGTTCGGAATGATGGGTGGCACCACCCTAGTCAACGGTGTCGAGCTGCCCAAGCTCGACGTGGAAACGCGACAGTACACCTTGCGACTTTATAACGCGTCCAATAGCCGTACCTATGATTTCGCCTTAAGTGACGGTCGCACGTTTTACATCGTCGGCAACGATGGCGGCTGGATGCCGCAACCGGAACAGGCGGATCATATCGTTCTGGGTGCCGGTGAGCGTGCCGCAATTGTCGTGAATTTCGCGAGCGATCAACCCGGCGACCGGTTGATGTTGATTAGCCGGCCGTTCATGGGCGGACCGGCAATGGGAATGAGCCAATTCGACTCGTCCGATCAGCACGGAGGCATGGGTGGAATGGGTGGCGGCCATCACGGCGGCATGAATGGTTCCGGCGAGCCGAAAGCTCCCGGTGAGGGCGCCGACATTATGCGCTTTGATATCGAGGTCGCAGTTACGGACGATGTGCAACTTTATGGTCGTCTGCCAGACAGCGCCGAAATCTGGTCTCGACTGGCCGAGCAAGATGCTACCGCAGAACGCTCATTCGTCATGTCCTGGTCGCACACGCTTGGCGTTTTCCTGATTAACGGCAAGCAATACAACGAAGATCGAGTGGACGAATTGGTACAGGCCGGTGCCACAGAGATCTGGGAGATCACCAATATTTCGCCTGTTCCGCATCCGTTTCATGCGCACGCCATTCAGTGGCAGGTGCTTGACCGAAATGGCAGTGCGCCCTCAGGTGCCGAGCTTGGTTGGAAGGACACCGTGTTGGTGAATCCAGGTGAAAGTGTGCGAATCATTGGCCGCTTCGAACCCGTCAATTACGGCCTGTACGTTTACCACTGCCATAACCTCGAGCATGAGGACGCAGGGATGATGGGCCTGTTCGAGGTATCGCCTTAATCGCACGTCGATGAAAATAGAGGCATCTGCTAATTGCCGGGATTTTGCCGGACTCAGTTGAGCCCGGTTGTGATTCGTTTAGATAAACTGTCCGCGGGCGTCTCCAGTCATTTACTAACAAACAACTAGTTACGCGCCTTCAAACGAAGAAAATGGCGCGCCCGACAGGATTGATTCAGATCGCCTAAGGGCGATCTTCACCCTAAAGGGCGCCTTCGGCGCCCAAAACGCTAACGCGTTTTGTCGAACCTGTGACCCCTGCCTTCGGAGGACAGTATTCAGCACACTACTTCAAGTTGTGAATATCGCGAATTCGCGGAGAAACGAAGTGCAACATTGGTGCGTCACAATTTTATCCTGAAGTTGCAACCGACTGATTCCGTTATCGAACTCCGATTCTGTCTGTCCAATACATCATCGGGACAACGGCAATTTTGGGGCTGTTTGTCGAGTTCTTCATGTTGATCTATGGTGCTTTTCTTGGACTAATACCATTGTCGACATAGTATGGTTTGGCAGACTCTGCGAATATTTGAGCCGACGGAGCCCGACGATGGCAACACTCAACGTATCGATGCCGAACAGTATGCGCGAGTGGATTGACGCGCAAATCGAATCTGGTGAGTACGCGAATGCCAGCGACCATATCAGAGATCTGATTCGGCATGACCAGCGCCAACGCGATACTCTTCGACTCGCCCTGATCGAAGGTGAAAAGAGCGGAGCCAATAAACGGTCGTTGCCGGACATTAGACGCGCCGCCAGGCGCCGACTTCGAGTCACCTGAAGATTGCCTTCCAAAGGCATTCCCCAATGCGCCGGATTATTGTGCAGTCTGAGCGAATAAGTGCAATCTTACAGTCGCACTTGCACGTATAATCTGGCCCATGTCCGAGAGTCTCGAGCTCGCCGTATTATCCGACGTTGCGTCCCGGCTTGAGTCCGCGGGCTTCGAATACATGCTCACCGGTTCGGTTGCCATGAACTACTATTCGCAGCCCCGGATGACGCGTGACATCGACATTGTTGTTTCACTTGTCGAAAGCGATACAGCGAAAATCGTTGGCTTGTTTCAAGGGGATTACTACGTGTCGGCCGATGCTGTACTCGATGCTGCCAGGCAGCACACGATTTTCAACGTCGTACATTTCGATAGTGTCGTCAAGGTCGATTTCATCGTAAGGAAGGAGACCGAGTACCGTCGACTGGAATTCGAGCGTCGGCAACGGATTCGAGTTGGTGAGCTGGAATTGTGGATCGTCAGCAAGGAAGACCTCATTCTTTCAAAGCTGTTTTGGGCGAGAGATTCTCGATCCGAAATGCAACTTGGCGATGCGCGTAACTTGCTTTCCACGCAGCCTGATCTAGACTATTTGCGAAGATGGTCCTCTGCGCTAGGCGTCGATGATCTGTTGCAGGAATGTATTGATGAATGATACCGCGCCTGACGTTCTTGAGTATGTACGGAACCGCTATGCCGCAATGAGTCCGGAAACTCGGTTCTTGACTGGCATCCGGATGTTCGATGCGGCACGTGAGTTCGTCGAGGCATCGATCGCCCCCGACTTAACGGACCTTGAGCGGCGTCGGCAAATTTGCCGCCGTTTGTATCCTTCGCTCGCTGATCAGGTTTTTCCCAGTTCGTCCTGACACCTGGCCCCGAAACCGTCCTGATCGCACTTGGCCATCAATTCGCAAAAATCGTCGTGAGCCAGCGGCTCGGCTACGTAGAAACCCTGAACGACATCACAGCCCAGTTTCGCCAGCAACTCAAATTCTTCGGCCCGCTCCACACCTTCGGCCACCACGGTCATGTCAAATCGGTGCGCCAGGGCGATGATGGTCTCGACCAGCTTCCGATTTCTATCGCACGTATGCATATTGGCAACGAAAGACTGATCTATTTTTAGCTCGGTCGCCGGAATGTCTTTGAAATAGGACAACGACGAAAAACCGGTTCCGAAGTCATCTATGGCGACTCCGATGCCGGCCGACCGTAGCCTGTTGAGGCAATCGAAATTCGATTTGGAATCGACCACGAGCGCCGATTCCGTAATCTCTACAATGAGAGCAGCGCCATCAGCGCCCCAGATTGACAAGCTATTTGAAATCAAATCGTAGAGCTCGGGCTTCCGCAGCAACTGCGCGTCAAGGTTCACAGCCACGCTGCAGTTCTGGCCGATGTCCGGCCAGTCAGACGCGTTATTTAACGCTGTCATCAAGACGAAGCTGGTGAGTTCATCGATCATGCCGATGTCGCAGGCAAGCGGTACGAAAACCGATGGCGGGACAGGTCCGTGATCTTCGTGGTCCCAGCGCACCAGTGCCTCCGCGCCAATCGGTCTGCCGCTGGCAACCGAGAACTTCGGCTGATAGACCAGGTTCAGCGACCCGCTTTTGATGGCCGCCACCAGGTCGTCCTGTATTGTCCACTTCAGCGACATCGTCGATAACGCCTCGGGGCTATAGACGAGATATGGGTCGCCAGAATTCGAGGCAGCCTCCGCGGCCATGCGCGCACTGTGTATCAGGTCAACGGCGTTGGCAGCATGTTCAGGATACGCCGCAATGCCGATACTGATACCACCCTTGAAAGATGCTTCCAACTCACTGACCGCTGTATTGTATAGACGGATGATTTTCTCAGCGGCCAGTTGCTGCATAACGACAGAGTCGATGCCGTCAAACACGATACCGAATGTGCAATCACCGATCCGATAGACTTTGTCGCCTTCCCTGCATACACGCACAAGCAGTTGCGCAACGCTCCGAAGAAATGATGCGCTGGCCGAACTTCCCGAGCGAGTGAACAGCTTACTGATGCCGCTCATGTCGACGATAAAGACAGACAGCGACCCATTCGTGTCATCTATCTTGAGCTGGATTTCCTGCTCGAAGACGTCGGCGTCCGTCAGATTTATCTGCTGATATTGCATCGGCCCGCTACAGGAAGAATTCTCTCGGATCGATGTCATAAGCGCCCGGCTCTATGCCGCGTTCGATCCAGACAGTTGGCGCTGGCTCGCCCTGCTTACTCAAGTCGATGGTTTCGAATTCCTTCAGCGGGCGCTTCTGCGAATCGAGGATGATCGCCAGTTCCGGCCGCAGACGAGTTGACTGATGCTCCCTTAAGACAATACCGACCTCGCCGGTATTAAGTTCCACCAGCGTGCCGACCGGGAAGATGCCGAGCGCCTGGATGAACTGCTCCACCATTTCGGCCTGAAAGTGCTTATCCGACAAGGCCTTGAATTCACGCATGACGTCATAAGATGACATGGCTCTCGCATAGGGCCTGTCGCTGGTCATTGCGGCATAAGAATCGACAATGCCGCCGATGCGCCCGAAAACCGGTATTTGATTGCCCTTCAATCCTCGTGGATAGCCCGACCCGTCATACCGTTCGTGGTGTGTTGCAACCATATCCAGAACTCGCCTGTCGACGTCGCTCGCCTCACGAAGCAAGTCCAGTCCAATGTCGACGTGAGTCTTGATGTAGGCCATTTCCACGTCAGTGAGCTCGCCTTTTTTCTGCAACAACTGGTTCGGCATTCTCATCTTGCCGACGTCCAGAAGCAGTCCACCGAGCCCCACTACCTTCAGGGATTCCTTGTCCAGACCGAGATGCCGCCCGAATACCAGGGCCCAGACCGACGACGCGATTGAATGGACGCTGGTGTACTCGTCTTTCTTCTGCATACGAACCAGCAGAGCCATGGCAGTGCTATTGCGAAGGACGCTGTCGACCATCGCACCTGTGACAACCTCCAACTCCGGCATGGATATCGTAGACCCGTTGCGGATGCCTTCGAGGACGTCCATGTACTTTTCCAGCGCCCCGGAATGAATTGATTTGGCCACGACGAGTTCATCGGCAATGCTGGCCGTGTCCCGGTAGAACTCGCCGGGCTTCAACTCCCGCGACATCTCAATCGGTTTCTTGCCAAACAGGCGGCAGAAACGTCGCCACAGCGACAGCCAACGACCCTGCGTTGCCGACCCATTAATTTGCTGCAGGTTGCTCGAACCGGGAGGCTCCAGAAACTCCACGATCCTCGCGTCGGACTCTTCGAGATCGATTTCGACGAAATCGCAGTAACGGCGAAGGTCCTCGACCTCGTTTACGTTTCGAATGAAAAAACCCTGAAACAGAAATGGTGTTTCAAGCCATGGACGATCGAGACGAGAAACGTACATACCTACGCGGAGGCCATCGACGTCAATTTTTCGTAATGGTTTGGTCATTTGTAAAAAAGCCGAGACCGCTTCTGAGCGGTCAAACCTGACTGAGACATGGGAACCTTAACAAACCGCTCAACATCAAAGCGGGATGTGGATCACACGGCACACAGAATCGGGACTTGTGAGTTGAACGAATTCTCGTCGATACCATGCAGATTAGTTGGACAGCGTCGACGCCCTGCGGGGCAATGTACGCGCGGCCTCGGCCATGGATGCGGACGCAGCCCAGGGGCTGCAATGTTCGAGCCTGCCGGAATTTGGATACCGACACAGTGCGCTTATTGGTATGATCTCGGAGAATTTACTTGATGAGCGATACGATAATGACGAAAACACGAGCGATACTTTCTTTGGCCGCGGCGGCGCTGGTCACGTGCACTTTCACGGGCCTTGCCCACGCAGCCTCGGACACGATTTCCGCGGTCATTCCGTGGCAGGGACAGGGACAGATATTTCCGGTCGGCGCCAAGAAGCTTCGGTTTATGGGCTCCTTCGAAGGAATCATGTATGTCGAGACGGCCAAAGGCGAGATGAACGAAGCATTTGTACGCTGCCCGTTCGTTCAGGATGTTGATGCGAGCGATGGCAGTACTTCGGCGTCAGGTAGCTGCCTGATCGTGGCATCAGCCGAGGATTCCGCGTTCGCCGAAATTACCTGTAACGGCGTGAGAGGTCTCTGCAGCGGAGAGATCGAACTGACGAGCGGCACAGGGCGATTCGCCGGTATCAGCGGATCCGGGAAAATTACAGTGCGCTCGCCGGTACATGCGCTTGCAGCCAATCTTTCCGAGGGCACAGTTGTGCAAGCTGCCGCCGGCATTCTGCAGATCCCGAAACTGACGTACAAGCTGCCGTAGTATTTCGTTATCTCTGACAAAGGTCGGGAAATTACATGTTTAGGTTCCTTGTGAAGTTTGCGACCGGGTTGACGCTCGTTCTTGTCGCGTTTGCGTCGATGGCTTCTGATCGGTCCATCCGATGCGGCGGACACTTGATTTATGGTGGAGGCGGCAAGGACAGTTCCGGGATGTACGAGGTTCTCAAGACATGCGGTGAACCCGAGGCCAAGATGGGGGACACCTGGATTTACGTGCAAGGGAACATGCGCAGAATCCTGACGTTCAATTACGAAGGCAGACTTCTGCGGATCGAAAGTCGCCGGAACTGACGAGTTGCCGCCGTCTTCCATCAGCAAGGCTGACAAACGAAATCTCGCCGCGACAGGCCCGTTGCAATGATCGACATCGAGGACCTGCAGTTCCACTATGCGGACGGTGACTTCCGCCTCGATATTCCTCGCCTTAAGGTCAATCAAGGGGAGCGAGTGGCGGTCGTCGGGCCAAGCGGTTCGGGCAAGACGACCTTGTTGAACCTGATCGCGGGTATTGCCAGACCGCAATCGGGGCGCATAAGCACCGGGGCGACCGACCTGCTCGCACTGGACGACGGCAAGGTCCGGGACTTTCGCATCGAGAATATCGGACTGGTTTTTCAGGAATTTGAATTGCTGGAATACCTGGACGTGCTCGACAACGTCCTGCTGCCGTATCGCATCAATAACTCGTTGCGCCTCGACACAACGGTCGTGCAACGCGCCAGGGACCTCCTGGACAGCGTTGGTATCGGCGACAAGCACGATCGCCACCCGGAACACCTGTCACAAGGTGAGAAACAACGCGCGGCGGTCTGCCGGGCCTTGCTGGTCAAGCCGCCGTTGTTGCTTGCCGACGAACCGACGGGAAACCTCGATCCGATGAACAAGGACCGGGTGCTCGACATCCTGCTTGCCTACGCCAGCGATAACGGTGCAACCCTGGTCACGGTGACGCACGATCGCAATCTCCTCGACCGGTTCGAGCGCATCGTCGATTTCGAACAGTTTCTCGGGCACGGGCCAGGCCACTGACAATGAAGGGTATTTTTTACCTGGCCTGGCGCTACCTGGCCTACAATCGTTGGAAGACCTCGATACTGGTCGGCTCGATCATGCTCATTATCTACCTGCCGGTGGGATTGAACGTCGTGGTCGAGGAAAGCGGCGAGCATCTTATGGCGAGAGCCGAGGCAACACCGCTATTGGTCGGTGCGAAAGGCAGCCCGCTGGAACTCGTGCTGAACTCGCTGTACTTCTCGCTGGAAACACCCGAGCTCATGGACTATGCGGCGGCCTCATCGATTATCGAGTCGGGACTCGCCAAGGCCATACCCCTTTATGTGCGCTTTCGGAGCCGGGAGCAGCCTATCGTCGGCACCAGCATCGAGTATTTCGGCTTCCGGGATCTGCAGTTAGCCAGCGGACGACTGCCGGCGCTGCTGGGTGAATGCGTGCTCGGCGCGGCGGCCGCTTTGGAATTGGGCGTCGCGGTTGGCGATTCCGTGGTTTCCTCGCCGGAGACGGCCTTCGATCTGGCCGGTATTTACCCGCTCAAGATGTCTGTCGTCGGCCTATTGGCGCCGAACTTCACGCCGGACGACGATGCAATTTTCATCGACGTTAAAACCGCCTGGGTCATCGAGGGACTGGGCCATGGCCACCAGGACCTGGCCCGGCCGGAAGCGGCCTCGGCGGTGTTGCGGCGCAGCGAAGATGGGATCGTTGCGAACGCGTCGGTCGTTCAATTCAACGAGATTAGTGAAAGCAACATCGACACATTCCATTTTCACGGCGACCTGGGCGGATACCCGTTAACGGCCGTCGTCGCCGTGCCGAACGACCAGAAGTCGGGCGTCATCCTGATGGGCCGTTATGTCGATGGAGAGGCGCAAAGCCAGATTATTCGCCCGAACGACGTGGTCGACGATTTGCTCGACACTATATTGACGATTCAGCAGTTCATCGTGGCCGCTGTGATCATCGTGGCGATCGCCACCATCGCCACTGCCGCACTGGTGTTCCTGTTGTCGCTGCGGCTGCGGCGGCGCGAGATCGATACCATTGGCAAGATCGGCGGCGGCCGATGGCAGGTCGCGTCCATGCTGCTGACCGAGGTCGTTATCGTGCTGATACTCGGTAGCTCACTCGCACTCGGTCTCACCGTCTTAACCTGGCGTTACGGGTCGACGATTATCGAGCGCTTTGTTCTGACGTGAGGAGGAAAAGAATGCGCGCAGGTTTTGGTCTGTTGTTGATGTCGATGATGCTGGCATGCACGCCCGAGTCGTCGCGCGAATCTGCATTAACAACCGAGACCGCAAGCTCGGGAACCCTGAGTATTTATACCGTCAATTATCCATTGGCCTACATGGCAGATAGGATAGTGGGTAGTCGGGGCGACGTGTCGTTTCCGGCACCGCCGGATGTCGATCCGGCAACATGGTCGCCGGGCCCGGAGACCATTATCGATTATCAACAGGCGGACCTGATCCTCCTGAACGGTGCCGGGTATGCCGCTTGGGTTACCAACGCGTCGTTGCCGCGCAGTCGCCTTGTCGATACCACGGCCCGCATTGCGGACAGGCTGATCCCGATCGAGAGTTCCGTGACTCACAGTCACGGCCCGACCGGTGACCACAGCCACAGCGGCACCGCGTTCACGACCTGGCTGGATCTCGAGATCGCGATCGAGCAGGCACGCGCAGTGCTGGACGCACTGGTCCGAACCCGGCCCAAACATGAGGAAGAATTTCGTCAGGCGTTTACGGACCTCGAGGCCGAGTTCCGCGACATTGACACGAAACTCGTAGCAGCGACAAAACGACTGGACAGTCAACCCGTGCTTTTCTCCCACCCCGTGTACCAGTACTTCGAGCGCCGCTACAAAGTGAACGGCTACGCTGTTCACTGGGAGCCCGATGCATTGCCCGTAACCGCGCTCTGGGTGCAGCTGAAAGCGGTGTTGCGAGAACACCCCGCGAAGATCATGATCTGGGAAAGCGATCCCCTGCCCGAAACGCGACGCCGCCTCATGGAATTGGGCATTGTTAGCGTCGTCATGCGGCCAGGCGGCAACAAACCGGCAGAAGGCGATCTGCTGGACCTGTTGCAAAAGGGTATCGCGGCACTCGAAGGCGCCACAAAGATATAATGTGCCCGGGAATTATCTTAAGATAGGCGCCTGTGAATGCCCTCCTGAAATCTCTTGAACGCACGAGCCTGCTCGTCGGCGCCGCACTCATCGCGTCGGCGGGATTCGCGTGGGTTGGCGGCGTCGCTCACAGCCGATCGGCAGTCGCCGATTTCGAGCAAATCAAAGAGATGGCGGTTCCGGCCGCGGATCAGAGGACATGGTCGGAGCAACGCAAAGCGGCGTACCAGCATGCACTTTCCAGGGAGGCCGGAGACACGCTCGCGATACTGCGCATCGAGTCGGCAGGGATCGAGGTCCCGGTCTTCGATTCGACCAGCAAGACGGCACTGAACCGCGGATCCGGCCACGTTGCCGGCACCGCTTTACCCGGAACCCGGGGAAACACCGCGATTGCCGGGCACCGGGATGGCTTTTTTCGCGGACTGAAAAACATCAGCGTCGGTGCCGAGATACAACTCGCGACACTGCACGGTCAACAGCGATTTCGGGTTTCGGAGATATTGATCGTGGACCCGCTGGACGTCAGTGTCCTGGACCCCGCCGACGAAACAATGATTACACTGATTACCTGCTACCCGTTCTATTTCGTGGGCCCGGCCCCCGAACGATTCATCGTGCGGGCTACCCTCATATAACTCAATTACAACGACAGGAGATCGATAATGAAAATGCTCAAACTCGCCCTGGTTCTGGCCGCAAGCTCTTTGGCTGCCGCAGCCAGCGCGCAGGAAATGACCGCCCTCAGTTGTGATGATTTCAAGCCGACACCAGAGGCACTCGAAAGATTCGCGAATCTGAAAGGCGCGTGCGAGGGCATTGTCGATCGCGATGGCGAACTCTATGCAAAATTCACCGCCATCGTGCGTCGAGCGGCTGGCAACAATGTAACGCTCTATCTTCCTGCCACTGAACATACCTTCAGGGTGCAGGCGGATTCGTCACAACGGGTACTGATAGGCGGAAAGAAAACGCGTGTGCGCGACCTGGTCCGCGGCCAGGAAATCC
>Ga0224504_10001507_pt1 | contig 10241 bp, 8 predicted proteins | sample SF_Oct11_sed_USG_3_FD_170160 | JGI IMG/M metagenome (GOLD analysis project Ga0224504, IMG submission 170160) | Sediment microbial communities from San Francisco Bay, California, United States - SF_Oct11_sed_USGS_24 | ecosystem: Environmental > Aquatic > Marine > Sediment | place: USA: California... | reverse complement strand
CTGATATTGCCGCCGATGAGCTTTCTGATAGCGATGATCAGGGTTCTGAAATAATCATGTGCCACCACAACCGAACCGATCAATAATGTGCAGCCTTCCGGTTCACAGGAGGTGTAGCGTTTTGATGTATTGACTTGAATGTGTTGCAGTGGTGCTTCGCGGGCGCTCAGTGACCTGAGGTGGCGTCTCTCGAACCAGCTTGCGAGTAGCCAGCCAGCAAGACCTATACCAATGACCTGCAGACTGTTGCCTAGCAGCATATCCCAAAAGGTATTGCCGCCAAACCAGTCCTGAAACCATTCGGGAGTTTTGGCCATACCCTCCTCAAATTCACGAATGACTTCGTCAGGCTTTTTCACAGGTCAAATTTTACGGCAGTACCATAGACCATCAGTTCAGCTGCACCACCGGTGATGCTTGAAGTGGTCATGCGGACATTGACGATGGCATCGGCACCCAGCGACCCGGCTTCATCCGTCATGCGACTGATTGCTTCCTCACGGCCCTCGACAAGCAGTTCGGAGTAACCCTTGATTTCACCACCGACCAAGCCTTTAAAAAAAGCACCGATGTCCTTGCCCAAATGTTTGCCCCGGACGGTAGAGCCTTGAACCAGCCCCAGTTCCCGGGCAATGGTTTTACCCGGTACCTGTTCTATATTGGTAATGATCATATTTGTTTCGCTTGGTTTGGGAGTAATTATTCAGTTATGAAAATACAGGCTGGTTGTTCCAGAAGAGATTTTAACGCCTGTATCATCATGGCTGCATCGTAACCGTCCACAAAACGGTGATCGAAGGAAGATGACAGGTTCATCATTGTGCGAATCACGACTTGTCCATTCACAACAACCGGTCTTTCCACCGCCTTGTTGACACCGATAATGGCGACTTCCGGAAGATTGATCACGGGTGTCGAGGCAATACCGCCGTGTTTGCCAAGGCTGGTTATGGTGATCGTGGAGCCCATCAGTTCTTCGCGCTTCGCAGTATTTTCACGTGCGGCGGTTGATACACGGCGTATTTCACTGGCCAGACCGATAAGAGTACGTGCCTCGCTGTGTTTCACCACGGGTACCTTCAGACCGTCCGGGGTTTGTGTGGCGATGCCAAGGTGGACTGCCTGGTGTTGGCTTATGACGTTTCTTTCGCTGTCGTACAAAGCATTACACTGTGGAAACTGCTCAAGTACGCGTATCAGTGCCAGGCCGAGAAACGGCAGCAGGGTCAGTTTGTCTTCGTTCGCTTCTTTCTTACTGTTCAGGTGCTGACGTAGCGACTCCAGCGCGGTGATGTCGATTTCCTCGACATAGGCAAAGTGCGGGATTTCCTGGTTTGCCTGGGTCATTCGCTCTGCGATTTTTCGACGAAGTCCGATTACCTTGATTTCGGTGACCGCTGTTGCAGGTGCTTTGCGTGGTTCTGATTTATCGACAGTAACGGCGCTGTCAGTAAGTTGAGCTGCCAGGTCGGATTTCAGAATCCGTCCACGCGGCCCGCTGCCCTTGATTTGGGTCAGATCAATATTTGCTTCACGGGCATGTTGCCTGATTGAAGGTGAGGTTAGCACTTTGCCTGTCGGGGCCTTTGCCGGTACTCCCTCAAGCGCTGCCGGAACACTGGCCAGTTGCGAGGTTTTACCAAGTACAGGTGGTGGCGGAGCCACCTTTTCCTCGTCAGTTTGTTGCCCGGCCTCTGTTTCAAAAACGATCATCGGGGCACCGACGGCAATGGTGTCACCGATTTCACCGGCCAGACGAATCACCTTGCCTGATACGGGCGCTGACAGTTCAACGGCGGCCTTATCAGTTAGCATGGCGCCGATAGGGTCTTCTTCATTCACGAAATCACCGACCTTCACCATCCACTCTGCAATCTCGGCTTCAACCAGGCCTTCTCCAAGATCAGGCAAATTGAAAATGTACTCGCTCATACCGCCTCCATGATTTTTTGAATGCTGGCAATGATCCTGTCCTGTGCGGGGAAATAATCCCATTCGAAAGCGTGGGGATAGGGGGTTTCCCAGCCTGCGACACGTTCAATTGGTGCCTGCAGGTGCCAGAAACACTCTTCCTGCACGGTAGCAACCAGTTCTGCACCATAACCGCCAAACCTGGATGCCTCGTGAGTAATGAGGCAGCGACCGGTCTTTTCAACCGATGTCTTCAGTGTTTCTACATCCAGCGGCACCAGCGAACGAACGTCGATAACGTCGGCACTGATTCCGGCTTTATGCACTGCAGCCTGGGCTACATGTACCATTGTTCCATAGGTGATAATAGTCAGATCGTCACCTTCTTCGACTACCTCAGCCTTGCCAAGCGGAATCGAATAATAGTCTTCCGGAACTTCACCGCCTGGGTGTTTCGACCAGGGTACGGCGGGTTTATTCGGGTCGCCATCAAAGGGCCCGTTGTAGATGCGTTTTGGCTCGAAAAATATCACCGGGTCATCGGATTCGATCGCGCTGATCAACAATCCCTTGGCATCGTAGGGGCTTGAAGGCATGACGGTTTTAACACCGGATAGGTGAGTGAATAATGCTTCCGGGCTCTGTGAGTGTGTCTGTCCACCGCGAATACCGCCGCCGCAGGGCGCACGTACGGTCACCGGTGAGAAAAACTCGCCACCGCTTCGGTAGCGAAGACGTGCCAGTTCGCTGATGATCTGGTCGAGTCCCGGATAGATATAGTCCGCAAACTGAATTTCAGCTACCGGCCGTAAGCCATTGACGCCGATTCCGATGGCAGAACCGATGATGCCACCCTCGGCAATCGGTGCATCGATAACCCGGTGTTCGCCATACTTTTCCTGTAAGCCATCGGTGCAGCGGAAAACGCCACCGAAATAACCTACATCCTGACCGAGAATGATTACGGTCGGGTCCTTGTGCATCATGACATCCAGGGCGGACCTGACGGCCTGTATCATATTCATCTGGCTCATTCTGACTGCTCCCTTAGTGCCAGCAATTGTTGACGCTGGCGTTCCAGGTGGGGTGGAACTTCTGCATAAACGTCATCGAACATGACACGTACGTCCAGACGCGGACCCTCGGTCATGGTGCCGTAGGTGACGGCCTCCTTCCAGGCTTCGTTGACAAACGTCTTGAGCTCTTCTTCCAGTGCCGCGTGCTGTTCATCCGACCAGTATCCGGTGTTGACCAGGTGTTGCTTTAATCGCATGACCGGATCACCCAGTGGAAAGGCATCCCACTCATTCTTGGGCCGGTAACGTGAAGGGTCATCACTGGTGGAATGGGCACCACCACGATAGGTGACGTGTTCAATCAGTGTCGGTCCACCACCCTGGCGGGCGCGTTGTGCAGCCCATTGCGTGACCGCGTAAACAGCCAGCAGGTCATTTCCGTCCACACGTACACCGGGTATTCCCAGCCCCAGTCCACGGGCAGCAAAAGAACGTCTTTCACCACCAGCAAAACCCTGGAAAGTAGATATGGCCCACTGGTTGTTGACCACATTCAGGATCACAGGGGCCTGGTAGACGGCTGCGAAGGTTAATGCATAGTGAAAATCTGCCTCTGCAGTACTGCCGTCACCGACCCATGCTGAAGCAATATGCTCTTCACCCTTGATGGCAGAAGCCATGGCCCAACCGACCGCATGTGGATATTGGGTGGCCAGGTTGCCGGATACGGAAAACAGGTTGGCTTGTTTATTGTGATACATGATCGGCATCTGCCGGCCCTTACACATATCCCTGGTATTGGACAGGCACTGGCACATCAGGTCTACGAGGCTGGTGCCGCGAATGATAAACAGGCCCTGGTTACGATAGGAGGGGAACATCATGTCGCCGGGTTCAAGTGCCATACCCTGGGCGATCGAGATAGCTTCTTCCCCAAGAGACTGCATGTAAAACGATATTTTGCCCTGGCGCTGTGCACGTTGCATACGTGCGTCAAATTGACGCGTCAAAAGCATCATGCGCAAGGCCTCGAGTAACTGATCAGTCGTCAGATCAGGCACCCATTCACCCTGGGCGATGCCATCGTCATCCAATACACGTACCAGATCACTGGCCAGGTTTTCAATCTGGCTGGCGGGGGTGTCGCTATCCGGGCGCGCTACGGCACCCGCGTCAGACAAGGAAAGATAGCTGAAATCAGGTGCGTCACCCGGTCGGGCAGAAGGTTGGGGGATATGCAGTCGGGATTTCGGTGTCATATTATTCAATTCCTTGCTGATTCTTATCGATTACGGCTGCGCCGCTGCGGCGGCAACAATAGCTTCAGCCATTGAATCCGCGATCTCGTTGGTAGGTATCTGTTGTTTTTCGGACTCGACAAAAATACCGGTCAGACGTCCGGGGATCAGCGCGATTTGCGCACGGGTATCCGCTTCAGTTTTGTCTCCCATGTACTCCAGCGAGACGCTTATGATACCCCCGCCATTGATAACATAGTCTGGAGCATACAGGATGTTTCTCTCGAAGAGACGTTTTCCGTCCTCTTCCGTGGCCAGTTGATTATTGGCTGCGCCGCCAATAACAGCTGCCTTGATACGAGGAATGCTATCGGCATTAAGTACCGCACCGAGCGCGCAGGGTGCCAGCACATCAACCTCTTCAAAAAGAATATTTTCCGGTGTGACAAGCCGCGCTCCGAAATCTGCCTGGGCACGTTCGAGGTTCTTGTCATTGACGTCGCTGATCACCAGGGTGGCGCCTGCAGCATGTAACTGCCGGCACAGATCGTAGCCTACTTTGCCAACACCCTGGACCGCGACACGAAGTTTGTCCATGGAGTCTGCACCAAGCCGATGTTTCACAGCCGCGCACAAACCCAGGAAAACTCCATCGGCCGTCCAGGGTGACGGGTCACCTCCCGCCGAACCTTCCGCGGGTGGGAGACCCGCAACAAATGGGGTGACCTGCTGGACCAGGCGCATATTGTCGACCGAAATCCCAACATCCTCAGCTGTGATATAACGACCTCCGAGTGAATCGACAAATCGTCCAAAAGTCCGAAATGTTTCATCTGTAGGCGGAGACGCCGGGTCCGTCAGAATAACTGCCTTTCCACCCCCCAATGGCAGGCCTGCCATGGCGTTTTTATAGGTCATGCCGCGTGCTAAACGCAGCGCGTCCCTGGTGGCATCCGCTTCGCAATCGTAGCGCCACATGCGACAACCACCGGCAGCGGGTCCAAGTGCGGTTGAGTGGATGGCGATGATGGCTATAAGGCCTGTTTGAGCATCGCAAAATTGATGAATTGATTCATGCCCGCGGTTTTCAGGGTTTTCAAAAAACGTCATTGTCGTTCTCGCATTCCAGTATTAGCTGACAAAATTTCCTAAGTTAAATATAGCAATTTCATGCAGAAATTGTATTGCGAAGTAACTGACCAAGAAACGGATTGCGCATATAATATCTAAAAATATGCCAATAGGAGAATATAACATGCCAAAAATTAAAATAGACAAACTCGATCGTAAGATTCTCCGCTTGTTGCAGTCTGACTCGAGTCTTTCGGCCGCAACGATTGGTGAGAAGGTCGGGTTGTCACAATCTCCTTGTTGGCGGCGCATACAGCGCTTCAAGGAAGCGGGTCTTATCAAGGAGCAGGGCATGGTCTTTGATCGTAAGCAACTGGGATTCGAAATGATGGTGTTTGCCCACGTCAAGTTGACGGCGCACGGCCGTAGTAAGGTGGCCGAATTTGGTGACACAATCAGGCAATTCCCGGAAGTGATGGAATGTCATCTTTTGCTGGGTCATGTTGATTTTTTGTTGAGGATCGTCACCCCGGACCTGGAAGCCTACGAGAGATTCTTCTTTGAGCGACTTTCACAATTGCCTGATGTTCAGGAAGTGACATCCAGTATTGCGCTCACGGAAGTCAAGTACACGACCGAACTACCAATTTAGATGAAACCCAGAGGAAGCAAAATGACTGAAGCATATATTTATGACCATGTCAGGTCGCCGCGAGGGCGTGGAAAGCCTGATGGTTCCTTACATGCAGTTACACCGATCAACCTGGCCAGCCAGGTGCTTTCGCAATTGCGTGACCGTAACAGCCTGGATACCTCATTACTTGATGATGTGATCCTGGGTTGTGTTGCACCGGTGGGTGAGCAGGGTGCGGATATTGCTCGAATCGCAGCGCTTGAAGCAGATTATGCCGAGAACGTGCCGGGCAAACAGCTCAACCGTTTTTGTGCATCGGGTCTGGAAGCGGTAAATACGGCAGCGGCCCAGGTAATGGCGGGACAGTCGGATCTTGCCATTGGTGGTGGAGTCGAATCCATGTCGCGTGTACCAATGATGTCAGATGGTGGTGCTTGGGCAACGGATCCGCAGGTTGCCTACAAAACTTATTTTGTCCCCCAGGGCATCAGTGCCGACCTGATTGCAACCAAGTACGGTATCTCACGTCAGGATCTGGATGCCTACTCGGTGGAAAGCCAGCAGCGGGCGGCACACGCATGGAAACAGGGATGGTTTGATGGTTCGATTGTACCGATCAAAGACCACATCGGGCGTGTGGCATTGGCTCATGATGAGCTTATGCGTCCTGAGGCAACAGTTGAGAGTCTTGGCGGGCTAAAGCCGGCATTTGTGATTCCGGGTGAGCAGGGTGGTTTTGACGGGGTCATTTTGCAAAAGTACCCGGAAGTTGAATCGGTTAATCATGTCCACACAGCCGGTAACTCGAGTGGAATTGTCGACGGTGCTGCCGCCGTGCTGGTTGGCCATGCAGAAGCCGGAAAACAGATTGGCCTGAAACCACGTGCCCGGATCCATTCCTTTGCATCTATTGGCAGTGAACCCAGCATCATGCTGACAGGGCCCGTGCCCGCCACTGAAAAAGTACTCAAACGAGCAGGTATGACGACCTCCGATATCGATCTGTTCGAGTTGAATGAGGCATTCGCCGCGGTAGTGCTTCATTACATGAATCAGCTCAATATCCCGCATGACAAGATCAATGTGAATGGCGGTGCGATTGCAATGGGTCACCCTCTGGGTGCAACCGGGGCCATGATCCTCGGTACTGTTCTTGATGAGTTGGAACGGCGCGATCTTTCAACCGCACTGGTGACCTTGTGCATCGGTGGCGGTATGGGAACAGCGACCATTATTGAGCGGGTCTGATATTCAGGCTGACTGACCAATTACAGATTATGGATATAAACAAATGAACAACACGATTGAATACACCGTCGGTAACGACGGAATCGCAATCCTGATGCTTGATCTGCCGGGTAAAAGCATGAATATTTTGTGCGATGAGCTGATTTCTGACTTATCCGGGTGCATCGAAAAAGTAGCAGCGGATGAAGCCATCAAGGGCGCCATCATTGCATCAGCCAAGAAAACAGCCTTCGTGGCGGGAGCAGACCTGACAGAGCTGGTCACTGCCTATGATCGGGGTGTAACAGTGCAGGAGGGTTATGAATGGAGCAAGACCCTTTCAGGCGTGTTCCGCAGAATGGAAACTTGTGGAAAGCCATTTGCTGTTGCCATCAATGGCTTGGCACTTGGTGGCGGGCTTGAACTCTGTCTTGCCTGCCATTACCGGGTTATGACGGATAACCCCAAGGCGAAGCTGGGATTACCAGAGGTTACGATTGGTTTGATACCTGGTGCCGGCGGCACTCAGCGTTTACCTCGCTTAATTGGTACAGAAAAGGCTCTTGAGGTTATTTTGCAGGGCAAACAATTAAAGCCTCAGGAGGCGCTTGACCTTGGTGTCGTACACGAGATCGCAGCGGTGGATGAACTGCTGGAACGTGCCCGCATCTGGTTGCTGGAAACACCCAACCCGGTCGCACCCTGGGACGTCAAGGGATTCCGGTTTCCGGGAGGTGCCGGAGCCATGAGCCCCAAGAACGCGCAGACATTTATGGTTGGCACCTCCCTGGTAGCAGGAATGACACAACATAATTACCCCGCGCCCATCGGTGCACTGTCCGCAGTTTACGAAGGTTGTATTACACCGATCGATCAGGGTCTTGATATCGAGGCGCAGTATTTTGGTGAACTGGTGTCCGGCGTGGTTGCCCGCAACATGATGCGCAGCCTTTTTGTGAACAAGGGTGCAGCGGATAAACTGGTCCGCCGCCCGGCAGATATTGAGAAATCCAGGGTGACGAAGCTGGGTGTGCTGGGTGCCGGCATGATGGGCGCAGGTATTGCCTATGTTTCGGCCAGGGCAGGTATGCAGGTAGTCTTACTTGATACCGAACTCGAGGGTGCCCAACGTGGTAAAGCCTATTCTGAAGGTATTCTCAACAAGGCCATCAAGCGTGGCTATTCCACACAGGAAAAGGCGGATACGCTATTGAGCATGATCCACCCGACCTCGGAGTATGCAGACCTGGATGGCTGTGAACTCATCATTGAAGCGGTATTCGAAAATCGTGATATCAAGGCTGAGGTAACCGCCAGGACCGAGGCTGTCATCCCTGAGAATGCCATTTTCGCGAGTAATACATCAACCTTACCGATCACTGGTTTGGCCGAAGCTTCCAGGCGGCCGGAAAGCTTTATTGGTCTGCACTTCTTCTCACCGGTGGACAAGATGCCATTGGTTGAATTGATCAAGGGTGAGAAAAGTTCGAATGAGGCCATTGCCCGCGGTCTCGACTACATCCAGCAGATCCGGAAGACGCCGATTGTTGTCAACGATAGCCCTGGTTTTTACACCAGTCGTTGTTTCAGTACCTCCACCAACGAGGGTATGACCATGCTGGCCGAGGGTGTCAACCCGGCCCTGATAGAAAATGCTGCGAAAATGGCCAGCCTGCCGGTCGGCCCATTGGCTGTCATGGACGAGGTCACATTGGATCTCGGTTACAAGATCACCATGCAAAACGCACGTGACCAGGGTGAAAGCTACACCTTCGATTCAGGTTTCCCTGTCATACGTAAGTTCGTTGAAGAACTGGACCGCAAGGGCAAGCGCTTTGGAAAGGGTTTTTACGAATACCCCGAAGGTGAGAAGAAATACCTTTGGCCCGGACTGGCTGAACTCTATCCCTTGAAGGAAGAGCAACCCCCGGTGCAAGAGGTCATAGACAGATTGCTCTATCGCCAGGCGCTTGAGACTGCACGTTGTTTTGAAGAAGGTGTGCTGGATCATCCTGCAGATGCGGATATCGGTTCCATTTTCGGCTGGGGCTTCCCACCATGGACCGGTGGCACGCTGTCTTTTATCGACACGGTTGGCATCAAGCATTTCGTAGCTGAGTGTGATCGTATGACTGAGGCTTATGGACCCAGGTTTGTAGTTTCAGACTGGCTGCGAGAGCGGGCAGTGAAAGGTGAGTCTTTCCACGAAACCTAAAGGAAGAAGCGTACGTAGGGTGGGTAACTTGCAAGGTGAGAGAAGGTGAGACGGGGAACCCGTCGAGAAGCCAGCCTGGGCTGCGGGGTACCCGTCGAGAGGGCGGCCTTGGCTCCCTGCTGAAGAAATTTCACCAGTCGCAAGGGTCAAATAATAGTAAATGATCCCAGGCATGGTACAGAATTAGTTACAAACCAGGATGAGGAATTGGCATCCAAAAAAAGCGACAAACTAATACCCATGTTGTAAGCAAGGTATTACTATCAAGTCATCAATACAGCCAGTACTCCGGGGAATATTGTGACGCGAAGAACTATCGATAAAATCCTCATCGCCAATCGCGGTGAAATTGCCATACGTATCCTGAGAGCAGCATCCGAATTGGGTATTCGCACGATCAGTGTTTATACCCATGAAGATCGCTTCTCACCACATCGTTACAAGTCTGATGAGGCCTACCAGATTGGTGAGGATGATGATCCGCTCAAGCCCTATCTTGATATTGACGCGATCATTGAAGTTGCCAAGCTGAACCATGTTGATGCGATTCATCCCGGTTACGGTTTTCTTTCCGAAAATGTCAATTTCGCAAGTCGCTGCCGGCAGGAAGGCATTATCTTCGTAGGGCCAACGCCGGAAGCCATGGCAATGCTGGGTGACAAGGTTCAGGCCAAGGCCAACGCGATCAATGCAGGCATCCCGGTAATTGAAGATAGTCATGAAGAATTGCTTGATGTCGAAATAGCCCGGTCAGAGGCTGCACGTATCGGCTACCCGGTGATGTTGAAGGCAACTGCTGGTGGCGGCGGGCGTGGTATGCGTGTGATTCGGAGTGAAAGTGAGCTTCAAACTGCCTATGCGGATGCACGTAGCGAGGCGGCAAAGGCATTTGGCAATGATACGGTCTTTCTTGAGAAATTCATCGAATC
>Ga0224504_10001506_pt1 | contig 10244 bp, 6 predicted proteins | sample SF_Oct11_sed_USG_3_FD_170160 | JGI IMG/M metagenome (GOLD analysis project Ga0224504, IMG submission 170160) | Sediment microbial communities from San Francisco Bay, California, United States - SF_Oct11_sed_USGS_24 | ecosystem: Environmental > Aquatic > Marine > Sediment | place: USA: California... | reverse complement strand
TAGCCATGACGACGACCGCAGCAACGGCAATGGCGCCCGGGTTATCTAGAGCCGCGCCGACCATCGATCGACCGGACCAGGCAGTCGGCGTGCCGTTCATCGTCCAGCCTTTACCCTGCAGCCGCGATCGGCCCGGCCCACTGCCGCCGGCCCGGGAAAGTGGTGGAAGGCCTCGCCGCAAAGATCCGTCATGTTAACCTTCGGAATCTTAACCACCATCGACTTTGTCCGGCTCTGCTGCACGGCCGCGAAGGCAGGACTTGCCTTCACTGGCCTAAGGGGTTGTAGACTATGGCTTGCTCGGACGGGTCGCGATCAATCGCGAAAAACGAACCAACGTGAACCGACCTCGAGAGGTTCGGAAAGGGATTGTCCTGATCGTCGGCGTCCAGCATGACGGCGTAGTCCAAATTCCGCGGCCAGTTGCCCCAATTAGGCCTTGCACTGCGCGACAGCCTCTTATCTTTCAACTGCTCGGCTTGAACCCGATCGCTGCCCATCTCAAGATGTTTCAATTCGAGCTGATCGCCGTTGGGCATATCGACCATCGCACAGGCCGGCGTAGCGCCGAGCGGTTGGTGACGCCCCGTGAAAAGATTCGACAGGGACACGGAACGCTTGATGACCTCCAGCGATACCACATGGTAATAGACCCGTCTGGGCACGAACCATGGGCTCTCCTCGAACCGCGCGACCATCACCCGGGCGCTTAGATCGATGTTCTGGGACGCTTCCCGAAACTCCCGGAATTCATGGTCGTAACCGCGCCACATCTCGATTGTCGACCAAATCCGAGCCCCGAACAGAAGGAGCGCCATCCTGGCAAGAGCGGCGACGAACGGCCGGTTCTTCGGTTCCAGACTCGTACCGGCCACCACCAGGCAGACAATGAGGTACGGCAGACGGAGATCGACCCCTACAAGACCGAACAGCCACATAGGCATTGGTAAGGCCACGCCGCGCCTGTTGCCGATCTGGTTCAGTTCGAACCGCGGTCGTTGGAGTGCCGTGACGGAACGGAATTGCAGGGTCATGAACGCGTTCGAATTGCCTGGTTGAAATAGCCGTGCGCGCAGTCCTGTCCGAGAACCCCTACGCAAGCGGGTCGGGGATGCCGCCCCGACCCGCCCAAGAGAAACTTCCATTCAAAGCAAGAATTTTCGGTTAACGGGCCACCCCGGGCGGGGTGTTGCAGGCGGAGACCGGCTCCGCCTTTCCAACCGACCGGGCGTGCCTTTGTCCGGGCATCCGTTGCACAGCGCGAGAGGCTGCCCGAAGACTTGCTGTTATCGTGCCAGCTACCGGCCAAGCCTACGGGATGCGCTCGACGGACCGCATCCCTGGAGAGTCTTGCCCGGAACACGGTGTGGTGGAAGCCTCGGACCTCATGGTCCTGGCCTGCGCGCGAGCATCAGGATCGACACGCCTATGGGCAGCCCGATTCGGCCGACCAGATGCCGCTCGCTAGCAAACACGGCGCCCAGCAGGTCATTGAGCGGATGTGCGGGCACATCGCTATCGTCGGCACTTTCGATACCCAGGAGGTTCTTGCCGAAGCGCGCAACGGCCACCACGGGAAACAACAGGGTATTGAAATAGGTTGCCGTCACCAAGGAAAGATCGGCCGCCAATGCAAGCCGGACCAGCGCCTTCTTGCGGTAGCGGCGCCTGTGGTGATGCACGATGTCGTGATGGCTCCAGAGGAAAGAAAAGGCCGGCACCGTGATCAGCATCCAGCCGCCGGGGCGCAGCCTATCACGCAGGGCCTTCAGGCCGGCCAAATCGTCATCGAGGTGTTCCAGGACGTCCAGCGCGACCACCAGATCGAAGGTTTCCGCCTCGAAGGGCACCTCGGCTGGAAGACGGCCCTCACGCAACTGTATTGCCGTCTTGCGGCACGCCAGCTCGCGCGCCCACGCGTCGGGCTCGAAAGCCGACACCTCTCCGAAGTCTTCCAACATCGCGAGGTTGCCGCCGGTCCCGCACCCCGCCTCGAGAAGGCGCGCGGCCGGCGGCAGCGGCACGAGGCGGCTTATCGCCGCCCGCAGAATGCGGCGGCGCGCGACGAACCACCAGTGCGCGCCTTCGATCTCCGCCATTCGGGAATAGACCTGCTGTTCCAAATGCGCTCCGACCTCGTGGGTATTCCTGGCCCCTGAACCGGCCCGCTGTCCGGTGCATAAGCTTTGCGCTAGCCAACCTAGCTCGACCACGTAGATTACGAAAGACAAGCCCTCGCGAAGCGGCCTAAGCAAGTTCGGGAAGGGTTGACCGAATCCGCCGCGCCGAGCGTCACTACGCAATCGCACTTCCGCGGCCAAGAGGCGAAGTATGCCTTGCCCCACGGCCGGCCGTGTCGAGCCGGGCCTGCGATCTATCCAAGATTGCTGCGGAGGGGGTTGGCTCGGACCTGGCCGCGTTCAAACTGCTCCATCTATCCACGCGCTCGGGCCGCGCACCCAGTTCCACGTCGAGGCGCGCCTACCGGGAGCGGCCGCAAGCGGCCAATCGGTCGGGTGGGGCTGAAGAAACCGCCGTTCATATCGAGAATCTTCCGTTAACGCGTGCGTGTTTGAGCTGCGCCATCTTTGACCGAAGTCGGCTTGACCCGACTGCCGAAAGCCTCCGGCGCCGCTACGGCTGCAGTCGCCGGTGGTTAGACAAATATTTACCTTATCGCCCCAGATTGTGGCTCTCGCCCGCGGCTGCGGGAGCCGGTCGCACCGCACAACAACCATCTATGGCCTGCGGCAGCAACCACCGGTACCACGATGACAGTATCTCCCACGCACGCTGCGCCTCGGACCACCTCCCCAAGATACACCATCAAATCGGCGATCTTGGTTGTCGTTCTCTTGCTGACTCTGTTCGCCTCGATATTTCTCGTGGCAGTCGGCCATTTCAGCGTCGATGAAGCCGTTTATCACATGATGGCGCGCAGCTTTTCGTCAGGCGGCAACCTCATCGTGTGGAACGGCTACGAGGAGTTCCCCTCGCCCGAACTCGCCCTTCCGATGCTCCGCGTGCACGATGGACGGCTCGTTCCCCAATACCCACATCTCTCCACCTTCCTGGTCTCGCCGCTCTACCGGCTGGTCGGCTATCAGGCTCTGTATATCGTGAACGCCGTATCCTTTATTGGTGTCATGGGCTTGGGTTTTCTGATCGCGCGGGCGCTGTTCGGCAACCTGGACTTGGCGCTCAACGCCTGCCTGATACTGATCTTCAGCACCTTTGCCTGGCAATACTCTCAAGCGGCATGGCCCCACGCTTTGTCCATGCTGTTCGTAACCGGCGCGGTTTACCTGACCGTGATTACCCTTCGGTCGCCGGCATCGCGCAAATCTCTGGCCCTGGCCACGACCGCCGGTCTGGTCGCAGGGTTCGGCGTGGGTGTGCGCCTGGATGTCGTCTTCGCTCTTCCCGCGGTCTTGCTGCCGTTCGTCTTCGCAGCCCCGTGGCGGCCCTCTCACGCCCTTGCTGCATGCGTCGGGACGGTGCCGGGGTTGAGCTTACTGGCGATCACGAACCTCGTGAAATTCGGCACCGCGATGCCGTTCTCCTATGGGGTTGCCGGATCCGGCGCCGCCTCGGGCCCGTTGCCCTATCTTCCCGTAGTGCTTCTGGGGTTTGCGGTGGTCGCAGCCGCCTGGCTGGCGAGACGGCCCCGGGGCCGGTCGTGGCTGGTGAGCCACCGCTGGTCGGCCGGCCTGATTGTTGCCCTCCTCCTGGTCGCTTTTGGGCTGACACCGTTGGGCTGGCACATCATCTCTAAGTTCGCAAACGGGCTCTATCAGCTTGTCGTGGACCTACGCATTCGCGACCCGGGACTTCCGGAGCCGGCCCTCTCGCGTAGCCCGGGCGGGGGGATGGTCTATCGCGGCACTCTGAAGAAGGCCTTGCTGCAAAGCTGTCCCTACCTGACAGTGCTGATCTTGCCTCTGACGACATTCCTGCGCGGAGGCAAGGACAGCGCCGCCGTCGCACAACTTTGCCTTGTGCCGGCAACCTACATTGGAGTCTATTCCTATTTTGCCTGGCACGGCGGGCAGGCTTTCAACCTGCGATACTTCCTCCCCATACTGCCTTTCATCTCAATTCTAACCGCCTACGCGTGGTGTGAGTTGTGTCGGGACCTGACACGAGCATGGCGGCGCATCGTCGTGGTAGCCGGCGCGGCAGCCGGCGCTTGCTTTCTGATCTTCGTACCGAGATCCCTTGCGACCTTGGCACACCAGGAGATCGCCTTTCTCACCGTGCCGCTCGTCATTGCAGTCGGGACGTTCATTCTGGTGGCCGCCTGCGTCCATCTGGGCGTCAAGGCGGGCCCTAACCTTCGGGGCGCCGCTGCCGCCGCCCTTGTGGTCGGCCTGGTCTGGGCGGGGATGGTCGGGTTGCTCCACGACGCGCCGCGCACCTACGACTGGCGCACGAAGCAGATCGAGTTCGCGCGCGAGATCGTTCCTTTCGTCGCACCCAACTCCATAGTGTTCGTTCCCCATGGAAGCTACTTCTTCAGCCTTCTCGAACAACCGCAGGTGAGACTTGCCGCGCCCAGTCTCGACGACTACCGGGACTTCCGACCCCTGGTCGATTACCACCTCGAGGCAGGACGCCCGGTCTACCTTTGGCTCGACGGGAGCTTTGCTGCGACGGTCGAGAAACGGCACCTGCTTCATGCATTGAGCACCGAGACCCTTTACGAACACCGCCTCGGCTCGCTGGTGCAGGTGCGCGAGCCGGCTGCGAAGGGAGTGCCGCCGGCACCGCGGGGCTAACGGGCCGCCCCAGTGCCGCGTCCCGGGCGGTCCCGTTATGCCATTCTTTACCTTTGCATTCTTTACCTTTGTGGAACAGGGTCCGCCAGGGCCGGCGGGACTTGCCTCCGTCTGCCCGGCGTACCGACCTCGCGCGGACCATTGATTCCATGACTCTGGCGTTGTTACTCAAACCAGAACAGCAATGGTTCGGCCTCAAATCCGCGGTCCTCTTATTCCTCCTTGCACTCACGCTCGTCATTTCGTTGTTCTTCGCTCCTGGCGGACACCTCAGTGTGGACGAGGGGGTCTACCACATGATGGCGCGGAGCTTCTCGGCCGGAGGCGATCTCCATGTCTGGAACGGCTATGAGGAGTTCCCCTCGCCCGAACTCGTGCTCCCGGCTCTGCGGGTCCATGAAGGCCAACTCATCCCCTCGTACCCCTATCTCTCGACGCTCCTGGCCGCTCCCTTCTACCTGCTGGTCGGCTATAAGGGCCTCTACGTCCTCAATGCCTTTGCCTTTCTAGGGGTCGTCTGCCTGACCCTGATGCTCGGGCGCACACTCTTTCGCGACGCCGATCTGGCGCTCAACGCCGGCCTGATTCTGATCTTGGGGACCTTCGCCTGGGAATACTCGCAGGCCGCTTGGCCCCACGCCCTGTCGATGCTGTTCGCCACCGGAGCCCTCTACGCCGCCGTGACGGCCCTTCAGACGGCGGATCCGCGCAAGTCCGTCGCGCTGGCTGCGGCGGCGGGTCTGGTCGCGGGATTCGGCACTGGCGTGCGTCTGGACGTAATCTTCGTTTTGCCCGCCTTGCTCTTGCCGCTTACCTTCGTGACCCCCTGGCGTCCCCGGCTCATCCTGGCAACCTGCATCGCTACGGTGCCGGGACTGGCTGTCCTGGCGGCGACAAACTACGTGAAGTTCGGCACCGCTAATCCCTTTTCCTATGGCGTGTCGGGTCCGGGTAATGCCTCGGTCATTGCGTCTTACCTTCCCATCTTATTTCTGGGTAGCGTGGTCGCCGTGGCGCTTTGGACCGCAACCCGTCCTTCTGTCCGGACATGGGTGGCCTCTCACCGTCTCGAGTGCGCGCTGGGCGGAACGCTGCTTCTGGTTACCCTGGCTCTGACGCCGACGGGATGGCAGATGGTGTCGCGCTTGGCGAACGGGACCTATCAGCTTCTCTTCGACTTCCGGATCCGCGGCCTCGAAATCAGGGAAATGGAACTGTCGCGCAGCGCCGGTGGCGGCATGGTATATTTCGGCAGCCTGAAGAAAGCCTTGCTGCAAAGCTGCCCCTACCTGGTCGTGATGGTCTTGCCCTTGGCCCAGCTGCTGAGCGGCCGCAGGGACACTCTGGCCCTCGGAGTGGCATGCCTCGTGCCGGCAACCTACATCGGCGTATACGCCTTCTTCGCGTGGCACGGAGGAATGGTCCTGAACCTCAGATACTTTCTGCCCATATTCCCGTTCACCTCCCTCCTGACGGCTTATGCTTGGCGAGAATTGACCGAGGATCTACCAGCTGCGTGGCATCGCGCCGCGATCTTCGCCGGCCTCGGGACCAGCGCTCTGTACCTGCTGTTCGTTGCAAGCCGGGACCTGCCCTTGGAGCAGCAGGAAGGCGTCATTCTATCGTTTCCCATGGCGCTTGCCCTTGTCGTCTTGGCGCTTGCCCTGGGCTCGGCGCTGACACGCGGCCAAGGCCGGGTCCGGTTGCGCGGCGCAACCCTCTCGGCGCTTTCGGTCAGCCTGATCTGGGCGGCCATGGTCGCCTTCACCTACGACCTGCCGAGGGCCTATCAGTTGCGCAGCGAACGCGCCGAGTTGTCCAACACCATAGCCGGCTTAATCGAGCCCGATTCGGTCATCTTCGCCACCAGCGGCGACTGGTACTATGGCCTGCTGTCCCACCAGCGGGTCAGGATCGCGGTCCCCACATATGACGACTATCGCGATTTTCAGCCCTTGGCACGGTTCCACCTCGAGGCCTCGCGACCAGTTTATGTCTGGCTCGATCCGGTCATGGAACGAGCGGTCGGTAGGCGCAGACTGCTCAAGCCGTTCGCCAAGGTGATACTCTTCGAGAACCACCTGGGATCACTAATTCAATTGCGAAGACGCTCACGGGCCGCGCAGCCGACCCCGGCGAGTTAGGCGGTTCCGCAGGCTGGACGACCGGGACGTGGGCCGGGTCGCCACTGACCCGGCGATGCAAGGTGTTGTTAACCCGTTGATATTAACCTTTCCGGCCGGCAGCGCCTTCATGACGGCAGCCGCCGGACCCAGTCACGCGCGCTCGGCCGGGCCTTCGCGCCCGCCGCCCAAGGACTCGGCCGATGAAACTGATCGTCCAGATTCCGTGCTTCAACGAGGCGGAGACCTTGCGCCAGACCCTGGCCGACATTCCGCGCCAGATCGCGGACGTGGATCAGGTCGAGGTTCTGGTCGTCGACGACGGCTCGACCGACGGCACCGCCGAACTGGCCCGGGAGCTTGGTATCGACCACGTCGTTCGCCATAAGGCAAACATGGGTCTCGCGCGCAGCTTCCGTACCGGCATCGAGGCCGGCCTCGCGCTGGGCGCGGACATCATCGTCAACACCGACGGCGACAACCAGTATGCCGGCGCCGACATCCCGCGGCTCATTGCGCCCATCCTCGCCGGCGAGGCGGATATCGTGGTGGGCGACCGGCAGACCGCGAAGGTGGCGCATTTTTCGTGGGGCAAGAAGTTGCTTCAGGCTTTGGGCAGCTTCGTGGTCCGGCAGCTGTCGCACACCGACGTGCCCGACGCGGTGAGCGGCTTCCGCGCCATATCGCGCGAAGCGGCGCTTCACCTCAACATCGTCTCGTCCTTCAGCTACACCATCGAGATGTTGATTCAAGCCGGCCGCAAGCAGATGGCCATCGTCGCCGTGCCGGTCGGGACCAACGCCAAGACGCGCAAGTCGCGGCTGTTCAAGAGCATTCCGGGGTTCATCAGGCACTCGCTGGTCACGATGGTGCGCATGTATTCGATGTACCGGCCGCTGCGCCTGTTCTTCTACCTCGGCATGACCCTGTCGGCCGCAGGCGCCCTGCCCATCCTGCGCTTCGTCTACCTCTATATGACCGGCGACGGCGAGGGGCACATCCAGTCCCTGGTGCTCGGCGGCGTATTGGTCGTGATCGGATTCATGACCCTGCTGATCGGCCTGGTGGCGGACCTCGTGAACTTCAACCGCCAGCTCATCGAGATGACCCTCGAGAAGGTGCGCAGGCTGGAGCTGGCGCAACAGGCGGAATCGCCTAGAACGCCAGCACGTGCAGCGGTCACCGAGCAAATGGCCGAGGTCGAACAATTGGCTCGTGACTGGCAACTAGAACCTCAGAAAGGAGAGCACGATAGAAGTGACCCCAAACGCTCTTCGAAGACATCCTCGAAGTAAGACCAACCGCCCCTGGAAGATTTTCGGGCCCTCTGGCGCCATGGCAACCGGGCCATGAAGAGCCAAAGAGAACTAACGGAGCGGCAGTCTCATGCGTCGCGCGACGGCTCCTCACGCTTGAAGAAAGCCGCAAAGATCGTGGAAATTCTGTCACGCCGGGTCGAGTTGACCGGAGCGCGTGTTCTCGATATCGGTACGGGGATCGGCCTCATCGCCGAATATCTTCAAGAAATAGTGGGTCCGACGGGCAGGGTCGCTGCGGTAGATCGGGTTTGTCAGCTCGGGTGCACCGGAGACCTCGACTTCCGGCTGGTGGAAGGCGCCGGCCTTCCGTTCGACGATGAAAGCTTCGACATCGTCATTTCAAACCACGTCATCGAGCACATAGGTCCTCGTGAAGAGCAGCTGAAGCACTTGGCCGAAATCAGGCGAGTCCTGGCAAGGAACGGGATCCTCTACCTGGCGGCTCCAAATCGCTGGGCGCCTGTCGAGCCCCACTTCAGACTACCACTGCTCAGCTGGCTTCCGGAAGGCATGCGCTCGGCCTATGTCCGTTTGGCCGGTCGAGGCAAACAATATGACTGCTTTCCCCCAAGCCGGCGCACTCTGTTGTGCATGCTTGCCGAGAGTGGCCTGCCCGCCGCAGAGGTAACGCTCGAGGCGCTCCGAATCACGGCGCGGCGCGAACTGCCGGGCGCCCTCGCGTCCGCCATTGCCCGAACCCCCGACCCCATCCTTCGACTTACCATGGGTGTTATCCCCACATTCGTCTTCATCATAGATAAGAGTATCCTGGATGAGGACTCATCACGTCGGCACAACGCGCCAACGCCGGAGGGCCGAGGCGGGATTTCCGACAACACGCCTGCGGCTGCAACCACTGTCCTCAGGCTGGCCTACGGGGACTTTTCGCGGCCGCCTTTCAGTTGATGGCCATGAGCTATTCGGTCCTGGATTTGGAATCCGAGGTTGCATTGAAATACCGGCATTCAAGAGGAAATCGCGGCGAGCATGGTCGAACTACTCTGCCTTCGCATTCTTTGGATTTCGACAACCCGACCAAGTTAGCACAGCTAGGACGAGTTCTCTTGGTGACCTCGAATTTTCCCCGTTGGGAGGGCGACAGCACCACGCCCTTTGTTCTGCACTTGGCCCAGGACCTACAGAGCCTCGGCTGGCGGGTCGATGTTCTCGCGCCGCACGCACCGGGAGCTCGAATTCGTGAGACCTTGGGCGGGGTCCATGTGGAGCGTTTTCGCTACCTTTGGCCGGCGGCTTGGCAAACCATTTGCTACCAGGGAGGCGCGTTGGTGAACCTGCGCAAGAAACGCTCGAAGGCTCTTCAGGTTCCCGTGTTTGTTCTGGCCGAGTGGTTTGCCGTGGCGCGCCGTCTGGCGAGCGGTCGCTACGATCTTCTCAACTCACATTGGGTTCTTCCGCAAGGCTTCACGGGTACCCTGGCCGCCGGACCTTTGGGGGTTCCGCACGTCACCACCGTCCACGGGGGCGATGTCTTCGCGCTGCGCGGCCGGGTGCTTAGCGCGTTCAAGCGGTTCGCGTTGCGGCGAGCCGACGCCGTCACCGTGAACAGCAGCGCGACCGCCGCCGCCGTCGCCGAGATTGCTCCTGACGTGTCAGAGATTTGCCGCATTCCCATGGGCGTTTCCAACGCAAGACCAGGGCCGGCGGCGGATTTGCGGGGGAAGTACCGGCGCGGGAACGGTCCCTGTCTGATTTTCGTCGGCCGGGTCGTCGAGGAAAAGGGGGCCGCCGACCTGATCCGTGCGGTTTCGCTCTTGGCCGCGGATCTGCCCGACGTGAGCGCGGTGATCGTTGGCGAGGGCCCAGACCGTCCGGCCATGCAGAATCTGGCGCAGGATCTAGGCGTGGCCGAGCGTGTAGCTTTCACCGGCTGGGTCGAGGCAGGAGAAGTGACCGATTACCTGGCTGCCGCCGACATATTCGTAGGACCGTCCCGGACAGCCTCCGACGGGTGGGTGGAAGCCCAGGGCCTCACCTTTCTCGAGGCGATGTTGGCGCGTATCCCA
>Ga0224504_10001504_pt1 | contig 10276 bp, 7 predicted proteins | sample SF_Oct11_sed_USG_3_FD_170160 | JGI IMG/M metagenome (GOLD analysis project Ga0224504, IMG submission 170160) | Sediment microbial communities from San Francisco Bay, California, United States - SF_Oct11_sed_USGS_24 | ecosystem: Environmental > Aquatic > Marine > Sediment | place: USA: California... | reverse complement strand
GTAACCCGAACGCAACCGGCATATCACCGGGAAGAGAGACGAACCCGGCGACCGAAGTAACTTCCCCTCGGGCCGTCCCGAATTGCTGGTGAGGAAACGCGTCATAGCGCAACCGAACAGCCTGCCCGGGGCGCACCATGCCCACGGCCCGCGACGGAACATAAACATCGGCAATGAGCGACGAATTCTCGGGCACTACGGTCGCCAGCAGCTGCTGCGGACGAATCGAGCTGCCCGCCACGACGTCAACCGTCGCGAGCGTCCCGTTTACCGGTGATCGCACGCTGAGCGACCGCTGCTGTTCGTGCCGGGCAATGCGTTGTTGCAGCTCGCCCCGCTCGGTGTCGAGTAGCGCGAGCTGCCTTTCGAGTTCGATGCCAAGCCGCTCCTGCGCCGCGCGCAGTTCGTTGCGTTTGCGGCCGAGCGAATTTTCCTCCTGCTGAAGCCGTGCAACAGACTGCTGCATCGTCGCCAGTTCATCCCTCTGCCGGGCCACATCTACCTGGGCGATCGCGCCGCGCTCAAGGGCCGACTCCAGATCATTAAGGCGACCGGTATTCCGATGCACCCGCCCGCGCTGCTCTCGCTGCTGACTGTCAAGCGCATCGGTTTCTCGACCGAGCCGCAGTAACTGAGCCTCGAGCGCCCGGTGATCGGCACCGAATTGCTCGCGTGCCAGTGCTGCCCGGTCATCCACGCCGGCCAGTTGCTCTTCAAGGTTCTTGAGCACCAGCAACACGGTGTCTGTGCCATCGTCCAGCGTCACTTTCGACGTAAGTCGCACAATTGCGTCGCCGCGTCGAACAGGATTGCCCGCCATGCGATCAATGCTGGCCACCGACGCAAAACCGCCGTGTGCCAACCTTACGACGCCCGGCTCGGCCACCAGCCAGCCGCGAACGGTCTCCTTGCGCGCGTACTCGACATGCCACAGAAATGAGCCCGCAATCAAAAGGAACGTCGCACAGAACAGAGCCAGCCAAACCCAGGGTTTCGGCATGAGAGCGATCGGCCGCCCGTCGAGCCTTGATGCGAACGCGTTGATCGCATTCTGGCGAAATAGATTTTCACTCTCTCTGGCCTGCATGCCCTATTACTAGTGTACGAGCGCAGTGGGACGCAAAAACAGAATGGCGGCAATACGCACAGAAAAGCGGAACGAGCGGAACGAGCGGAACGAAACTAAAAGGCTGGCCGATTCTTGCGCAAATGATTGTTTGTATTTAGCAACACGCGGTCTTTTTGCATCGCACCGAAAACGCTGCGGCGTTATCGCCTCGTTGCCTGTTGCTAACAAAATTTATATTGATGCTGTTTACGAACCGCTTCATAAGGGATAGATATAAGACGTGCGCTTTTTGCAACGATGCAAAAATTACACGGCATTTATACCTCGTTACGCACAATGCGTCATATATACAACACTTATCCCGAGTGATCGAATCTCCCCATGTGCTGTGCGCAGTTCGTGCAGCGTGCTTTTAACTCAATCAAAGTGGGGAGAACACTTATGAGTAAACGATACTGGTTATCCAGCCATTCCTGGGTACTGGCGTTTTGTGTCGCGCTAGTCATTCCGGAAGGTGTCTTTGCGCAGACGCCTGACGACGACGTCCCGCTGGAGGAAGTTGTCGTTACTGGTTCACGAATCAAGCGCAGCGACGACTCCAGCATCAGTCCTATTTCAGTGCTGACCGCGGAAGACCTCAGCGTGTCTGGCAACCTGACTCTAGAGAACTTTGTTCAAGACATGCCAGCTGTGAACGGCGGTGACTTTGGTGCCGGCGTCAACAACGGTAACCCGGGAATTGCGTCTGTTTCATTACGTGGACTGGGGCCGAACCGCACCCTGGTACTGGTCAATGGTAAACGGTTCGCGTCTGCATCCGTCAATGGTTTCGTTGATCTCAACATGATTCCTACATCGATTGTAGACAGGATTGAAGTTCTACGTGACGGCGCATCCACCGTTTATGGCACTGATGCTATTGCCGGCGTCGTCAATATCATTACGAAGAAAGATTTCGAAGGTGTGGACCTTGAGATTGGTTATGACGTCACCAGCGAAAGCGACGGCGACATGATCAATGGGTCAATTGTCTTCGGCAACTCATTCGATAAAGGCAACTTCGTTGTTAGCGCGCAGGTCAACAAGCGCGACGAAATCCGGCAGGGTGACAGGGCTTTTTCTGCTTGCCCGTTCTTTGACGATGGCGTTGAGACGATCTGTGGCGGCAGCCCGACAACCACACCTGCGCAGTTTACGCCGCTCGGCGTTGATTCAGCTATAGGCGGTCATGTACTGGACGCGGACGGCACAACGGTCCGGCCTTTTGACGCAGCTCGTGATGCCTTTAACTTCGCGGCACTTAGCTACCTAACAACACCGCAGGATGTTTTCAGTGCCTACGCAGCAGCGAACTATGAGCTGTTCGAGGCTCCCGGACTTGGCTTGGTTAATGCCAGTCTGGAAATGAATTTCTCAAACCGCGAATCTGATCAGTTGCTGGCTCCTGTCGGGACCTTCGGTGGCTGGATCACGTCGGCATCGCATCCGGACAATCCCTTTGGCGACGTGCTTTGCGGGAGCAATCCGCTGTGTACGTCACCTCAGGATGTCGCCACTTCCAGACGCTTGACAGAATCAGGTGGTCGCCGATTTACACAGGATGTAAACACGTGGCGTATCGGAACCGGATTTGATGGTGAATTTGCAAATGGCTGGTCCTGGGATGTCAATTATACGATTGCCAAATGGGAAGATAGCCAGCGGGATGAAGGTCGTCCGAATCGTCCGGCCATTGAGAACATGATGGATCCTGATCTGTGTGCCGCTTCGACAGATGGTTGCCCGGGTATCTATAATCCCTTTATCAGCGACAGCATGACCGATGCTCAGGTTGACTATGGCTTTCTTGGTGTGAACACCAAGAACGACTCCACGCTGAACGCCTGGCAGGTAAATATCTCCGGTGAGATGGGTGATTTTGAAATGCCTGGTGGCGATATTGGCTGGGCATTGGGCTATGAGAATCGTCGTGAGGAAGCCGCATCCAAACCGGATGGTGGAGCCGCCATCGGTGCGGTTGCATTTACACCGGGTGAAACCACGGCAGGAAAGTATGAAGTTGATGAGTTCTATGGCGAGATCTCTCTGCCCATTCTCTCAGGCGCACCAATGGCAGAATTGCTGACTCTTGAAGCATCGGCTCGCTGGACAGACGTCGACTTCCTTAGCGACTCTGACAGCGTATACAAGGTTGCTTTAGAGTGGGCTCCGATCCAAGACATCCGTTTGCGTGGTACCTATTCCGAAGGGTTCCGTGCACCGAATATCAGCGAACTATTCCTTGGCATACAGCAATCTGCCGAATCCTACACCGACCCCTGCCGCAACTACGGCACGTCCGGCACGGACGCCAACACGGTTGCAAACTGCCAGGCGGATGGGTTGGCCCCGGACTTCAATCTGGCAACCTTCCAGGCAACGACGTTGCAGGGCGGCAATCCAAATCTCCAGCCGGAGACTGCCGAAACACTGACTTTCGGTCTTGTACTTACGCCGAGTTTTCTTGAAAACCTGACCGTAGCCATCGACTACTTCGACGTCGAAATTACGGATGCGGTTGGTACTGCGCCGACTTCAGAGGTTATCTCTGCGTGCTATGCAAGCGCTGGATTTTCTGATCCTTTGTGTGCACTGATTGTTGGCCCGGCTTTCCCTGGTGTTGATGAAACACCCTCGCCAGGCGCACCAACTCGTCGCAACTCCAATCTGCAGATTTCGGGTGTCCTGCAATCGTCAGCTAACCTCGCTACCTATCAAACCAGTGGTATCGACTTCCAGGTTAAATATGACTTTGAGACCCCCATCGGATTTGTCGACCTGTTCGTCACGGGTACTTACCTCAGCGAGTACGATTACCTGCCATTTGCTGGCGGAGACGTGATCAAGCTTGCCGGCAATTTCGGTGGCGATCCCGCCTATGGCAACCCGGCCACATTTGCTGAATGGCAGGCGAACTACGGTGCCACTCTGACGCGCGACGACTGGGGTGCTAACCTTACTGCCAGATACATGAGCGAAACGGATGACATTGATGCAGCTCCTGCAAATCTGTCAAACGTAGCGGCTTCGATTACGTATCTGGATATTCAGGGTTATTACAACTGGAATGACGTTACGTTCACTCTTGGAATTCGTAACCTGACTGACGAGGATCCACCCTATGTCACCGCTTATGATGACATGAATACACTCCAGTTCAGCTACGACACTCAGGGCCGTTACATCTATGGAAGGGCATCGGTAAGCTTCTAAGGCAAGTATGTTATCGATAGCAGAAACGAAGACCTCCAGGAGAAATCCTGGAGGTTTTTTTCAAGCATTCGGAGGTTCCGTGCGACGTGGTCAAATGAACAAATTATTACTACCACTAGTATTGATAGCACAGCCCGCGCTGGCTGAAGAATCCATGACGGAATGCAGGCAGATAGAGGACATCGTTGAGCGAGTAAGCTGTTACGACAAAATCGTCGATTCACGCCACCCAGCGGATTCACGAGCGGGCGTGGAAACGAACAAGCCGCCTGCCAGTCCCGAATCCGATGCGATCCCGGATGCGCTGTCTCTCTTTGGCACACACGATTCTGAAGCGAAACGAATCGTTGAGAAATCCCTGGCAATCGAACAAATAAGCCAGATTGAAGCAACAGTAGTTAATGTTCGAGAATCAGCGAGCATGAAACTAACCGTGGTCCTCGACAACGAACAAATCTGGCGACAGCTGGACAATCAGCCCATGCACCTCAAGAGCGGCGAGACGGTGATTGTTCGTAAAGCCAGCCTTGGTTCATTCCTTATGGAGAAAAAGTCGGGGGGCCGCAGTATTCGTGTGAAACGCACGAATTAACGTAGATTTGACTCCAGCGCTTGCAGTTTCCGCGTGTATCCTGAAATCAGCTGCGCTTTTTCCGCAGTATCTCTTGCCTTCTTATAATCTCTAGCCGCCAGATCGTATTCGTTCATCTGATAGTGAACGAGTCCCCGCAAGAAATAGAATTGATGCTCATCCCTTTTTAGTCTTATTGCCTCTTCCAGGTAGGCCATCGCATCGTCAAGCTCATTCTCTTGATAGGCCAGTTGTGCCCGAGAGTAATGGTAATAGGGATTGCGATCTCTGTAATAGGCCACTTTCTTTGCGTAGTCTTCGGATTCGTCCTCACGACCCAGATGACGAAGCACACTTGACAGATTCACCAGCGCCGACTTATTGGAAGGTTGGATTGACAGCGCTTGTTGGTAAGCCCGTTCTGCCATGCTGTACTGCTCGTGTCGCGAATACAGCACCCCCAAGTTTACCCATAACCCGGGAATTGCAGGGTCCGTGTCGATCCCCTTCTTGAGATATCGGAACGCCTTTCTCAGGTCCCCGGCCTGCATCGATTCAACTGCCACATTGCTGTAATACAAGGCGATCGCATAATTATCATCTACTTTTCTTGTGTCGTAATTACCGTTGTACTCCGCCGTATTGAAATCCACGACGTACGCTCGCAAATAATTAATATCACTCCTAACGCCCCTAACCAGGACATTGATGTGATTGTTTAACAGGATCATTTCACCATCAACTCTAAAGCTGGGGGGTATGTCCACCATCTGGAACGTCACATCAAGCCTTGCCTCACGAGCGAGCACGGCAAATAGAATTGAAAAGGAGAGGCAGTTCCCTTGACGCATTTGAAACGTTTCGATCGCCGTATAAGTGCGATTTGGGTCGTAGTCCAACGTCAATAATCCATCTTCAATCATGCCGCCGATTAGCTTTCTAAGTCTTGAGCGTGCTTGTGGATCGCCTTTCACCTTGGACGCGACGTAGTCCCGCAGATCATCGTTGAGAGCCATGATTTCATCTGTCCTGATATCCGAAACATCGACGACCTCACCAAACAACACTTGCCCGGACAATAGATCCTCGGTTCCGTCAGGAGCGCTGACGACAAGGGGTGTACAGGCAACCAGCCCGACACACAAAGCAGTCAGAAGTAATACGTTTCTCATTGCGTCATGAATCCAGAAAACATAGTGACTATTTCCATTGCTGATACCCAGATCAGGTAGCTGAGAATGACGGCCAGCAACGCGAATAAGGCTTGAAACAGTTCTGGCGGAATCCTGGACCGAGATCAATCCGAGCAGCTTTCCCAGGTAACGAAAAAGGGCTTACACGCAGGTAAGCCCTTTATAATTTAGCACACCCTGTTTTCGGCTCCTTAGGTTGGCTGCTGTCTGAACGCAGACTCGAGGTACATGCGTAGCGCCGCTGTACCGGTCTTGCGCTGACGTTGGCGCGGGCTGATAACGATCACTTCCCTGCCGGCCGATTCAAGTTCCGGTGTCAGGTCAACCAGATGGCCGGAGCGCAGGTAAGGCTCACACATATATTGCGGCAGGCGCGCGATACCAAGCCCGGCGAGGGTCGCTTCGCGCGCTTCCAACAATCCCGATACCGTGTACTTGGCGGTGATCGACGCCGTCGTTATCCGGTCATCCCGACCGAAACGCCAGGAGTGAATCCCGCGGTCCTCCGATTCGACAATGCAATCGTGTGCTTCGAGATCGAAGGGTGTGCGAACGGGCTCGTGTTGCGATGCATAGTCGATGCTCGCGAATACCGACTGTCGGATATAGGCAATGGTGTTTGTCCAACCGCTCGCAATAGTCACAGGTGCAAGTGCGATTCCGATATCAACTGAGTCTAAGGCTTCGTCGCTCCAGACCGTCACAGGTCGTCGTTCTATTCGGACTCCGGGATTCTCGGACTCGAACCTGCCAAGGCGAGGCTCAAGATACCGATCAATAAGATCTGGCGGTGCGCCCACCACAATGGGCGAATTGTTCACAACAATAGCGCCGATGGTTGCCAGCGATTGGGCATTGGCGGCCGACTCCAGCAAAATCTCACACTGCTCCAGGCAGCGCTGGCCGGCATCGGTAACGGTTATGTGCTTCGGGGTTCTATCGAGCAGTTTGACGCCCAGCGTCTGTTCGAGCGACCCAAGTCGACGACTGATCGTCGTTCGCTCCAGTCCCAGGTCCGCTGCACATCGCGTGATCCCACCTGTTTGAACAATCTTCGCGAATAATGCCAGGTCCGCAACCTGTTTTAGCTCACCGTGCATGCCAGTCCCCTACGTGAAAAATGATGTGCCTGTAAGTTAAGAGTCCTGGCAGAGCAAAATAGTTGTTGCATTTCGTGCGTTAATGCATCGCCAGACGTAAAAAATGTGCGGAATGTGAAACGTTGCAAATTCGTCACAACTCAGATGGAACCTGTTGCTATTTGATGCGGTCAGAGCTTTTGCAGTTGCGGATTTCCGTGAAGGGGAGACTGTGGGTATGAGACGACGTAGCCTGGAACTGGATAGATATGATGTGGCAATTTTGTCAGCCTTGTCAGCAAATACTCGACTGACAGCTGTCGAGTTGGCGCAAAAAGTCCACTTGTCGCGCACCGCGGTATCACGTCGCATTGCCGCATTAAAAAGAATGAATGTTCTGAACGATGCTGCCGACGTCCTCAATTACGAGTCCATGGGCTTCAAAGTACGTGCCTGCGTCGAGATCTCGGCGCCAGGACAAGCCGTCAGCGTCCTCAAATCGGGACTCCTGATGCGCCCCGAAGTTCTTAGCGTCGCCGTGATAGCGGGTAATGGGCTGTTGTGCCTCGATGTCATTGCCGTCGACCTGGATCACCTGGACAGCTTCATTAACTCGGTGCGGGAAAACTTCGATATAACAACCAAAGTGGTCTTCGCGGAAGAAAAGTCACAGCTCACACTCGTAGAACGCATGCGCAGACTGGGCGAAGAATCCAACAGCGGTCTCGTTCGCACCTAGCGCCCCTGCTATCCTCGCGGCATGACGAATGCCGATGTCCTTATTATTGGTGGCGGCGCAGCGGGCCTCATGTGTGCCATTACCGCAGCGGGACGTGGGCGTAACGTCATTGTTCTTGAGGGATCCAACAGGGTTGGCAAGAAGATCCTGATGTCCGGAGGTGGCCGGTGCAACTTCACTAACCTCTACTGCGAGCCGTCGAACTTCCTGTCACACAACCCGCACTTCTGCAAATCGGCCCTGTCACGCTACTCACAGCACGACTTCATCGCGCTGGTCGCAAAACACGACATCGCCTACCACGAGAAAGCAGCCGGTCAGCTGTTCTGCGACGCATCGTCCAAAGACATCGTCGCGATGCTCCAGCGCGAATGCGACGCGGCCGGTGTGCGTATCGTGACGCAGAGCGACATTCAGGGCGTGGCGCATGATGAGGAGTACGAAGTCGTCTGTGGTAGCGGCAGATTCAGCGCGCCATCCCTGGTCATCGCATCGGGGGGGCTCTCCATACCCAAGATGGGCGCGTCAGGGCTCGGCTATGACATTGCCCGGCAGTTCGGGTTAAGGGTCCTTGAGACGCATGCCGGCCTGGTGCCGTTCACGTTCACGGGTGCGCTGCATGAACTCATGGAACGATTGTCAGGCATCAGCGTACGTGCGGCGGTAACCGCAAACGGCACCACCTTCGTCGACGATATACTCTTCACGCATCGCGGCCTGAGCGGACCGGCCATCCTCCAGGCCTCGAGTTTCTGGCATCCGGGCGAGACGATTGAAATCGACCTCCTGCCCGGGATCGATGCCAGCGAAATCCTGGTTGCTGCGAAAGCCGAACAGCCACGAGCGCTATTGCGTACCGTACTCGCTGCACACCTTGTGCGAGCACTGGTTGTTGAGCTTCAGGACCACCTTTGGCGTCGGCGCACGGAGACGCCGTTGGCAGAACAAAGCAACGACAGACTTCGTGAACTTGGACGCAGTCTCAACCGATGGGTTATCAAGCCAGCGGCAACCGAGGGCTACCGAACAGCCGAGGTGACGCTGGGCGGCATCGATACAAACGAGTTATCGTCAAAAACCATGGAGTCCCACCGACAGCCGGGACTTTATTTTATCGGGGAGGTCGTGGACGTGACCGGCCATCTCGGCGGCTTCAATTTCCAGTGGGCCTGGTCGTCTGGCCATGCCGCGGGGCTCGTCGTCTGATTTGCTAACGTTTTCGCGTTACGCTGCATCAAAGGAATTATGGCGGCAGTTATCGAGATCGGCAGCAACCCACCGTCGCAAGCGGATTTTCACCGGGCAATTACGCAGCGCTCGGATCGCTGGTATTCGGCCTGCCTGAAGATAACCCGCAATCCGGACCTGGCAGCGGATGCCGTACAGGACGCATTGCTGAACGCATGGCGCAAACGCGGCCAGTTCAGGAGCACATCCAGGCTCGACACCTGGATACATCGCATCGCGGTCAACGCGGCCCTGAACCTGCTTCGAAAATCGCGGCCCGGGGTCTTCGAAGCACTCGAACACGATGTCGAGGACGACACCGATGACCCCGAGCGGACCTTGCTCGACCACGAACTAGAAAGCGACCTCGCCGCCTCTCTTGCCCGCCTGACAGAAGTAGAGCGTGTTTGCTTTGTGCTCAAGCATCTCGAGCAATGGCGCGTCCGTGAAATCTCCGAAGAGATTGGCACCAACGAAGGTCGCGTCAAACAAGCTGTGTTCAGAGCAGTACATAAGCTGCGGGTGGACATGCAGCACCTAAAGGGACAGGAATCATGAACGACAAAACTGACGACCTCGTTGCTGCGCATCGCGCGGATAGTCACTCGCCGCCACCCGCCACTGTGCAGCGCTGGCATGACGCGCTTGACGCTGCCGCCGCCTGCGAGCAGGTCGCTACCCGGCCTGAGAGGAGCACATGGCACCCAACGTCAATTTTCATGGGCATGGCGATTGCGGCGACGCTTGCGCTGGGTATCGCGATCGGATTTTTCCTCGGCGACGATAACCCGGTCGCCGACGTGCAGATGGCTGGCGTCGAAGCCCCCGGCGTAGCCATGCCCGTCGCCCTATCACGCGGCCTCCAGGTGCACTTTCGCGACAGCCGCCAGCAGATCATGAATCTGCCCGACGCGGAAGATCGCACCCTGCTGGTTCTGCGCATCATCGAACAGAACAGGATGTTCGAGAACGCAGCCATTAGCGGCGATGCGCCAAAACTGGCACGGGTCCTGCGCGCGTTCGAGCCCATCCTTCTGCAACTGGCCGCCGACGATATCGCCCCGGCGGACGCAGCGGCCCTGCAGGCACAACTCGCGTTTGAGATGAACGTGATGCTAACCAAACTCGGCGCTGGATCATCTGATG
>Ga0224504_10001503_pt1 | contig 10277 bp, 11 predicted proteins | sample SF_Oct11_sed_USG_3_FD_170160 | JGI IMG/M metagenome (GOLD analysis project Ga0224504, IMG submission 170160) | Sediment microbial communities from San Francisco Bay, California, United States - SF_Oct11_sed_USGS_24 | ecosystem: Environmental > Aquatic > Marine > Sediment | place: USA... | reverse complement strand
GATGTTCTACATGGTCTCGACCGACGTGGACGCCTTTCGCCGGTTCGTCTTCGAGACCAAGTTCCTGCAGGTCTACGAGATCGACCCCGAGGCCTTCGAGGTCTTGAAGTTCGACGACATCGTGCTGCTCAAGCTCGGCTTCGACTGGCTCAAGAACGTCCTGTTCAACGAACCCACGGTCTCGCTGCGGGAGTCGGTCCTGAAAGAGGCCATCGCCGCCACTCGGGCCGAAATGGGAGCGACCTGAAGGACTTCTGCCAAATCGCGGATGCCGCCACGCCGCTGCCATGCTTCGAGACACCGCCTCCGGTGGATCTTCATCCTTCGTCCCTCGCCCTTCGGCAAGCTCAGGGTGAGGAAGCTCAGGATGAGGAAGCTCAGGATGAGGAGCGCCCGAAGGGCGCGAAACACACACCGCGCCTACATGCGATTCCCCTGCCACGAGGGTGGCCGGAATCGGCGCAATAGCCTTTCAGAAATGATAGGTCGGCGGGCAGGGGGCCTCGTCGCGCGGCGGGCCGGCCCTGCGGCCCGCGGCGCGCGGGTGGAACGGCAGGTCGTGCTCGCGCATGAACTGGCGCACGTCGACCCGGATCCAGCGGATCAGCGGATCGACCCGGATCAAGCGCCCTTCGACGTCGACCCTGTGGTGCGCGTGCGGCGACCGCGCGAAATGATAGACCGCGCTGATCCAGCAATCGTAGGGCGCCAGGGTGTCGTTGAGGTGCACGATCTCGTGGACCCGGCCGAGGCCGGTCAGGTATTCGGCCCACATGTTTTCGTAGTGGTCGTCGTCGCCGGGACGCACGTCGACCTCGCCCCCGCGGGACTCCAGGATATTCGTGAGACCCAGCCGTTCGACCAGCTTGTCCCGATACTCGACACTTTCCGGAAAGAGCTTGCCGGGACGGCAGAAGACCACCGGCGTGGCCGGGTCGATGTCGGCGACCAGCTTCAGCACCACCACGCTGCGCGCCCTCAGCGACGCGGTCACCACTGTCTTGCCCGGAAACGTCTCCTCGATCAGGAGCCGCAGCAGGTCCGGTGTCGAGAGGTCGTGGCTGGTCGAACTGATCTCCTGGAAAAGCGTCATGATCCGCGCCTCCGGGCGGGCTGCGTCGTGGGCCGAGGAACCGACGGCGAATATACCATCGATACTTACACCGGGAATAGGGATATTGCCGCCGGCCGCCGGGCAATCGGTTGAAAGGCAGGAAAGCCTTCCCCCTCGACGGGGCAGGGGAATCGCATGTGGGATCGGTGTGTTTGGCGCTGTCCGAGACGCGCCCTTCGGGCACTCCTCATCCTTCGTCCCTCGACAAGCTCGGGATGAGGAAGCTCAGGATGAGGTTCCATTTTTGCAACAAATAGCCATCCTCATCCTGAGCCTGTCGAAGGATGGGGGGCCGCCGGCGGCGGCCGGGTCAACCCGGTCCGGCCCGTCCTTGGAAGTGAAATGTGATGGGCCGCGGCCCCTGGATCAGATAGCCGGTCTCCAGGCGCTTGATCCTGAAGCCGGCCGCGCGGATCATCCGGTCGATCGGCCGGTTCAGGTGGCACCCGCCCGCACAGCGGTTCCAGAGTGGGTTCAGGCGGCTCTGCCAGTGGGCGGTCCGCGTGTCCGGCGACAAGCCGTGCTCGATGAAGATAAGCTCGCCGTCCGGCTTGAGCACCCGCCGGAGCTCCTCGAGGGCCTCGCCGGCCCGCGGGATGGTGCAGAGCGTCCAGGTGCTCACGACGCTGTCGAAGCTCCGGTCGTCGAAGGGGAGCCGTTCGGCCCCGCGCGCGTGGAACTCGACCTCGAACGGCAGGTCGGGGGCGTGCCTGCGCGCCATGGCCAGGAGCTCCGCCGAGGGATCCACGCCGGTCACGGACCTGACCTCGCTGCCGTAGAACGGCAGGTTGAGCCCGGACCCGACGCCGACCTCGAGAACCCGGCCCCGGGCCGCCGGGATGATGCGCTTGCGGTGCCGGCTCGCCTCCTTGTTCTTCATCGACAGGTGCATCAGGCGCGGCAGCAGGTATTTTTCGTAAAGTCCCACCCTGGGCCTCGTCACGATCGCGTCCGGTCGAGGTTTTCTTTGCGCCGGCGGGCCGGAACGTCCTCTCGGTCTTTGTCAAACGCCGCCGGTTTCTGGTACTTTGAAGACATCAAGGGCGCAGCTTTCGCTCGAAGGGGGGACGATGAATGCCGGTAACAGTTCACACCATTACCAGGTACACGGTCCAGGTTCTAACCAGAAAAGAAGGCGAACACGCCCATTCGTATATCACGGTACGTCTCTACGACGACGATAACGCCAACCGCGGTATCATGATCTTCGAGCGCTACAATGGCGGCGAGCCGCCGAAGCCGGTCGGCGATCACGCCGAGCGGAAGGCCACGGGCTATCTGGATATCGCCCATTACCGCCCGTACATGGACATCCTGCGGCTGGAGAGCCCGATCTATCTGAAAATGAGCTGGACCCAACAGGGCAAGCTCAAGGTGCTTTCCCATGTGTCGATCGATACCAAGAAAGAGGTGATCGGCGAATTCTTCGGCAAGACGTCGTGACCCGGGCATCCGCGCGTCCGTCGTGCCGTTGATGCGGTAACAGCCTGAAATTCCATCGATCCCGGCGATCGTGTTCGGTGCCCAGGCCCTCGTTGAGGGGCTGAGCGACCACCATCTCCAGATCCGGTAAGCGAGAATAACCAAGTAAGTTCACCATTTAGTCACCATTTGGTGGTTCTTGGCTATTTAAGGCCGCCTTATCGGTGCTTGTGATCCGTCACGGGCGGGCCCGCTCGGCCGGTGGCCGAACCGAACCGAAAGTCACATCTGCATAGTGAGGGACAAGATGAGCAGTAAGGACGATCTGGCAGAGGTCATCGCTGACGTGACCGGATGCACCAAGACCGCGGCCCGCGAGGCCGTGGAAAACGTTTTCCAGACCATCATGAAGGACTGCAAGAGGTCCGGCGAAATCCAGATCCCGGGTTTCGGCAAGTTCAGCGTCCGCAAGCGCGCGGCGCGCATGGGACGCAACCCCCAGACCGGCCAGACGATGAAAATCAAGGCCAGCAAGTCGGTTGGCTTCAAGCCCGCCGCCGCCTTCAAGGGCACGCTCTGACGAAAACGGACCGGGACTGGACCACCTCGCATCCAACCGATGCCAGGAAACGGCACAGTCCCGGTCCGCTTCTATCGTTTTGCGACCTGGATCAATCGACCGCGATCTTATACCGGCAGGCTTCCCGCGCGATCGTCATGGCGCGCGTAAACAGATGATAGTCTCCGGGCTGTGAGCTTCGGGTCGGCGCCTGGTCCGGGGTGAGGGTGGTCTCTTCCGCAGGGCCGAAAAGAGACACGTTGCACTTGCCCTCGATGTGGCCGAACTCGATGTAGCTCTTGCCGTCGTCGGGAAACTCGGCCCTGACCCAGTGATCGTAGCCCCATTTGATGGTGATCTCGCAGGTCTGGCCAAGCTTGAGCACCTGGCCGTCCTCGCAGGCGGCGCGGGCGGCCCCAGCGACCATCAGCATGCCAAGCAAGGCCGCCAAAAAAACGCTAAGTTTCAGAGGCATACCCAGATTTCCTCCAGCGTCGCATTGCCGCTGTGTCGGCGCCTTGCTGCGGAGCGCTAGGACGCCGCCGCCGGCGTCGCGGCAAGTTTCATGTCTATCGCCATTTCGGCCCGCCTCGCCGCCTCACGCGCCGCTTCTTCCCTGGCCATCTCGCGCCGGCGGATGACCTCGTGAACGGTCGCGCCGACGAGGGTGATTGCGACGATGATGACCGCAAGCGCGCTGACGTCGGGTTTCGTGCCCAAGCGGATCTGGCCGGACAGGACCGTCGTCAAGGTGCTATCCGACCCAATGGTAAAGACCGTGGTGTTGTAGTTCTCGAACGAGGTCAGGAACGCCAGGACGGCTGCGGAGAAGATCGCCGGCCTCAGGAAGGGGATCAGGATCTTCCAGAACACCTGGACATTGGTGGCCCCCAGGTCGAGGGCGGCCTCCTCCAGATTGCGGTCGAAGCGCTGCAGCCGGGCAAGGAAGATCAGCATGCAGTAGGCGGAAATGAAGGTCGATTGCCCGACGATCGTCAGAAACATTCCGTCATAAAACCAGGAGGTATCGAAGTCTGCCTCCACCATCGCCCCGATCTTGTCCCAGAACACAACGGTGGAAAGACCAAGGATCACACCGGGTATGAGCACCGGTGAGACCACGATGGTGTAATAGAACGGTCGAACATGCTCGTAAACCTGCGTCATCATGAGGGCCGCAGCCAGACTGATCGGCACCGCCAGACAGATGACGCCCAGTCCGATCCAGATACTGTTCCAGAAGCCCTCGACCATGGCGCTGTTCGCGAGCAATGCGCCGAACCACTTGACGGTGAAGCCCTCCCAGGGCGCGACCTGCGGAAAGGTGCTGGTGTTGAAGGCGGAGGCCCCCATCAAGAGCAAGGGCCCGAAGAGGTAGCCGAAGAACAGGAGAATGTAAAAACCTACCATGATCCTCATGACGGTTTTCGAGGTCATTTTGCAATCTCCCCGAACCTGACATTGAAGACCCGCATGACAGCCATCACGAAGACGATGCAGATGATCAAGAGAACGAAGGCGTAGGCCGCGCCGCGCGGCCAGTTGCCGCCGGTGTTGAACCACTGGTAGATGATCTGGGTAAACCAGAGGCTGGACGGTCCGCCGAGGATCTGCGGCGCGGCGAGCGCGCCGGCGCAGAGCATGAAGACCATGGTGCAGCCCGAGGCGATGCCCGGCTTGGCGTGCGGCATGACCACCCGGTAGTGGATGCGCCACCAGGGCGAGCCGAGGTCGCGCGCCGCTTCGACCTGATTGTGATCGAGGCTTTCGACCGCGTTGTAGATCGGGAAGATCATTAAGAGAATGTAGGCGTAGCTGAGGCCGGCATAGAGCCCGACATCCGCCTTCAGGAAGTCGATCGGCTCGTCGACGAACCCCATTCCGACGAGCAGCACGTTGATGACGCCGCCGGTGCCGAACAGGATGCGGAAGGCAAACGCGCGGAGGATCTCGTTGACCCAGAAAGGCAGGATCAGACAGAGCACGAGAAGCCGGGCCTTACCGCCCTTGGCCACCTGGGCCATGTAGTAGGCGATCGGATAGCAGAGGGCGAAATCGACGAGCGTGATCAGCACGCTGACCAGGATCGTCCGGCCGAAGACCTTGAGGTGCAGCCAGTTCATCAGCTCCACGTCGCCTGGGCGGCCGAAAAGCAGATAGCGGTAATGCTCGAGGGTGTGGACATCCTTTGGTCCGCCAATATCGTTTGGCAGGAGATTGTGACGGAACGAGTAATCCATCATGTAAAGCTGCGGCAGGACGATCATGACCACTGTCCAGGTCAGGACCGCGACGATCAGGTACGTGGAAATGAGGACGCCGTTGCGTTGAACGAAATTGATGCGCGTGACGCCCGACAATATCGCACCGGCATGTTTCTGAACGTGCGGCGCAATCAGGATCGCCAGCAGGACCGCCAGGAAGATGCCGATGAAATCACTCATCGGCCATCTCTCCGACCGGCAGCACCACGGCCCGATCGGGATCGAAAACGATGCGTGTGGTCTGCCCTTCCTCGGGAAGCTCAGTGCTGGCGTCGTTGATGACCGACAGCCCGATGTCCTTGGGACCCTCGCCCTTGAGATAGATCTTGACGAACTGGCCCTCGAACTCCTCGTTGACCACCGCGGCTTCGACGACGTTCTCCGACTGCGCCTTGCCGTTCGCCAGCACCAGGGCCTCCGGCCGGATGAAGAGGATTGCGTCGTCGCCTTCCTTGAGACCCTGGTTGTTCCGGCCGCGCAGTGGCCCGAACTTGCTGTCGATTACGGCGAAGCCGTTGTCGGCCTTGGTCACCTTGCCGGAGAATGGGTTGTTCTCGCCGACGAACGAGGCGACGAAGGCCGTCGCGGGGTCGTTGTAGATCGTGGTCCCGTTGTCGATCTGCTGGACTACGCCGGCGCTCATGACCGCGACGCGGTCCGACATGGTGAGCGCTTCGCCCTGGTCGTGGGTGATGTAGATAAAGGTGATCCCGACCCTCTGCTGTATCGCCCTCAGCTCGGTGCGCATGTGCTGGCGCAGCTTCAGGTCGAGGGCCGAGAGCGGCTCGTCGAGCAGCAGGACTTCCGGTTCGACGGCCAGGGCCCGGGCGATCGCGACGCGCTGACGCTGTCCGCCGGACAGCGCCGTGACCAGTTTCTCGCCCTGATCGGACAGCGCGATGAGGCTCAAGAGCTCGTCGGCCCGTTTGCGGCGTTCGAACTTGCTTACGCCGCGAACCTCGAGCCCGAAGGCGATGTTGTCCGCCACCGACATGAGCGGAAACAGGGCGAGGTTCTGAAAGATCAGCGCGGTCGGCCGTTTGTTGGGACCGATGCCCCACATGTTCTTGCCGCCGATGCGGACCTCGCCCTCCGAGGGATCCAGGAACCCCGAAACCGCCCGCAGGATCGTCGTCTTGCCGCAGCCGGAGGGGCCGAGGAAGCTGAAGAACTCCCCCTCCTCGATTCGCAGATTGGCATCGTTGACCGCCGTGAAATCGCCAAAGCGAATCGTTACGTGGTCGAGTTCGACGTCCGCGCTCATCTGTCCCTTGCCCCGCTCCTCTGTCCCCTAGCGCCTAGATGGTGACCGGCCCTCCGAAATATCCCGCGGCGGCGCCCCGACCCGGAAGGCCGAGGCGCCGGCATGCAAGAGAGACCGCCGGGTCAGGCCGCGACGAACTTGTCGCGGAACTCGGCACGCGCGGCGGCGTACCAGACCGGCGTGGCCGGCCACCACCAGAGCCTGTCGAGCGCGTCGCCCGGATAGGCTTCCTGGAAGGCCTGCTTGGACGCGGCGTTGAGGTGGTCGGAGGACCCGATGGCAACCGGGTTGTAGCCGGTTTCGTTGCCCAGCATGCCGCCCACTTCCGGCACGAACATGACCTTCAGGAATTCGTAGATGGCATCCATGTTCCTGGCGCCGATCGGAATCGCCAGGCCGTCGAGCCAGGTGAAGGCGCCTTCCTGCGGCGCCATGTAGGTCACCGGCTTGCCCTCTTTCTTCAGCTCCATCGCCGGCCCGTCCCAGGTTTGGCCGATGACGACGCCGTTCTGCATGTAGCCGCTCTTCTGACTATTGTGGTCGTTCCAGAACTGCTTGATCCAGGGCTTGTGCTCGACCGCGAACTTGGTGATCTCGCCCCAGATGCGGCGCATGTTGTCCTCGTCCTTGTAGGCGTCGAGCATGCGGTTGGACGGCACCTTGCCGACGCGGTCGAGGTAGAGGCCGATGCCCGCCATCATGGAGTGCGGCCGGCCCTGGACCTTGCCCTTCATCTCCGGCAGCCAGAGGTCGCCGTAGCTCAGGTCCTTGTATTCCCGCGACCACTTGTCGGTGCGCCAGGACATCGCTTCGGTACCCCAGACGTAGGGCAGATGATGGTTCTTGCCGTCCCAGGTCCAGGCTTCGGTGGAGGCCTTCATCATCGCGCCTTCCACCTTGTCGACGGGAACCCTGTTCATGTCCCAGCCCTGCAACAGGCCGAGCGGCTGCCATTGGGGTGTGCGGTCGAGCGTCGGGCTGATGATGTCGAAGCCGCGGCCCTTGGTCGCCTTCATCTTGTTGATCAGTTCCTCGTTGGAACCGAAGTTGGTGACCTTGATTCTGACGCCGGTGTCCGCCTCGAACTTGTCCCGGACCGATTGCGGAATGTATCCGGTCCAGATCAACACCTTGAGCTCGCCGGACGCGGCCTTGGCCTCCTCGGTGAGGAGGTAGGGCCCGAGCGCCGCGAGGGCTCCGGCCGCCGCCGCGCCCTTGAGCACCGAGCGGCGGTTGAAGTCGCGCGCCGCGCGGAGCGTCTTTGCGCCGGAAGAGTCTCGTTTGGTTTTGTCTTGCATGTTGGAAGTCTCCCTATGACGGGCCTTGGACGCTCGCGTCACGCGTCGGCCCTATCCGATGTTGTTTTGCCGCCTGTGACTTTGGCAGGCGCGTTTTGCTTGAGTCAAGGCTCGCGGTCCCGCCGCGGTGCCTCTCTCCGAAACAGAATTTGGATATGTTGCTTGCCCTGTCTACCTCCCCATCATCGAGACCAATTGTTGAAGGTACCGGGCGCTAGGGCCAATTCGCCGCGACCGGTTTGGCCAAGGCCGTCTAGGCCGCGCGGTCGCCGTAGTAGAGCATTACGCTGTGCTTCGCCTCGGCGAAGAACAGCCAGCGTTCGACGGCGGTGCCGAGGCTGCCCGAGAGTGCCGCAAGCACCGCGGCCGAAGCGGCCGGCCAACCGGACGCGAACAGGGCGACGACTGTAAGGAGTAAGGTCGCCGCGAAACCGACCGCAAGCGCGATCCGGCGCAGTTTGTCTGCGTGCTTGCGGGCGATTCGAAACCCCATCTCGCGCAGGAGATAGTTCTCCTGGCTGTGCGGCGGGTCGAGCAGGCGCACCGTGCCGAATGCGGCCAGACCGGTTGCGCTCTCCGGCGTGCTGGGGCCCGTGTCGCCGTCGATCGCGCGCCAATACACGAGCTTCAGGCCCCAGGCGAGCAGCACGCTGACCGCGGCGAGCAGATCGCACCAAAGCACGCCCGGGCCGAAGAGGTGCAGAAGGACGCTCAGCCACAGCGCGCCGGTCATCAGCGCGAAGGCCAGATAGACCGGCACCACCCAGCGGTTATGCCACTGCCGGATGGTCTCGAGGCTGGCATAGATCATCGCGGTGCAGACGACCGTGACCAGCGCGCCCAGCGCGGCGAGCAGGCCGGCCAGGGCCCAGGCGTCGTTCGCGGTCTCGAAGATCACCCAGCCGATGGCGAAGATCCCCGCCGGCACGTAGGTCATCACCGCGACGACGCCCTCGCGCGACAGCCAGGACGAGCGCCACTGGCTGAGCGCCCGCCAGGCGCGCTCGGGATGGCCCAAGTGAAAGGTCGAGGCGAGCAGGCCGAGGCTGATCGCCCCGAGCGCCAGCCCCATGGCCGCGAGCCCGAGCCAGCGCTCGGCCGGAATCAAGCCCGTGGGCACGGCGATGCCGAGCAGGAACAGCAGGCCGTAGCCGAGGCCGGACGAGGTCGTGAATAGGATCACCGAGGAGGCGGGGTGCATGGCGTGAGCCTCAGCGCCGCACGCCCTGGCACTGGACGCCGGTTGTGGCTTGTGCGCTGGGGTCGGACTGCGGGCCGGACGGGATCATGCTCAATGTTTTCATATCGGCAAGAGCTTGGCCAGCGGCACGAAGCGAAAAGTGCAAACGCGGGCTGGACGATCGGATCTTTGCATTGACGTCCTTGCAACCCTGCCATGACCAGAACGCAAGACAACCCTGACGCACGTCATGGCCCTGGCCAGCCAAAAGGGGTTGAGTGGGTCGATAACACCGCAAGTCGCCTGCGATGGCAGCAACCTGTCAGAAAGTGAGGCGATATGACAAGAAAACTCAATCTCGCAGCAGCGATCTGTTTGTCGGCACTGACGGTCGGGGCGGCGCAGGCCGGTCCGATCCGAAACAACGGTCCAATCACCGTCGCCGGCGTATTGGGTCACACCGCATCCAGCGCAAGCGATCTCGAGGGCTTCGACGACTACATCCTGGTAGCCGCGGGCAACCGGATCCTCTTCGCCGAGTTAAGGGCGGCGATCTACCAGAGCCGCGGTAAAGGTCATGGCGATCACGAAGAACCTAGTCATTCGGTTGCGGCGTCAGAGGGTGGTTGCGACGACGAAAGTGGACCTGGAGGAACCTGCCTTCAGCTCCTGGACGCCCACGAAAACGTGCTTTGCTGGGCGGAGCGGCCGAAACACCCGGGATGGTGGGGCGGCGACCCGCATCTGGCCTGCGTTCTGGACTACCCCAAGGGCAGGCCCAGGCGCTTGACGCTTCGGGTCTCCTTGGCCGACGAGGATTGCAGTGACCTCGTTTATCCGTTGGTGCCCTTAACCGATGGCGAAGAACCCTTTGCCTTGCCCTATCTCTTGAGCGTGCATTCCAAGGCAATCGCCTCCGAAGGTCCTGTTCCCGGGGCCACACGACGGATTCGAGATCGGTTCTGAACAAGGGGCAGGTGCAGTCACCTGGTCCGTTTGCCCGCAATCATCGCTGACAGCGACCGGCCTCTCGGGCTTGGTGATTTCTGCCCCATCTTTGGGAAAGGAGATGGCGATGAGACCCTCGACTCTGACTACGGCGATCTCGGCGATTTCGCTCGTTGTCGCTGCAGCGCTTGGTGCCGGGCAATCGCTTGGCGCATCAAGCAACTCTGT
>Ga0224504_10001502_pt1 | contig 10282 bp, 6 predicted proteins | sample SF_Oct11_sed_USG_3_FD_170160 | JGI IMG/M metagenome (GOLD analysis project Ga0224504, IMG submission 170160) | Sediment microbial communities from San Francisco Bay, California, United States - SF_Oct11_sed_USGS_24 | ecosystem: Environmental > Aquatic > Marine > Sediment | place: USA: California... | reverse complement strand
ACACACACTGGATGGCGACGCACTGAGAGACTTCTGCCGCAGCGTTGGGCGGCGCGCGGTTGTAATGATTGATGAGGCATATAACGAACTCACGGACCGGCCGGATTACACGTCGATGATCGATCTTGTCAGAGACGGCGAAAACGTCGTCGTCATGCGCACGTTCTCGAAACTTTTCGGCATGGCGGGAATGCGTGTCGGCTACGGCATTGGTCGGCCGGATATCGCCAAGACGATCGCCGACCACGTGATGGCTTGGCCGAATGGCGTAGGGCTGGCGGCCGCGAAGGCCTGCTATGGCGATGATGAGTTCATCAAATTTTCTCGATCGAAAATATTCGAAGGCCGCGACATGGTCGTGGATACGTTTCGCAGGAACGGAATTGAACCACTGCCATCGCAGGCGAATTTCGTGTTCGCCAATATCGGCCGGAACGGTAGCGAGTTCCAACGGCAGATGGCCGAACGCAAGATTCTGATTCGTGGCCGTTACGGTCAGTATCCCGATTACATACGCGTCAGCATGGGCAAGATCGAAGACGTTAAGACTTTCCAGGCCGTGTTTACCGATGTTTTCCGAGGTCGGCCAGGTTAATCGACATGGCGAGATACGATCGCCATATCTAGTCAGAATCTGGGCACAGAGATGTTTGCAATAAATCGAACGGTGGTCGGGGCCGTGTTGTGCCACTTCACTCTTGGCGCCGGCGGATCACCCGGTCGAGAACTTGCTGCCGGCCCACGAGAGTGAAGCCCACCCAGGAGGGAGTTAGCGCATCTCGAGTCGGTTCTCGATCTCTTCAACCTGTGCCGCTGTTACAGGCTTGAACTCGCCGAGAACGCAGGTCGGTCCCTTGCCACTGAGCGTATAAGGGTCGATGTGATCGGCAATATCAAACTGATCTTTATCGCAGACACGGTTGCTCACGTTCGGCCTCATTATGAATTTGCTGTCTTTGTGAAGACCGGGGCAGCGTCCTCGCAGCACATTGACCCACTGCTTGTCGTTCCGTCCCTCAAATAAGAGGTGCCGGTTGCCGAGTGGGCGAAAGCTGCGGTAATCATGGGTGTACAGGCAGTTCTTCGGTTCTCCGTATTCGGCCGGGTCGAGTTCGTAGGTCAGGATGTCGTCGATATCCGCTTCCATATCCAGACGCCTGCGCTCGTCTTCTGGCGACGTGGCGCAGCCGGCAAACGACAGTATAGAAGCGACGAAAAAGCAAATGGCAAATCTTGTGACTCGGCGATTCATCTCACATCACTCCTTGCTTCCTTGATGAGGTCGTAGGCTGAATTTATCTCGCGCGAGCGTTCCTCGGCAACGGCGCGCATGCTTTCCGGCAAACCGCGGGCGGCGAGTTTGTCGGGGTGGTTCTGGCTGATGAGTTTACGGTATGCACGCTTGATTCCGGCGGCATCTGTGTCGGGAGTTACGCCGAGCGCAATGTAGGCGTCGGCAAGCTTACTCTGGGTCGGCCTGGCGCCTAGACCTGATGGGCCCGTCGTTCCCGCACGAAGCAACGCTTCGAGTTGTGACACATCCGCTTCGCTAAGTCCCAGGCGCCGGGCGATACGCACGAGCATCGCGTGCTCGGTGGGATCGACACGCCCGTCTGCGGAAATCGCCATGACCTGCAGTTGCAGAAACAACTGCACCAGGGGTCGGCGACCGTGACTGATGCGTGCAAACTGGTCGACAGCCGCATCAAGATCGAATTCAGGCTGCTTGCCGCGATTGAAAGCCGCCTTTGCCTGTTCGCGCTGCTCGCCGTGCAGGTTGAGCATGCCGAACATCTGCTCGACGGCATTGATCTCATCACGAGTTACTACATTGTCGGCCTTGCAGAGCGCTCCCATGACCGCAAACACGGAGTCGAGTAGTTGCGACTGCACGACACGCAAGCCGCCGACGAGCGATTGCCGTAATAAGAAGCCGGCCCCGTAGCCGATGAGGCCTCCAATAATGAAGCCTGGTAAACCGCCGGCGATAGCGCCAATGATGGCGCCAAAAACAATCAATCCCATGCGTTAATCCTTGCTAGGACACCTGACCGTCTTTACATTGACCTGCGTCGTTTCCAGGGTTCTTCTTCAGGTCTTTGCACGATTCATGATGCGTGTTGGGTCAGGCATAGTGTAGCGGACATTCCTGACAGAAAACGAAACAGGCCCCCGGTAAAAAACACGGCCGAATGGGACGGCCAGTATCTCTACGTCAGCGTTGGCACTCTCGGCAAGATCGATTTCGTAGATTCGCCACTCTTCAGTAAGTTGGAATGGAACTTCGGTCATAGTTCCATCGCCGACATCACCCTAAACTTGTCGGAGACCTGCAGGACCGTGGCTGCTGCGTGATCCTCATGGACCAAAAACCGGGGGCCGAACCAAGGTTTGAAAAAAACTCGGTTCGACCCCTATTCCTCTTTTACTTCTCTACGGTTACGCTGATCGTTGTTGTAATTGTCAGATCATTATCGTCGTCTTTGTGCGGAATGGCCTTCGACATTGTCGTTACAGTGGCAAAATCGAAGGTCTCGTCAAGATGGTCCAGTTCGTCTTCATCGCCACCGGTTTCGCAGCTTGGGCCGTCGCACTCTTCGAAGTCGTTACCCTTGGTCGTCATCGTGACGATATCTCCCGGTTTCATCACAAGCGTCTTCTTCGCATCACTGTAGATCGTGCAACCCGAACCCGTGGGCGAACGCGTTATGACATTATCGGCGCCATTCTCGTTTATGCTGCAATCGTACATGTCGACAAGTTTGGTCGAGGTAGTCACGCCGCCAAGCGTGGTAATTATCTGCCACACGCCCTGAATTTCGACCGAACTTCCGGGGTCACCAGACTCCGCATGGCCAACAATGCTCGTAATGGCAAACGTTGCTTTCTTGTCTGTGTTCGTGGGATCGGTTTCAATTTCCAGTTCACGTTTGTCGCCCACTCCGTCCGCATCGGTGTCAGCCTTATTCGGATTAGTGACGAATCCGTTGGAGGTCGATACCTCGATACCGTCGAGCAGGCCATCATTGTCCGTATCCGGATCCAATGGATCTGACGTTTGAGCTTCAGTTTCGACCCCGCTGTTCACCACCAGCACCAGTTCGGCTAATTCAAGTGGATCACTGAGCTCATCGAAATCGGAATCCTCTTCACTGGCATTAGTGCCACGCTGTGCCGCCTGCGCGTCTGTCAAGCTCTGATCGATGGCCGTGTTGTTACAGACTGCGGCAGAAGAGCACTTGGCCAGGTACTCGAGGTACGTGAACGCCAGCCTGTCTGTCCACGGTACACAGATCTCACCCAGGGTTTCCGTGACACACACCTCGCCGTTGCTCTTGTACTCGTTCGTGTCGCTAATCCGGTCGCCGTCCGTATCAAGCGCTGCTGGGTTGCTGCCAATGTAAAACTCAAGCAGATCGGGCAGCAAGTCGTGATCCGAGTCGGGAACGTTTGGATTCGAGGTGAATGTGACTTCCTTCCCATTGACGAAGCGTTTCCAACCAATGTTTTCTATGCTGTTCGGGACTCCATCGCCGTCGTCATCGAGGAATGTTGGACCGTCTGTTGAATCGTTTGGATTCAACCCGAGCAGCAATTCAAGGGCATCGTTTACCAGGTCACCGTCCGTATCCGCGTCGAGTGGATCCGTTGCAAACCCGGACTCCGAACACCCTTCAATAACATCGTGCGGATATACGCCCGTACCTGACGGGTCGGTCTCGCCAGCGTAAGGCGTAATAACATAGACGATCGCGTTCGTATCGTAATCGCGACTGGTCATCTGTGTTATGACGCCATCGACGATTCGTTTGCCGTTCAGCTCCTCCCAGTCCGTCAGGCCATCGAGATCGGTATCACGTTGACGCGGATCGAGCAGGCAAGCCTTTTCTTCATGATCCGTCAGGCTGTCCCGATCGGAGTCACCCTGGTTGGGGTTTGGGTAAACGCGGATCGCTTGCGGCGAACTGCGTAGTTGAACGCGCCACCCTTCCTGGATCTCTTCTTTATCGGTGAGCGTATCGCAGGGTTCTGGCGGCGGTGTTCTGTCGCATCCATCGGTGTTCGGCAGCAAGTCGGAACTGCCGTGTATGAATTCTTCTCTCGCCCACACACCATCATCGTCCTTGTCCTGGACATACGTGAAGTCGAACTGCTCGCCGGCGCGGACCATGAACTTGTCGAGATCGACGCCTGAGCGAGCCTTGGACTGGAACAGCGCCCAGAATCGCTTGCTGTTGGTATCCACCTCGACATCGCGGAAACGCGTCAAGACCTGATGATCCGGAGCTTTGGGAGGAACAATTCCGTCGTCTCCCCCGATAGCAGTAGTATTGAGCACTTCGTCTGCGCCCACCGTGATGAGCACCTGTCCAGGATTAACCGTGCTGCCGACCGCGACCTGCTGAACGTCATCGCCTACCGCCGTGGTTTCAGCGATACCGTTGCCGCCGTCGCGGATAGTGTCGAAGTCGCGCTGCAACGCAGTCTCGTAATCCGGCTCGACCCAGACGTCGTCGCCCTGGGGAGTCGTATTGAGGAAACCGTCAGCGCCCGCTTCAACGATGACTTGTCCGGGCTCGATCGGCACACCAATCGATGACACTTCTTCGTCGTCGCCACTGGCCGTTGTCTCGGCGATGCCGTTGCCGCCGTCGCGGATCGTCGGATAGCGCTGCAATCCGATGATCTCCAGCAGGTACTCCATTTCGATACCGACAGGACGACCGGTTGCCGGATCGTGCGTACTGGCCGTTGCCACGCGGTAGCTTTCGACGCGCCCATCACCAAGATCGAATGTGATTCCGGCAGTACGATCCAGCACCTCCTGCGAAGTGAACGCGAAGTTGTGACCTTCGTTGTCCGTGATATCGAAGTTCGCGAGTTGCACGACGAGCCCGCGCGGGTTCTTCATCAGTTCCTGGACCTGTTGCGGGAATACAGAAACCGTATTGAAGACGAACGGCCCTCGAGACGGATCGCCAAGCGCGCCGATATTGACCGATCCAAGACCTTCATTCTCGGGTACGAGCGCTGCAACCGGGATCATCCGGCGCCGGTCCAGAGGGTCCTGGACCTGTGCGGACAGTTCCAGGTTACTGATTGTGAATGGGACATCGCCGACGTTGTCGATCGAGACGTCGACTTTCATGGCCGCATCGACGATCTCGCGTGTCACTGCCTCACGAATATCGCGCGTTGCCGTGGTTGAAAGTGAATCGTGGTAGGTCTCTTCGGACGAGCGGCTCGATTCTTCGCCGACGGTGAACGTGTTACCACGTTCAGAGCCCTGCTTGCTGCCAATCGTTGTCTGAATGTCCACGCCCTTGACGATTCCCGGGCCGGCGTTGAACGAAGCCTGCATCTCCTGACTGAACTCGAGCGTACTCTTTGTGGAGTTTTCGTTGCTCGTCGAGAAAGTCTCGTCTTCGCCACGTGTAATGGTCGACTCGAAAGTCTTGTTCTCACTGACGGACTCGCCGGTTTCACTGGTGAACGAGAAGCGCGTGTCCAGCTGCAGGTTGACGTTGCCAATGTTGATACGCGGACTCGGCAGGTCGGCGATCAGCGGATTGCGATTTCCAGCGGCGACCTCGTCCGGGTCGGCAAGCTGGTCGCCGTCCGTATCCACCAGGATCGGCGAGGTGCGCAGTACCTTGTACTCGAAACCGTCTTCGAGGCCGTCACCATCAGTGTCCTGATTCAGCGCGTTACTATGAATGATGTGCCATTCCTCGTAGTCCGTGAGCGTGTCGCCATCGCTGTCCGCTGTCCTCGGGTTCATGCCGCCCTGGAATTCGTCCCCGTCAGGTATACCGTCGCCATCCGTGTCTGGATTGGTCGGATCCGAGGTAACTTCGAACGTCAGCTCGACGCCGCTGGCCGTCACCGTTGTGACGATCCAGCCACGCTGTTCGTCGGAGTCACTCAGTCCATCGCCATCCGAATCGACGACATCGCCGCCACTCGGCGGCGTACCCTGGAACGTAGTGACGCTCGGGTTGATCGACCCGTCAGGCGGTGCCATCGTGTTGCCCGCCAGGTCCGTCATGTTGATGACAGACAATTCGTATTCTAGATCAGATTGAGAATATGTCGTCAGGCGCACTGTCCTGCGATCGGGCAGGATCAGCTGTGCGTCAATAACAACTGCTTCAGGCTTTTCGACTTCGCTACCACTATACGCTTTGGCAGCCGCCGCCAGCGGCTCGGTCGCCGTGATGCGGTAATGCCCCGGATTCTCGGCGCTCTCGATACCTCCGAGCATCGCTTCGGAGAAGGACACGAGGACCTCGGTATTATGCGTGGATCCCGCGCTGATCAACCGAGGGTGCACCGTATCTTCGACGTCGGCGACCTCATTGACGACTTCGATATCAAAGCTCTCGGCTGCGGTTTCACCCGTTGGCATGGTTATGCCTACCATGATTTGCGCATCGCCTTCCCAGACGCTCGAGACGTAGACGACCACTGTTTCGTCTGTGATTAGAGGATTATTCTGCGAAATGACCAACCGGCCGGCCATAGTCTCGACCATGGCTCTCATCCCGTCACCAGCCGGTTCGCCGACGCCGTTCATGAACGATGCCGTCACGGTGGCTGTATCGAAGCCATCGTTCTCGATGCGATCCTTATCGATCGATGGCGCTGTGAACATAATGAAAGATTCGGGTCCGCCGGGTAACAGGTTGTCTAGCGCTCCACTGCCGACACCTTTGAAAGTTGCCGGATACGAGCGGTTAGCCGGGTCGGACGGGCCGCTCATTGTCGCATCGAGGTGTTTCGATTCGCAGCTGAAATTCATTACGAGGTAATCGATAAGATCATCTACGGCCGGATTGTTCTGCGGCATCGCGATAAGATTCAGGTTCGCGTCGATGCTCTTATTCAGGTACGCGATCGGGGTCCCGCTCATCGACGGGTCGTCGGCCAGGCTGACGCGCAGTTCGTTTTCGATGCGGGCAATCACTTCACTAGCGTCGCCCTTGGTTGGCGCGACGCCCGCTGACTCGGCGTTGAATTTGAGGATGCCCGCGGTGACGGAACTCGCAACGGTCAGGTGACGCCGCAGACTGCTGCCAGCCGTGCCCAATGCGGCTGGATCGGCTACAACGCCGCTCAGTTGTGGCGCGTCTTCGAGGTTCATGCTGCCGCCATGGGTCATAAGCAACAGCGGGCCGGTGCTCGCCGACACGTCGCTCGACTTGACGGAGAAACTAAAGCCGCCGCTTGCGCTCGTCATTACGGGTGCGTTACTAGCGGCAATTTCAACAAGGGCACCGCCTTCATCGAAGCGGTACAACCGGACCTCGGCGCCTTCGATCGGACTCTTTACGACGCTGCCGCTTATCGTCGACAAGGACAGACGATCTTGTTCGGATGTGGAACTGCTTCCGCCGCAGCCAGCCGAGAGACCGAGTACTAAAAGAAGTATGCCGGAAGAAAGAGATCGAAGTTTCGACATTGAAGGCTACCTCGAGTTACACACTGGGTGTATGCGTTGGTAGCCCGGCGGTCTTGGGTTCCCCTGTACGGACCTATGACAGAGGATAGCGAGGATCCGTAGCGTTGCGTCACTGACTTTTATCAGTTTTGCCTTTATCGCATGCGTATATGGTATGCGCCCCCGGCGGAACACTGTCAATCCGGAAAACTGCCTAAGTCACAATAGCCGTAAAGCAGAGATTCAATAGCTCTGCCGTTCAACCGATCGAGCGTATTGGGGTTTTTCAGCTCCTTCACCGCGTGAGTTGCAAAAGCAATTCGACTCTATTGCCTGCGCCTCGCGTCAGCACCGGATAGTGGGTATCAGTATTCGCCCAAAGTTCGCCGTTCACGCGAATTTCGGCGCGGACAGAGTAGCTCATACGCTCATCAATCCTGGCAGGATCAAAATTGATCTCGAAGCTGATCGGCACGCCGCCCGGGTCCTCGAGCTTGGCACTGGCTATGGTGATGGCGGCAACATCAATTTTGGAGACATCCTGCAGAACCGCTTCAAAGACTGCGCCCCCAGGCATCGCAATACGTTGCTTGTAGAATGCCGTCCCGGATATTCTGGGTGAGCTATGCCTGGCCGCTCGAAACAGTTCCTGACCTTTCGCATCGGACAGCGCCAGCAGCCCATACTCGACCGCCCACTGTGCGACGTTGGGGACTGTCGCCAGGAAACGCTGCTCCTGTTCGTCAAGCGCTTCGATGCAGGCGCGTCGCGTCGTCGCCAAAAGACCGAACTTCAGCGAGTCGCCTGAAGTCTCATAAGAGCCGGTGAACGAGTTGCAGCTGGCACTGCCGGTTACCTGTCCATTTTCATCAAAGAGGAAGTGCGCCGGGCTCCTGTCAATGACGGGCCGATCGCCAATGTACTCGACAAACCAGGGACCACCGAGTACCGGCGGTACCGAATCCGGCTGTTCTTCGTCTGTTTTATCCACGGAGTTGCACCCGGCGACGATAAACAACGAAAGCAAAACAGAGATTTGCCATTCGCAGAACATGAACTTTGCGCGCACCGCGCAGGCTCTAGCGTTAAGAAGCCGGCCCCGTAGCCGATGAGGCCTCCAATAATGAAGCCTGGCAAACCACCGGTGATTGCGCCGATGCATGCACCGATAATTGTGAGTCCCATGGCTTATTGCTATTCGACCTCAATCCCGGATGCGTCATGGCATCCCTGGCACTCCTCGGTGATACGCTGTGCCTCGGCTCGGGCGGTCTCAAGATCGTCGGCTTCCTCAACCGAACTTGCTGCTGCCCGAATGCCGGTCACGTAAGACTGCAGATCAGGCGGAATACCCTCTATCGAATCATGCTGTGCCAACCAGTAGGCTGGCGTCATCGCGCCGTCGAGGTCACCGTCTGCAAGGGCGAAGTTGAGCTCGTCGAGCTTTTCCGCGTGTGCGTGCATGTGCTCCACGAATGCCTCGTTACGCCAGCCCATGTTCTCGACCGGAGCGGCTTCGACCGCTGGAAGGGGCGCTTCCGCCTCATCAGCCTCTTCGACTGCGGCCTGTTCTTCCTTGGCACAACCGGTAATGGCGAGAGTGAATAAAGCCACCATTAGCGTTTGGTATTTCATTTCGACCTCCTCCAGATATTCAGAAATAGTCCGGCTCGTTACCTGCTTTCCACTTGATGTTACAGCCTATGCTGGGGCGCTGCTCAATACTCACGAGGCGCCCGGTTAAAACGGCATCCAGCGCGGCGCGCAGGTGCCGGCCGTCAACGGGCTTACTGTTCGACGGACGACTGTTGTCGAGTTGCCCCCGGTAAACAAGACGTTGTGCGCCGTCAAATACGAACAGGTCCGGGGTGCAGGCCGCACGGTAGGCTTTCGCAACCGACTGGTCTTCGTCAAAAACATAGGGAAATGTCAGACCCCACTCGGCGGCGGTTTTTTTCATGTTCTCGGGACTGTCAGCGGGATACGCTTCGACATTATTGCTATTGATCGCGACGATCTGGACGCCCTTGTCGCCGTAATCATTACCGAAACGCGCGAGCTCCTCGCGAACATGAATGACGAAAGGACAGTGATTGCAGATGAACATCACAACGTAGGCACTCGCCCCCGGGATGAGTTCATGTATTCGCCCATCCGGATCCGGAAGTGCGAACTGCGGCGCTCGCGTTCCGAGTTCGAGCATTTGTGATTCTACGGCTGCCACAGCACAATTGTATGCCTCGAGAAATGGCAACGCACGCGTTGTAGGCTTTATTCACCTGTGTGTAGGATTGCCCACAGACTCAATATCAATCCCCAAGGAACAAGTCATGCAGAAACTGACAAAACGCAGCGCGACTCTGAAAAGCCTAACGATGGTGACAACGGCGATGGTTCTTGTCGCGACAGGCGTCAGTCAGGCAGCGGAAGAAACCACGGTGATTCGCCTGTCGGAGCCTGTGGTACAGACAGCCGATTTCGAAACGTTTGGTGGATTGCTGGATGAATCCGTTCCCATGGTTGCGCTTGAAAATCTCGCGAACGATGGCGGCGACTACGTCGGTCAACCTGTACGCGTAGTGGCCCGGGTCGCGGAGGTTTGCCAGAAAAAAGGCTGTTTCTTCATTGCCCAGGACGGGGGCAGCATTGTGCGGATTTCATTCAAGGACTACGGGTTCTTTGTGCCGACGGACATTGGCGGCAAACGCGTGACGCTTGTCGGTGAAGTTGTCGCGCGGGAGATTACCCCGGACGAGGCTGCGCATTACGCCGAGGATCTCGGCACGGCTGCACCGCCGGTGGGGCCGGGTACGGTGTACGAGATTGTCGCCACCTCTGTTC
>Ga0224504_10001501_pt1 | contig 10284 bp, 9 predicted proteins | sample SF_Oct11_sed_USG_3_FD_170160 | JGI IMG/M metagenome (GOLD analysis project Ga0224504, IMG submission 170160) | Sediment microbial communities from San Francisco Bay, California, United States - SF_Oct11_sed_USGS_24 | ecosystem: Environmental > Aquatic > Marine > Sediment | place: USA: California... | reverse complement strand
TTTCTGATCCGCGACAAAATAGTTAACTTTGGTCACGGGTATGAGTTTCAGTTCGTCGTGAAGTCTTGCGCAGATGTGCTTGCGCTGGCCTGAAATGCCAGGTTCCTTCCCAATCTCGCTGATTTCTTCGGTGGTCAGCCGGGCCGCCTGGTTGAGGGCCTGTTCGAGACGTTCCCGCCGGACCGGTTTGAGTACGTAGCCAATTGCATTGGCCTCGAAAGCGTCGATCGCATACTCGTCATAGGCTGTGGTGAATACCACGGCCGGGGGTGCCGCCGTCTTGTTCAGGTGGTGCGCCGTTTCTATGCCATCCATGCCGGGCATTCGAATGTCGAGCAGAACGACGTCGGGATTCTCCCTCGCCGCAATCTCGAGCGCTTCATGACCGTTTGCGGCCTCGCCGGCGACCTCGTGTTCGCCTGTGTCGGCGAGGAGTTGTCGCAGCCTGTCTCGTGCCGGCGGCTCATCGTCAACGATGAGAACCCTCATTGCCCGCCCTCGCTGTATGGAAACCTGAGCTGCACCGAGTATTCGTTGTCTGATTCCTGTACGTCAACCATTGCCTGATGACCATAAGCGAGCTCAAATCGCTGGCGAATGTTGGACATAGCCATCTTGTTGCCGCCCGTTTTTCGACTCTGGTCGGCGGCGATCGGATTGCTGATGCGGATGTCGAGAGCATCGTCAATACGCTTGCCGCAAACTGTCACCTCGCCGCCTTCCGGAAGGAGTTCGATACCGTGATAAATGGCGTTCTCCAGAAGGGGTTGAATCGTCAGGCCGGGAATCAGGGCGCGCATTGGCAATTCGGCCACATCCCACTTGACCCTGAGCCGGTCGCCGAGCCTGAGTTTCTCAATTCGCTGATAGATAGCGGCCGTTTCGAGTTCCTGTTTCAAAGTTGTCCGTTCCCCGGTCGAGTTGAGATTCGCCCGCATAAGATCGGCAAGGTCCTCGACAGCCTCTTCGGCTTGTCTCGGATTACTTCGGGTCAGAGACGCAATTGTATTCATACTGTTGAAGAGAAAGTGCGGCCGGATGAGGGCCTGCAAAGCGCTGATTCGCGATTGCGCTTCCAGAACGATGCTGTGGCGCCACTCACTTGATATATAGAGATAACGCATGGCCAGCGCGATCACGATCGAGCTGGTCGCAAAGGTGCGTATCAGGAAGCCACCGTGGGTATCGTCAATAATTACGGCTTGCCCGAAAATGCGGGTCAGTTGCCAGGTGACTTCGGCAAGAACCGCGCTCATGACGAGCAGGACGGCGAAGCAGACAACGAATGCGCGCTTATTTCCCTGCCGTTCAGCCCACGGGCGGATCATGCACAGAATGCCTGTGCCCGGCAGCGCGAGCCACAAGATGAACATCGACATCTTGGAAAGTTCGGTCAGAAAGGTGCCGGGTTCGAAAGACACCAGCGTCAGGAGGATAGCGACAAGCAGGGCCACCAACAAAATAACGAGCACTGTGCCCGGAGCACAGAAATCAGGCAGGTATGCCTGTGATTGCTTGTCGTCGACTTCCGTTGCTGAGGCCAAGAATGGTCTTCCTCACAAGTGAAGCCGGCATTGTAACGCGAGTGAAGCGTGACGGAGGCGGGACCCCGTCACGTATGCAGGACAGGAGCCCGGTCCGTCTAAGGACTCAGGGCGAGCAGTATTCGGTTACCTGGTCTTCAACCCGCTGGCGTGCTGCAAGCGTCTGTTCTTCGTCCAGATAGACGCGCTCACCGGCTTCATCTTCCCGATAAAGACGACGGGAGGTTGCGAAGGTCAGCATCTGCTGGCGATAGGTCGCGCATTTCTGTTCGCGTTCGGCGGCTTCCGCCCGCAGATCTTCAGGCGACGGCCCATCGGCTGCAGCGGCGGCGGCCGCTTCTGCAGCTTCGGTCCTGGCAGCGGCGCGCGCAGCGTTTGCCGCCTGGATTCTGGCCGGATCCGTCGGTTGCGAGACAAGCGCCATGCGTTGTGGTTGTGCACCATCATCAGGCCGGTCACCGTAATTAACGTTGCCATCCGCATCGGTCCACTTATATATATCGCCGGCGAAAACAGCATTCGTTGCAGCGAAGGCGATTAGCGAAGCTGTTGTTGCGATGATTTGCTTCTTCATTTGACAATCCCTCGTTATATGCTCCGGATCTTTCCTGCCCGGTATTATGCCTTGAATAGAATTAGACCATGCGGACAGGAGCATTGGAGTGACCATTATCACAGGAGATTTTGTGCGCTGATCGCCAGTAAAAAGCGGGCCCGAATGCCCGCCGGGGCCGATCGCGCTAAACCACTGTGCCCATACGGGTTTTTGCCGATCCGATACGCCGCCGACGCAATTGAGAATTTACATAATCTGCGGTTACTCACCGTAAATGGTCATTATCGACCGTTTTACAGGGTCATTCACTCTGCATTCGTAAATTCCGGGTGGGCCTCTAGGCCGCATTCGTGTCCGTTTGACCGCGTTGCCGGCCGATGCCATTAACCTCGGTCACAGCGATGCCCTGAATACCGATGTCCGCGACTGCTTCGCGGACATCATCGAGCCTGAATGGTTTGATGATCGCCGTAATCATTTTCATTCCTGTTCTCTCGTCGTCATTGTTTGCGGCCGCACACCGAAGCGAACGGTCCTTGAGGGCGTGTTTGCCGTGTGCTGCACCGTATTGTTGGTGCCAGCATGAATTCAGGTCGATACACATTGATTCACTACTGGCGTTTCAGAACGGACTGCGGTATCAACCGAATATGGCGAAAGAAACGATAGACAAGCTGGCGAAGGCACTCGCGGAAACGCTGCCCGAGGGACTGCGCTCGGTCAAAGAGGACCTGGAAAAGAACTTCCGTTCTGTACTGCAGGGCGGCATAGGCAAACTTGACCTGGTGACCCGCGAGGAATTTGAGGTGCAGCAGGCGGTGCTCGCACGGACGCGCGACAAGCTCGATGCGCTGGAATCAAGGCTGGCCGGCATCGAGACAAAAAAACCTGCAAAGAAAAAAGCGGCGAAGAAAAAGTCGGCCAAAAAGAAAACGGCGAGCAAAAGCAAAACGGCGTAGTTCGCAAAACACCATTGCCAGGGAGCGGCGATGACTGATACCCAATCGATCATCAACTGATATGGGTCTGGCGATTCTCAGGAGCCGGGCGCAGATCGGCGTTGCGGCGCCGCCGGTTGCCATCGAGATATTCCTGTCCGGCGGCTTGCCAAAATTTAACGTCGTCGGCATGGCGGAAACCGCAGTTCGGGAAAGCAAGGACCGGGTGCGCGGTGCCATCATGAGTTCCGGATTCAAGTTTCCGCAGGAGCGCATCACTGTGAACCTTGGACCGGCCGACATGAAAAAGACCGGCGGTCGATTCGATCTGGCCGTTGCGCTCGGAATCCTGTCTGCAAGTCACCAGGTACCTGACAAAGATTTCGAACAGTTTGAGTTTTACGGCGAGCTGGCGCTTAACGGCGAGCTGCGGAGAATTCCCGGCGCTTTGCCGGCGGCGATCAAGGCGGCCGATGCCGGGCGCCCAATTATCGTTCCCGCTCTGAATGGCGCCGAAGCCGCCCTTGCCGACGGTCAGGTCTATACGGCGAGGAGTTTGCTCGAAGTAACCGCCATGCTTCGCGATTTCAAAAACAGCCGGCACAGAAAGCCGCTGGCACCGTCAGGGGATATGTCCGGTCCGGTCAGTGGCCCCGACCTGGCAGAAGTGCGTGGACAGCATTTCGCCAAACGTGCGCTGGAGGTCGCCGCGGCCGGCGCGCACAACATCTTGTTCATCGGTCCGCCGGGTACCGGCAAGAGCATGCTGGCGCAGCGCTTGCCGCAACTGCTTCCCGTGATGAAAAACGAGGAGGCGATTGAAACCGCAGCCGTCGAGTCTGTATTGGGTCATGCGATCGATCCGCGCACCCTGTACAAGCGGCCTTTTCGGGCGCCACATCACACAGCGTCAGCCGTTGCCCTGGTCGGAGGCGGCTCCGACCCGCGTCCCGGGGAAATTTCACGCGCACATAACGGCGTTCTGTTCCTGGATGAGCTGGCGGAATTCAGCCGGCATGTGCTGGAGGTGCTGAGGGAGCCGGTCGAGAGCGGCAGGATCACAATATCAAGGGCCAACGGCCAGGCAGACTACCCGGCCAGCTTTCAGCTTGTGGCCGCGATGAACCCCTGTCCCTGCGGTTATCACGGCGACAAGCAGGGAGATTGCAGGTGCAGCGCCGAGGTCGTGCAGCGATATCGCGGCAAGATTTCGGGCCCGCTTCTCGATCGGATCGATATCCATATCCAGGTGAACCGTCCTTCAGTGGAGTTGCTGCGTCCCGATGCCCCGAAAGGCGAACCAAGCAAACAGGTAGCGAAGAGAATCCGTGTAGCCCGGGAAATTCAGTTTGAACGCGCCGGCAAGGCGAACGCCGCTTTGAATTCGACGGAACTGGAAAAGTTTGTCCGGGCCGACAAAGCGAGTTATGCATTGCTGGAACGGGCTACGGAGAAACTGGCGTTGTCTGCCCGGGCTTATCAGCGCATACAGCGAGTGGCTCGAACGATTGCCGACCTCGCCGGCGACGAGTCAGTGAGGGCTTCGCACATGGCTGAAGCGTTGAGTATGCGACAACTCGATCGTGGGAATATCTAGTTGCCGGCTTCACTGACCATGAAATCGACTGCGCCCTTCACTTCGTCGTCTGACAGGTCGAGACGAGCGCCTTTTGGAGGCATGTAGCCGAATTGCCCGGTGTAGCCTTCAATCGCATGCTGGTAAAGCGTGTCGGTACCCTGGGCAATTCGAGCCTCCCAGGCCGCCGGGTCGCTGATCACCGGCGCTCCACCGACACCGCTGCCATGACAGGCAATACAGGCTTCGTTATAGACCTGCGGGCCGGATAAAACGGTAGCAACCGGTTCGGTTGCGGGCGCCTGGCTCACAACCGGATCTCCTGCGGCGGCTTCCTCGCCGGGCATGTAAACCTGGCCAAGCGGACGTATACGATCCGCAACCGCCGCCTGGTATTCGGCCGTGTCGGCGGTATAAACCCCTTGTGTAAGGTCCGACAATTTCATCACACCAACAAAGATTAGTAGCGCGATAATGGCCAGCACGCCGATCACCAGCGAATACATGTCGAAGAATTTCTGGTCCCGATTCAAGGTCCTGCTCCGGAGAATGTTTGATTAGTCCAATCCGGCCTTGGCTGGCCGGGGCGCGCATTATATACCAACAAAATTTTTATTTGAGGTCAGTCGAGAGCCATTTGTCATCGTTCCTGAACGTCAGGCTGCGGACCTCGGCGCCGGTCGAAATGTTCACATGATTGACCTGCTCCGGGAAGACGTCCCGCAGGATGCCGTTTTGTACGGCGATGCGAGTCGGAAGCTCTCCGTTGTACTCCTGGTAGACAAGAATGTAGTCGCCATCGAGTTCAGCACCGACGAGTTCCAGTGCCAGTGGCGCGCCGATTCCGTCATCCGTGACACTTGCGACGATAAATCGCTCCTCTACATAAAGAGCCAGCCTCGCGCGGCCTTCCAGCTTGTCGAGAGTCAGGCTGCGATCCCCGTGCACGGCAATAACACCTTGCTCTGCGTCGTGGTTGTGCAGGCGGTGTATGACCTCGATATTCCCGGTCGTCGGGCTCGTCTTGATCGTCGACAGACTGCCGGGCTGCCGGTCAGCGTGAGACAAAGCCGCGATGCAGAGCATCGCGGCTGCTGCCGCACTAGTTTTGAGCGGGTTCGAGAGGAACCGCTTCGTCTGTGTCATCTTCGCCGCCCTTTGCTTCCCGCAGGGTTCGCAGCATGTCGGCCATCATGTCGCGTGATTCGTCATCTTCCTTGAACAGCTCCAGTCGTGACTGGTCGACTCTGCCCGGAAAGTGGTTGTTGGAGAAATCGGCATCTGCGGTTTCACGGCGAGGGTCAACCTCGATAGAAACGATTTTCTTGTCACGAATCAGCATTTTCGACACCGCGCGATGGTTTCTGCGCCAGATTTCCGCCGGAATCATCATGAATTCCTCGTCGCCATCAACGTCAGTTAGCAGCAAGGGTAGTGGCGACACCAGCCCGCCGATGTTGCTGAAATCGATGAAGTAGACATAGTCATCTTCGGCAACAGCACGCTGCAACGCTGCGCGTTCCCAGTCTTCAAGACCTTCGATTAACGACGTGTACTTGTTTCGGTCTGCATTGGTGACCGTGTACTCGTCATTCTCGTTATAGAAATCGGCAAGTTCAGGGAAGCGCTCAAGGCGCGTTACCCGTCCCTCTTCGCGATTTCGAATCTGTCCCAATGTCTCGGGAATCTCCCGTGCCCGTTCCTGTCTGTTCAGGTCAAATTCGACATCCGGGTCACTGCTGGAAACCTTGTATTCGCGCATACCCGTTATCGCAACGTCTACGTGGTCGGTCGAGTAATACCAGCCGCGCCAGAACCAGTCGAGGTCGATCCCGGACGCGTCTTCCAGCGTACGGAAAAGGTCTGACGGCGTAGGGCGTTTGAACCTCCAGCGTTGCGCGTACTCGCGGAACGCAAAATCGAAAAGCTCACGGCCGAGAACCGTCTCGCGCAGCACTACCAGCGATGCAGCAGGCTTCGTGTAGCTGTTAGCTCCAAACTGCAGGATCGAATCAGACTGCGTCATGATCGGCACCTGGTTCTCGCTGGTCATGTATTCGGCGATGTGCTCCAGGATGCTGTAGTTCTCACGGTGATTGTGGAAGTTCTCTTCCCATTCAAGTTCCGCGAGATACTGCAGGAAGGAATTGATTCCTTCGTCCATCCAGGTCCACTGGCGCTCGTCAGTGTTGACGGTCATCGGAAAATAGATGTGGCCGATCTCATGGATGATGACGCCGACGAGGCCGTGTTTTGCTCGTCGCGAATAAGTGCGGTCGGGCTTGGAAGCCGCATCGGGATCGTTTTCATCTGCTTCAAACGGCTCAGGACGTCGGCCGTTGAAGGTAATCATCGGGTATTCCATGCCGCCGCCTTCCCAGGCGTTTACTGATTGCGCGGTCGGGTAGGGATAGGGAAACGAGAAACGTGAATACACTTCGAGCGTATGGACAACCGAGTGAGTGGAGAACTGTGACCAGAGCGGCTCGGCCTCCTGTGGATAGAAAGACATGGCCAGCACTTCGTCGAACTCGCCGCCTTCCTGGCGATGGATCATCGCGTCCCAGATGAATTTGCGCGAGCTTGCCCACGCAAAGTCACGAACGTTGTCGGCTTTGAAGACCCATGTCTTCGTATCGGTCGTTCCTTCCTTCTCGTTTTCGATAGCTTCCTCGGGCGTCACAATGAACATTGGCTTGTCGGAAGAACGGGATTCATCGAGCCTGCGACGTTGTTCGGAGGTCAGGACCGCCGATTCATTTTGCAGCTCGCCGGTGGCCGACACGATATGGTCGGCAGGAACGGTGATCTCAACTTCGTAATCGCCAAACTCCTGCGTGAATTCGCCGGCTCCCAGGAACTGCTGGTGCTTCCAGCCGTTGTAGTCCGTATAAGCCGCCAATTTCGGAAACCACTGCGCGAGGAAATATATATAGGTGTCGCTCTCCGGGAAGTGATCGTAGCCACCACGTCCGCCAATCACGGATTCCTCGATAATGTTGAATGACCATGCGATCGAAAATGTCGTGCTCTGTCCGGATCGCAACGCCTGCGGCAGATCAATTCGCATCATCGTATCGACGATTGTGTACTTGAGATCCCGGCCGCGGCCGTCGGTTACAGATTCGATTTTGAAACCGTGGTCCACATCGGCATTGCGCTGTGCCCGGGCCAGTGCGCCGTAGCCCAGGATGTCATCACTGGCCGTTTGAGTCATACGCGCTCTGGATCCGTCGGCGAACCGGTTTTGATCGAGCTGGACCCAGATGTAACGCAATGTGTCCGGAGAATTATTCTTGTAATCAATCGTCTGACTGGCACTGATGCTCTGATTCTCTTCGTGCAGCGTCACCTTGATCTTGTGATCTGCCTGCTGCTGCCAGTATTGCGTTCCGGGCGCGCCTGAGGCGGTCCGGTAGACGTTCGGAGTTGGCAGATCGACGTCAAGCTGACGAAAAGCGTCGTAGTGGTCGCTCTTCGTCTGTCGAATGGCGTCAGCAAAAGCGAAATCGGCAGTCAACAGCGCGACTACCAGGAAGATGGACTGAAAACGCATTGGGGGGTCACTCACATCGTTGTATGACGGGGCCGGTAATGTATCAAAAAAGGGGGTCGAACCAAAAAAGGGGGTCGAACCGAGGTTTTTTGCCGGAGCATTGTTTCGCCTGTCGGATTTTGATTGAGACCGCAAACGACCAAAAACCTCGGTTCGACCCCGGTTTTATTTAGTTGCGCTAATCCCGGATTGCAAAGGCCTCTGGCCGGTGAGAAAGTGACCCGTCCACTCAGAGGGAAAGATATATGTTCAGAACGAAAAGCACGCATTTGCTGGTGCCGCTAATGGCCCTGGCGATTGCAGGTTGCAGCGGTGGTTCGAACGATGCCGACCGTCGCCCCTGCCGAGCTGGTATTACGTGGCGATAAAGTGGCCACAGTTGATCCGGCGCCTGGCAACACAGAAGCGATTGCCGTGAACGGCTACCAGGAAAATACGCGGACATTGTTGTGCTGTCTCAGGATCTTCTAACCGTCGAGGAAAACAAGATCCCCGACACCACCGCGGACATAACAATTGTCGGCGGTGAAGTTAAATATACGCGAGGAATGTAATGGCTGACATTGACGAACTATTTGAAGAACTAAAACAGAAACGTGACGAATTGCGCGTGCAGATTCATCTTGCCTCGAAAGAGGTGAAAGATGAGTGGGAAGACCTTGAAAAGAAGATGGAGGATTTTTCCGGCAAGGCAAAGCAATTCACCGAAGACGCAGAGTTCAAGAAAACAGGCGCCGGACTTGGCGAGGCACTTGGCACCCTGGGGCATGAACTGAAACGCGGCTATGAACGTGTAAGGGACGCACTGAAGGACTGATTCAGTTGCAGCTGTCGAACGGGCTGTCGTGAATCGTGTTGAGCGAATAATCGCGTCACCGCTCGGCGCGGTTGTTGCGAAGCCCTGGTTCGATCGATTCACGATCAGATTCTTCGAACGCTGGTTCTTTCCCTCATCCCGGCTATGGGCGGCGGCCCGTGCGGCCAATGGCTCGGTCGATCGCTTCTACGAGCAGATACCGATCAAGCCGATTCCCGGGGTTGCAGGGCGGATCACGTCCTTGCTCGAGCACTTTGAGAGTCAGCGCAGCCAGGTCGTCGTCGCCGAGTCCCGATGGGAAGAAGCGTTCTTTGGCGACGCCGATTTTTCCCCTGCCGACCGCATCAAATGTGAAGCCCGGCGACTGGATCACCGGGCTGATTACAACGGGCTGCGCAGGCGCTTCACTTTTTTGACACGGCACGCCGAGGTTCCATCGGTTCGATGGGAAATTTCCTCACCTATGGAACTGGCGGCTGACTACGCGCGCGTCGTCAGAGGTGGCGATGTTCTGTTTGCCGTACCCGACGAGCTGCCGGGCATAGCCGTTTCACGAACGGTTCCTTCCGGGTTGTCGACAGATTACTGGATTCGTTTCGCATCGCCCTCGGCGATGAATGACACAGTTGTTGCGCGAGTCAGTGAGCCGACTGGGGTGGAGAACCCGCCCACTGTAATTTTTCTGCACGGGGTCGGCGTCGAATTTGACCACTGGCACGGCATGATCGACGAAGTGGCTCGATTGGTCAGGCTGGGATTTCGCGTTGTGCGGCCCGAAGCGCCCTGGCATGGACGCAGGGTTCCGGATGGTTACTACGGCGGCGAGAAATTTATCGCAACAATGCCGCGGGGCACCCTTGATTTCAGCAGCGCGCAGGTACGTGAGGTTGCCGTGCTGATGGACTGGTGCCGAAATAACACGGACGCTCCGGTCACTTTGGCAGGTAGCAGCCTCGGTGCACACATAGCGAGAGTTGCGGCAGCTGCCGCACATGACTGGCCACATCGGCTGCAACCGGACGCGCTGTTACTCATCACGCCGTGCGGGCGTCTTGAGGACGCAGCAATCGAAGGCTCGTTTGCACGAATCTGGGGTACTACCGATGCGTCCGGCGCCATGGGCTGGAGCCCCGTACTTAGAAGTAAATGGCTATCGCTTATCGACCCGGCCCGTCCACCGGTAGTGCCTCCGGAGCGTATTGTCACCGTGCTGGGTGAGAGGGACCAGGTGACCCCGTTTGAAAGCGGAAGGGCGCTTGTCGAAAAGCTTCAAATACCCGGGGCCAACGTTTTTTGC
>Ga0224504_10001500_pt1 | contig 10287 bp, 5 predicted proteins | sample SF_Oct11_sed_USG_3_FD_170160 | JGI IMG/M metagenome (GOLD analysis project Ga0224504, IMG submission 170160) | Sediment microbial communities from San Francisco Bay, California, United States - SF_Oct11_sed_USGS_24 | ecosystem: Environmental > Aquatic > Marine > Sediment | place: USA: California... | reverse complement strand
TCATCGTCGTCTGTCGATTGCGGTGCCGCGGGCGAGGTTGAGCCGGGTGGCAGCGGGAAGCCGAGGATCGTGTCATTCACGGTTTCATTATCGAACCAGCGCAAACCACCTGTTACCCGAACAGCATCCGAAAAGTGATACGTCAATTCACCGTAAACGGCTGTCTCTTCATAGTCGGTATCGCGTACGTATTCGAAATCGATCTCGCTTAGATCACCGGCATAGAAGCGTGGCCAGAATCCGCCGTAGAATCCGCCTGTCGTACAAATCGGATCGGCGGTAGAGCGACAGGCATTCTTGAACAGGTTCATGCCCGGGTTCCAGCTGAGCTGGTAGACGCTGGTGTCCTGGTCCAGGTAGAACGCTCCGACGATCCAGTCGATGTTGCCCTCCGTCTCATTCGATACCAACCGGAATTCCTGGATAAAGACATCGTCGTCATAGCCACGCTCGGCGCGCTGTGCCGGACGCGGCCATTCGCCGCCATAGTAGTTGGTGTTCCAGTCCCGGCTCGTGCCGTCAATCTCACCGCCGCTGGCCCACAGGGCGCCATTGTCACTTTCTCCCATACCTTCGTGATTCAAGGACGACGTGCTTGATGTGAATGTCGCAAAACCGAGGTCCCATTCGAGATCGAGGCTGACCATGTCGACATCCCTTTCCGAGGGCTCGAGGAGGAGCTGTCCGCTGTCATCGTCACCGTACTGAAAGTACAGCGGGGATGAAGTGGGTTGGTTGTTGTCGCCGAGCGTGGTCGAGCGTCGCGCGCCGATCTCATCGTCCTGCATCTGGTAATTAAACTGATAACTGAATGTGTCGCTCAGTTCGCCACGCAAGGACACCTTGGCGTAGTCAATTTCAACGGTGTCTGCGTCCTCGATGGTCTCGAAGCAGGCCACGTTCAGCAGCACCTCTGTATCTGCGGCGACCCGGGGGTCAACGCAGCTGCCGTTCACGTTAACCAGAGGCTCACGAAACTCGTTGAGCTGGTAGGCATTGACGTAGTCGATGACGCCGTCGTTATCGATGCGGCTGTAGCTGGCACGCAGCGCCGTTCTTTCTCCGAGCGGAATATTGACCATCAAATCCAGTGCAAGGTTATCTCCATCGGAACCCGAGGTTTGGCCATAGTCCAGTTCTATATCCGCCTCGAAACCTTCGGTGCTGGGCTTGTTACCGATGTAGCGCACGGTTCCGCCCAGCGAACCTGATCCGTACAGCGTGCCTTGCGGGCCGCGCAGCACTTCGACACGCTCTATATCCTTGACAAGGAAATTCGCGAATGCGGGCGTGTTGTCATAGTAGGTTGCGACCGTGGGTACGGCGTTCAGCATGATGTCGCCGTTGATGCCGTTATCGACGTTGAGGCCACGAATAACGATGCTGTTCACGGTACCGGCATTTCGATAACCGCGATCGACCACCGTGACTCCATGGATTGCCCTGAGGACGTCGTATTGATCCACGACATTTTGCAGCTCGAGGTACTCGCCGGATATCGCTGAGATGTTGTAAGGAATATCCTGCACGCGCGCCTCACGACGGGTCGCCGTGACCATGATCTCTTCCAGCGCGTCGTCGTCCGTGTCCTGCGCGTAGGGTGCGCTCGACATCGTCATGCAGGCGGCTGTTACGGCGACAGCCAGCGTTTTCTTACGGAAATTACCGTTGTTATCCATTGAGGTTCCCCCAGGTCGGACCATGTCCGACAAAAGCTACAGTAGACCTCTAGTGGCGAGTAGTGCCAGTTTGAGGTTGAGCACTAGTCCAGTTTGCCAACGATTGCTTCCTCCGCAATCGGCGACGGTCGTTCGGGCCTGTCTTTGAGCCGGGCCGGTATCAGGCTCGCTACGGCGCTGAGCGCGAGGCCTGCGACCGCCAGGTTGATCAGCAGCCCGTAATTGTCATCGCCAAGCAGCAGTCCGCCGACCAGTGGCCCGCTGGCCAGCCCCATTTTCGAGGCGAAGCCGCCGAGCGCCGCCATTTGCCCGGTCCGGTCAAACGCCGCGACCAGGCCGAGCAGGTAGGACATGACAAACGCCCAGGTCACGCCAATAACGCAGTTAGCGATCAGGTAGATCGTGCCGCTCTCGCTGTAGTGCAGTGCCCAGGTCGCGGCCATCGTCGCGAGCATTGCGGTTGCCAGCGGCACCGTTCGCCCGTAGCGCGTATGAAATACGATTACGAGACCGGCGCCGAGCAGGGCGATCCAACCGGCGACGGCCAGCGTCACCGTTATGAAGTTGAGCTCGAGTCCCGAGACCTTGCCGAGACCGATGATGAAAGCAAACAGGCCGTTGTTGGAGGCCTGAAACAGAAACAGGGACCCGAGGACCAGCGATATAGGGATCAGTGGGATTGTCGCCTTCGGCGGTGCATTGACTCGTTCGTGCGCTGGCGTCACGTCATATCGATCGAGAAACGGCACCATCAAGGTCGTCGCGACACTGAACGCGATTAAAGATAGAAACAGCACATCGGTGCCGAATACCGGTACCAGGCGAGGAATGTACAGGTTGCCGAGCCCGCCAAGACCAAACTGCACGAACAACAACACACCGAATGTGCGATCCGGGTGCAATGTTCGGGCGATGACCGAGAACCCTGTGCCAACCAGTGCGCCGCCAATGCAGCCATGCACGAAACGAATCGCGATCATCGGCTCAGGCGACGTTATCAGCATCGACAACAGATCCATCACTATCAACGCGCCAAGCAGCGTGTACGACACGGGTCGCCAGCTGATTCGCTTGACGATAAAGACGATCAGCAAGGCGCCGACGGCAGCGCCGTAAACGTTTGCGGATGCGGCGAACCCGGCTTGTTGGTCGGTGAACGCCAGCCCCTCTTTCAGGCCATCGACAATGGCCGGCATGATGTTGACGTAGAACAGTCCGGCCGAAGCCAGGAAGGCGAGAAAAATTCTCGCCAGCATGCTGTTGGGCGGGACTGTTCTGGAGGTCATTGTGTTGTCGTCCGCCGTTTTGCCCTTCGGGCCATGCGCAGCGGTCCGAGTGCCTGAAGCGCCTCGGACGCATAGCCTTCGGAATACGGAGGGAAGTTAACTTTGCTGTCACGAAAGCTCTTCAGCGGCTGGCCGAGGCCCTGCCAGCCGTTGGCTCGCACATCGCGCACGTAATCGAGGTCGAGCCTGAGCGGGATGATCTCGCGCCCCTTGCCGGCCGCGTGAATGACTTCGCCGCCCGGCCCGGCAACAAGCGATTGGCCAACGCCGAGAGGACCCGCGACGTTCACGTCGAAGAAGTAGCACTGGTACATGGCACCACTCGCACGGATCATGCAGTGCTCGGCATCGCGATCGATCGTGCTCGTCAGCGTCGGGTGCAAAATCACCTCGGCACCCATCCAGGTCATCGTGCGCAAGGTTTCCTGGAACCACATGTCGTAGCAAATCGAGATACCGAATCGGCCGACATCGGGTACGTCGAACACCACGAAGTCACTGCCGGGAGTCAATTTGTCCTCGTAGGGCAACCAGAGGAACTGTTTGCTATAGCGCGCGATGACCTCGCCGTCGGGATTGATTGCCGGGCAAGTGTTGAAGATCTTCCCGCCGCGCTGCTCCATGATCGAGCCGGGGATCAACCAGATCCCGTTGCGGCGAGCGATGTCAGAAAAGCGCTCCTCGAACGGCCCGGGCATGGGCTCGGCACGCTTCGGGTCGGAGCCGCAGCCATTCAGCTCGCCGAGGACGACCATGTCGACCCATGGAAAGCGTTTTACGACCGCGTCGATCTCGGCTTCCATGGAATCCGCGTTATTGCCGTTGACGGCTTCGAGTTGCAGTCCTGCAACGCCAATTCTGCTCATAGACGCACCCCCTGAGTGGAGTGCCAAGGTAGCCGCGAACGTCGTAACTACATAGGTCCAGTTGCGACCTCTGTTATAGACCAGGCAGGCAAGTCCTTGTCTTGTTGCGCTTTTTCGTCGCTGCTTCGCAGCATGAATCCTGAATCCACGATCTGGCCGTCTTCGTTGAAGAACTTGATCTGGTCACCGTCGATAACGATCGAGTAGTCTTTCTCCTCGCCGTAATTCCAGCGGCTCCATTGTCGATAGAAGCGATCATCATCGGTGCGCCATCGACCCATATCCTGTTCTTCGTTGGCAAAGCCGAGCACGCCCGTCATTGAGCCATCCGGATGGTACTTGATCGTGCACGGCGCGCCGTCTACCTCGCGCATCAGGATGGCCGCACCGGACAGTGCCGCGAATAGATCGTCTCCTTTGAGCCAGTCACCTTTCGATGTCGTCAGGTGCTCTACTTGCTCCCTAACCTGCGAGCGAATTACCTCGACGAGCCGCGTAACCCCGGGGCGGATCTGCTCGACGGGCAGACTGGTAATTCCCATGCGGAAACAATTTTCGGCATTTCTGTCATCGGCATAGTAGTGCCGAACCGGCTCGACCAGGATGCCCTGCTGCGCCGCGACGTGAGCGAAGGCATCGATATCGAAGTTCTCGGGCGTCCTTACCCAGTACGTCGTGCCACCGACCTCCGGCGAAATCTCCATCGGCACGCCGCGCATCCAGTTGAGTGCATCGCGCAAGGCCATGCGCCGTTCCTGAAGGACGCGCCCCAGCCGCATCATGAGCGAGTCGTAATGCCCGAGCGAGAGAAAGAATGCAGCCGTACGCTGGTTGTTGCGCGGTGGGTGATTCATGACGGTGCGCCTGAGCGCTCGCGCCCGCTGGATGAACTGCGCATCCGCAACGATGAAGCCCAGCCGTATGCCGGGCGCAAGTACTTTCGACAGACTCGCGACATAAATCACGCGGGCCGATTCATCCATGCTGCGTAACGCGGGCTGCGGCTTATCGAGGTAGTTGATTTCACACTCGTAGTCGTCCTCGATCAGCACAAAGTCATGCTGCGCAGCAGCCTGGAGCAACGCTTCACGCCGCTTTGGCGACATCAGCACGGCTGTCGGAATCTGGTGGCTAGGCGTGACGTAGACAAGATTGCAGCTCTGCAACTGCTCATTGACGACGATGCCTTCGTTATCAACGGGCACGGGGACGACGGTTGCCGAGTTTTGTCGAAGTAGCGCCCGCATTTCGCTGTTGCCCGGTTCTTCGACGCAGGCTGTCACACTGCGGTCGGCAAGCAGGTGACTGATCAGGTACAGGCTGTTCTGCGTGCCCATCGTAATCAGGATTTCGTCCGACCGTGCCTGGATACCGCGGCGCGTAAGGATCTTGGATCTGATCTCGTCAATAAGCATCGCGTCGTCGGCGTCGCCACTGCCGGTCGACCAGTTTCTGACGTCGGCAACGCTGAGCGAGAGCCGACTTGCCTCGCGCCATTCGGCGATCGGGAACAAAGAGGCATCAAATTTCCCATCGATGAACGGGTACGGATAGCGCGTCCAGTTCGGCAAATCCTGCGCGACAAAGGGACCAGCCATTATTGGTCGCTTGGTGCGTTTCTTCCAGGCCGCCTTCTCGGCCTCGCTGGTCGGCACGGTGTTGCTGCTGTAGCCGACACGCGTTTCGAGCATCTCTTCATTGACAAAGATGCCGCTGCGCGCGCGGCTGACGAGATAGCCCTCGGCGACGAGCTGTTGGTAGGCCAGCACGACCGTATTCCTGGCGACGTCGAGTTGGTGCGCGAGCTTGCGGCTCGACGGCAGTTTGTGCCCGGGCGGCAGCGCCCCCGACAAGATGCCATCGACCAGTTTCTGCCGAATCTGTTCCTGCAGATTCAGCGGGCTATTGGGATCCAGGTAAATAATCGTATCCGGCATATTGCCCGCGGCTGGTTTGCTACCGATGTGTGTGATTCTAGGCGCATGGGGTCGGAAATTCGATCACAGGCGGCCTGACTCGCGCGGGGCAGCTGAGACGTGATGCCAAATCCGGGAAATTGCGCGTAAGTTATTGATTTTCGTTGCTTCCCCCAACTTTTTGCTTGCCAAATGCTAGTATCGGCAGGAAGTACGGTACGGTTTTGACGGAGTGGGGCACGAATGCGGACCGCAAGGCTTCCGACGCCTTGTCGATCTTGCCCAATGAAAGGCCATGAACGATAACGGGAGACTGTTATGCAAGAGGCCAGACTGCCAGAGAACGAGGCAAGCAGAGTCGCGACTCTGCACAGCCTGAATATTCTCGACACGTCGCGTGAAGATCGTTTCGATCGGTACACGCGTATTACCGCGCGAATTTTCGACGCGCCAATTGCGCTGATCAGCTTGGTGGATCGAAATCGACAGTGGTTCAAATCCGCAGAGGGCCTCGACGTTGAGGAGACACCTCGAAACATTTCCTTTTGCGGACATGCGATCCTCGGGGGCGGTGTATTCGAGGTTCGAAATGCACGACGCGACCCGCGGTTTCGTGACAACCCCCTGGTCCTGGAGCAACCCCATATTCGCTTCTACGCGGGGGCGCCGCTCGAGGCGCCCAATGGTCACAAGCTCGGGACGTTGTGCATCATTGACAGGGTACCGCGCGAGCTGAGTGACGACGATAAGACGACGCTCGAGAACCTCGCCGACATGGTCGTCCGTGAGATGATGAGCCACGTTGCCGCTGAAGCCGATCGACCCGACAGCGTAGCGCAAGCGATTACGGGGGCGGAGTTCTTCGACGGCATCCCCGAAGAGCGTGGACTTTCAGTGCTGTTGTTCGACATCGACGATGTGTTGGAGTCACACGATGATGCGGATCCAGAAATGTCGCCCGGAGAGATATTTGCAGAACTTCTGCATAATCACTTTCCGGCGGCGCCGTCGATAGCGCATATAGGCGATTATCACTTCTGTGTGCTGCTGCAGGGTGACGAGGAATTTGACGAGGTACGGGCGATCAACCGTCTTTGTTCAGATGCGAGGGACTTGCTTTGCTTCGCTGAAGGTCATGATTCTCTGACACCGTTTGTCGGACGTATCCAGTACAGCTCGACCAAGTATGCGTCCGTTGACGACATGCTTTGCGATGCTGAAGAGATGTTTCTCCGGCATGAAAGACAACCGGCGGCGGACGAAACTGACATCAGGCGATTCCTGAAAGAGCTGATTGGCTGGCGCAAAACGATTTTTTGACTTCTAACCGGGGTCGAACCGAGGTTTTTGAGAAATCTCGGTTCGACCCCTAATTTTTTTATAAACCTCGGTTCGACCCGTATTTTTTTCAGACTTTAGTGAACGCCGTAAGTCCGTTCCGTGTCGGATCGCCACGCTGGAAGTAGACCTGCCCGCCGTGTTTAAAGCCGACGTCTTGGAGGTATTCGGTGATGAATCGCAATGAGTAAAAGTTTCGCAACTCATTGCGGTTGAACTGCCAGCTCTCATCGATACCGGCGTTAAACGTGTCGTGCGCCAGCGCCGCTATACGCCACAAGTCCTCGTTGCGAGCATCATGATCTCGCAGGATCAAAGTTCCGCCTGGGCGAATTACGTGTCGAACCGACGAAATAAACTCTCGTCTCTTGTTCATTGGGCAATGATGAAAGCCGATATATACGGTTACGAGGTCCAGCGAATTTTCGGGAATAACATTCACGAATTTCGACGAGTAGTTACCCATGTCGATATGCGTACCGATTTTTGCGAGCTGTCCGCGTTCGACGATGTCTTCGGGACCGTAGCCGGCTTCCTCCGTGTGCAAGAGGAAGATGTCGCCGGAAATGTCGAGGCGGTCCTCCAGAATGCTGATGTAACGACCTGTTGAGCCAATCTCGAGATGCCCGTCATAGCGCGCGTCCGGGTCCAGCAGCATCAGCGTCTGATCGGCCATGATCGCTTTTTGTTTCTTCAGTGCGGGAATGGCGTAGCGCAGCGCCCCGAGAAACGGGCGAATGTCAGCGAGCTGTTGCTGTAAAGCGTTATAAACCTGCTCGTCGCTTACGCCCGGCTTGCACAGGCGGATCAGCGTTTCGTGAAATTCATCTTCGGGATAGAGGTGGAAGACGTTGGTCAGAAAATTCAGAAACTGACTTCTCAATTCCGGATTCGAATAGATATAACGAAAATTCCCGACGCCCGTATCCGGGTCATGTATCTCGTTGCCAAATACGCGTCCCGCCAACGGAGCAGTCAGCAGCGCTCCCAACGCGGCAAGGCAGTCACGTCTGTTCATTTGATGCATAGTCGGTGGCCTTCCACATCAACAAGCACTAAATTGTACCGCTATTGCCAGTCGAGACCGTGGTCCAGATCACCAAAATGAAAATCATCAAGTTCCTGCGCAGGTCCCTGCGCTACGTGGCTTACGCGTTAGGCGTGTACATCGTGGTTGTTGCGATTATCGTCTGGCAGAGTGGCGATGATGAGTACCAGGGCCGCCTGCATCGGTATGTCGTCAATGACATCACCGAGCTGAATCCTGTTCCGATGGCCCGGGTAATCGCGCCGAGATCCGTCGATGAAATTGTTACTGCGATCACCACCAGCAGTGGACCGATCTCTATTGGCGGCGGCCGTTACAGCATGGGCGGGCAGACTGCCATAGACAATGGCCTGCAGCTCGACATGCGAGCCTACAACCAGGTGGTTTCTTTTCGGCCGGCCGATCGTGAGATTACCGTGCAATCCGGTATGTCGTGGCATGATTTGCAGGAATACATCGATCCACACGACCTGTCCGTAAAGATCATGCAGACCTACGCAAATTTCAGCGTCGGCGGCTCCCTCAGCGTCAATGTTCACGGTCGCTATATCGGTCATGGCCCGATCATTTCGTCGGTCAAGGCCATACAGCTCGTTCTTGCCGACGGCAGCGTACATCGGGCGACGCCGGAGGAGAATTCACATCTGTTCTATGCGGTTATCGGTGGATACGGTGGTATCGGCGTTATCTCGGAGGTGACACTCGAGCTGGTAAAGAACGAGAAAGTTGCCCGTCGCACGACAACGATGCCCATCACCGAGTACCGCGAGCACTTTGTTGACAATGTTCGTGACAACGGGAAAGTTGTTTTTCATAACGCCGATATCTATCCACCCGATTACGAAGAGTTGCGTGATGTCAGCTGGTACGTAAGCGACGAGCCGCTAACCATAGACGACCGAATTATTGCGACGGACGATGAGTACTTTTGGCTGCCGAAGCTGATCAATTTCACAAACACGGGATCGTTCGGCAAGTGGTTCAGATCTGCAATTATTGACCCTGTTTATTATTCGTCTGATCGCGTGGTCTGGCGCAATTGGGAGGCGAGTTACGATGTCCGCGAACTGGGCGAAGGTGATCGCAGCGAGACGACCTGGGTGTTGCAGGAATATTTCATTCCTGTGGACCACTTCGACGGCTTCGTGCCGAAAATGCGGGCGATATTCCAGGAATACGATGTTGATGTAGTCAATGTGTCGATTCGTCATGCACTGCCGGACCCGGGTTCTTACCTGGCCTGGGCGCGGGACGAGGTTTACGCGTTCGTCGTATACCATAGCCAGGGAACGACGAACGAAGATAAAGAGAAAGTGGCTACATGGACTCGCGCGATGATTGACGCGATCCTCTCGGAAAACGGCAGTTACTATTTGCCCTACCAGCCGCACGCGACAACTGCACAGTTTCGCGCAGCCTACCCCGATGCTGATAAATACTTTGCGGTAAAAGGCGACGTCGATCCCGACAACCGGTTTCAAAACAAGTTGTGGGAGAAATACTATCCGACCGAAAAGTCCCGGATACGAGAATACCTGGACGACCTGGAAGGCTATAAGAAAGGCGAAGAGCAGACTCTACTGACCTTGCCCGAGTGGTATCTGGTATTCAACCCGAACGAGTATGCGGAGTTTCTGGAGGGCGGCAAAAATCCGAGCGACTTTCCATTCTTTTCGAGTATCGATGAGTATTGGACTCTGTATGACAAGGTCAATGTTCTGACTGACGGGTTGTACGCGAAGAACTCCGAGTATCAGGTGATGCTCTGGGTAATCGGCGTCAGTACTACGGCGGAATTTGTTGCGAAGGGCGCGTACGAAAACACTATCGGCCGTTTCACACGGTGGACAGCATCGGAAGACACGCCTGAAGATCTCTTGATACAGGAAGCGCATCGCGCCTACGGAGACCTCATTTACTATGAGCCCTGGTACAAGTTTCCGTTTTGGGATTACGTCGGCCGGGCCTGGGGCGATACGCCTTTCTTCGGCGAGAATTTCATTCGCAAACTGGAGCGTAAATTGCTGCTCACGATGGAATTCGGATTCAAAGCGGTCTATGCGAAGCTCATTGGATTTGGTGCGCAAACAGCCTACGAGGCATCAGACGGTCTGGTAACGATGCATATCAATGCCAGCGACGTCGATTTAGGGG
>Ga0224504_10001498_pt1 | contig 10289 bp, 12 predicted proteins | sample SF_Oct11_sed_USG_3_FD_170160 | JGI IMG/M metagenome (GOLD analysis project Ga0224504, IMG submission 170160) | Sediment microbial communities from San Francisco Bay, California, United States - SF_Oct11_sed_USGS_24 | ecosystem: Environmental > Aquatic > Marine > Sediment | place: USA... | reverse complement strand
GGTATCGGGCCGTATCCTTGCGCAACTTGCCGTGCTGAAACCCAAGGGTCTGATTTTCGATATTGGCTCGCTGAAATCGCCTCTCATCGACGGCATCGGGGAACTGCGTGCTGCCGGTTGCCGCGTGACATCGCTGCACCCGATGTATGGCCCGGACACGCGCCTGCTATCCGGTCGGCACCTTATTTTCTGCGACGCAGGGGATTCTCAGGCAACGGCGGATGCGAAGGAATTATTCGCTGCGACAATGGTGGAGCAGCTTGACATGGGGCTCGACGATCACGATCGCCTTATCGCTTACGTTCTCGGGCTGTCGCATGCGCTGAACATTGCCTTCTTCACGGCATTAGCTGAGAGCGGGGAAGCGGCGCCGAAACTGGCGAAGATGTCATCGACGACATTTGATTCGCAGCTGCTCGTATCCGAGGCGGTGGCGCAGGATAATCCACGCCTGTATTTTGAAATTCAGAACCTCAATAAGTTTGGGCTGGGCCCGCTTGATGCGCTTTGCGGGGCGGCCCGGCGAATCCGGGAAACGGTGGCGGACGGCGACGAAAGTGCATTCGTCGAACTAATGGAAAAAGGACGTGACTATCTCGCACTAAGGGGCTGACGACATGACGTCCACGGAAGAATTCGAGGCGCAGCTTGAAGCGACCCGACGTCAGTTGGAAACGCTGACCGCCGAAGTCGCACGGAACGATGAAATAATGCGGCGCGCGCAGATGCGCGAGCTACGATTGCTGCAGGCTGAAAACCTGGATGGGTTGATCCGCGCCCTGATTGATGGCCTGCGCGTCAGCTACGGCGTCGATTATGTGAGCCTGGTCGTGTGTGACCCGGACCACGATATCCGTCACCTGCTGCTCGCCAACGGCACGCCGGCCGAAGAGTTCAGGGACCTGCTGGTCGTCGAATCCATCGCCGGTCTTGCGCCACAGTACATCGCGCTGCAGCAACCCTGGCTTGGCAGCTTCGCCCCCTGCGATCACCAGCTCATTTGCCCGGGCGCTGAGGATGCCAAAAGCATTGCGATGATCCCCCTGTCACACCGTGGCAAGTTGCTCGGCAGCATCAATCTTTGCAGTTGTGACCCGATGCGTTTTACGCGCGTTCACGCCAGCGACTTTCTCGCGCATATGGGCGTTATTGCGTCGTTCTGTATTGAGAATGTGATTAACCGCGCGCGTCTCTTACGCAGTGGTTTTACGGACGTTCTCACAGGTTGGCACAATCGTCGCTACCTGACAGTGAGAATCGGGGAAGAGTTGGCGCGTGCACGTCGCGACAGGACTCGTCTGGTGTGCCTGATGCTCGACGTCGATCACTTCAAGCAGGTTAACGATACCTGGGGCCACGCCGCTGGCGACGTTGTGTTGAAGGAACTTGCGCAACGCATCGAGTCGCAAGTCAGGGCAAGTGACGTCGCGGCACGCTACGGCGGTGAAGAATTCGTCGTGCTCTTGCCGGGAACGGACGTGGCGTCGGCGTTGAAACTGGCCGAGCGCATTCGTATGGCCATCGCTTCGACTCCCATTGGCTTGCCATGCGGTGAGGAGGTAATTATCACCGCGTCGATCGGCATCGCCGAAGTCAGCCCGGGCCCGGACGACAAGGACCTGAAGACGCTTGGCGACTCGCTTATTGCACGCGCGGACGTCGCTTTGTATGCCGCCAAGTCGGCCGGTCGTGACCAGGTGGTGGTGGAGGCGGCGTGAAACGCGCGTTGTTGCTGACAGTCATTTTTCTAAGCGCTTGTGATGTGGGACCGCCACCGCCACCGATCGTCGTTCTTGCGCCTGGCGAGCAGGAAAATGCGCTGGCCGGATTGCTGACGAAATTCACCGACGACACGGGCATACCGGTAGAGGTCGAGTGGGGCAGGTCAACCGAACATGTCATAAGGCTGATCGAAAACACGGGGAAGCCGGTTGACGTATTGATCACCGACGGCGTAGGCGGTATCTGGCGCGCCGCAGATCGAGGCGCGCTGCGACCGATTCAGTCTGATTTGCTGGCTGATTTGCCGGCTACGGTCAGAGATCCGGACGCACTGTGGATCGGAATCCGTATTCACCTTCACCTGATAGCGCACGGCAACGCGGCACGGCCCATTACAACCAGTTTCGATGATCTTGGAACTCCGGAATTCGCGGGACGGGTCTGCCTCTCATCATCTGGCCTGCCGACTAATCGATCGTTGCTAGCCTACCTTATTGAAAAGCGGGGGGTCCGTGAGGCCGAGCGCCTGGTGCGCCGCTGGATCAAGAACCTTGCGCTTCCGCCGTTCGCGCGCGAGGACGAATTGCTGGATGCGATCAGGGCGGGGAAGTGTGACTACGGGATCGGCGTTTCGAGCAGTGACCTCGAAGGGCTTGCGCCGTTTACACCGTCACCGTGGTATTTCGACCTGACCGCTGCGGGAATCGGTCGCCATGCCGGGCAGCCGGCGGCAGCGCAGCGACTGCTCGACTGGTTTCTGGAAAGCAGCTCGATCGACCTCAAGCCCGGGCAGGCGTCTTACTCTGCGGCAATCGCGGGATTTCGTGATGACGAGGCGCGCCTGCTCGCCGAACGCGCTGGCTACTGGTAGCGCTCAGCCCGAATCCTGTTCATGAGAATGAGAAACAGCGGTACGCCGATGGCGGCGGTCAGCGCGCCGACGGGCAGCTGACGGGGCGCCATGATGGTGCGCGCCAGCGTGTCAGCGATGACGAGCAGCGCGCCGCCAGCGAGGGCCGACGCCGGCAGGACCACGCGGTGGTCGCTTCCCGCAACCAGCCGTACCAGGTGCGGCACGACGAGACCGATAAAGCCGATGACGCCGACGGTCGTTACTGAAAAGGCGGTCGCAAGGGCTGCTGCGGCAAAAATCATGTAGCGGAACGTGCGCACCGGCAGGCCGACGATTGCCGCCTGCAATTCACCACGTGAGAGAACATTGAGGTGCCTCGCGCTGAGCGTGCCGGCGACAACCAAAACGGCAAGCAGAACGAGGCAACGCGCAGGATCAAACGCAAAACTCAGGTCGCCCATGAGCCAGAACAGCATGCCGCGGAGATTCTGGTCCGGGCTGAGCGCCAGTAGCAGCGTCGTCGCAGCGCTGAATCCTGCTGCGAGTACGACACCCGTTAGTAACAATCGGGTCGGTGTCCAGCTGCCAGTGCCCTGGGCGATGGCGAACACCAGCAGGGTTGCCGCCATGGCACCGCCGAACGCGGAGAAATCAACGATCAGACTGCCCATTCCGAGGCTCATGGCGAGCAGCGCTGCAACGGCGGCGCCACCCGAACTGCCAAGGATATAGGGCTCGGCCAGCGGATTGCGCAGCAGCACCTGCATCAGGACACCGGCGACCGCGAGCAGACCGCCAACGGCGAACGCCGTCAGTGCTCGTGGCAGCCGCAGATCCGTGACCAGGGACTGGACTTTCTCCGGTCCCTCGCCGCGCAGTGCCTGCAGCGCTTCAACAAAGCTGATATCCGCACTACCGAGCGCCAGCGCCAGCGTGAATGAGGCGGCAACGATAATCAGCATTACGACAAACAGGGCTCCGGTGCGACCTGCGAGCAAGGACAATCTCCTGGGGCGAGCGGCGAAGGATAGTGTAAAGTAAACGGCAGTTAGAGTTTTAGTACGGTTGCTATGAGCAACGATTGGATTGACGCCGAGGGCTTTAGGGCAAACGTCGGCATCATTCTCGTGAACGCCGAGAACAAGCTGATGCTGGGCGGTCGCGTGGGTGCCAAAGGCTGGCAATTTCCGCAGGGCGGAATGTTGCGAGACGAAGAGCCTGAACAAGCCATGTTTCGTGAACTGCACGAGGAAGTCGGGCTGCGGCCTGAAGACGTCGAGGTGCTTGGGGTAACCAGCGATTGGTTACGATACCGACTGCCAGACAAGTTTATTCGCCGGAATAGCAAGCCGCTGTGTGTTGGCCAGAAACAACGCTGGTTCATACTACGCCTCGTTTCCGAAGCCGAGTGCGTGCGCTTCGATTGCGGCGACACACCTGAATTTGACCGCATCCGCTGGGTGCCTTTCTGGCGTCCTGTAAACGAGGTGATCTACTTCAAACGCCGCGTCTATGCACGTGCCCTGCATGAGTTGGGACATTGCGTTCATCCGGATGGCCTGCCGGCGCAGCCGCGCTGGTGGCCGAGGCGCTGGCGCGCAGTTTTCGAAAAAGACATGGCCAGGGCCAGAAAAGAGGCCGATGAAGGCCCAAAATCGTGACATGGGGCACTTCTGCTGTGCCCGTGCTCCGCGTAACATAACGTCTTTAACTTGATAGAGTGTGATTCGAGTGGCCGCTAGTTACCACCTGCAGAGGCATGGCGCAGGCCGAACCTGGTTATTGAGGCTCGGCACGTTGGCGCTAGCGCTGCTCGCTACCTACCTCGTGTTTGAGTTTGGCCGCATCAGCGCAGGCTACGACATGGTCGATGCGCGCAACGAACGCGCCGCTTTCGAGGAGCACATCCACGCCCTTGACGACGAGATTGCCGGCCTAAAGCAGGAAGTTGCTGTTTTGGAGACGCATCGGGAGATCGATCACGAGGCGTACAAGGAAGTCGAGGGCAGCCTGATTTCATTGCAGGCGAAGATTCAGGAGCAGCGGGACGCGATCGCGTTTTACCGCGGTATCGTGTCGCCGGCCGACGGCAAGCCGGGCCTGCGCGTCCAGGACCTCAGGCTGACCCGCGGTGGCGAAGAACGAGAATTCAACCTTCGCCTGGTGCTGGTGCAGGCCATGAAACACGATCGCAAGGTGTCGGGTGATGTCGCTGTTACTGTCGAGGGAAGTGAGGGCGGCGAGGCCAGGACCTACGCTCTGGCGGAGTTATTGCCGGCCGATGCGGAATCTGGCTGGCCGTTCTCATTCCGTTATTTTCAGGATTTTGACCGGCAGCTTGTCTTGCCGGACGGATTTACACCGGAGCGCATTCGAGTTGAAGTGCGTTCCAGGACCCGCTCGATCTCGAGCATAGAAGAAAGTTATGCCTGGGCCATGAGCCAGGGTTGATTGGAGAACCAGATGTTCGGTAAGAAACAGCGCAGACACACGGTCGTTGAGACGCTCATTGGCCCCAATAGCAAGGTCAATGGCGACCTGCATTTTCAGGGCGGCTGCCACGTCGATGGCGTCGTCAATGGCAATATTTCCGCCGACCCCGATACCGAGTCGGCGCTGAGCATCAGCGATATTGGTACGGTCGACGGCGGTGTTACGGTGCCTTATGTCGTGTTGAACGGCATCGTCAAGGGCGACGTATTCGCCAGCAAACGTGTGGAACTGGGGCCGACCGCGCGTGTCATTGGTAATGTGTATTACAATCTGATCGAAATGGCGATTGGCGCCGAAATTAACGGCAAGCTTGTACATCAGCCCGAAGGGCATGTACCTTTGCTGGAACAGACTAATCGCATCGACGAAGCTGCGGCTGCTGTCAGCGAATAGCGGGCTGCCCCCAAACCGGATATTAGAGACAAATGGCAACATCAACAGAAATTGCACCGCAGATTCCGAACGGCATCGTGTTCACCAATGCAGCAGCAAGCAAGGTCGGTGAACTGATCGCAGAAGAGTCCAATCCTAACCTCAAGCTCCGCGTGTTTATCTCAGGTGGCGGTTGCTCGGGCTTCCAGTACGGGTTCACGTTCGATGAGGATATCGAGGACGGCGACAGCCAGGTCGAGAATGGCGGTGTCACGCTGTTGGTCGATCCGATGAGCATCCAGTACCTGATGGGTGCCGAGATCGATTACAAGGAAGATCTGCAGGGAGCGCAGTTCATCATCCGGAATCCGAATGCACAAACCACGTGTGGCTGCGGATCGTCCTTTACCGTCTGAGACTGTCCAGCCGGAAATTATCGCGGCCGTAGATCTCGGCTCGAACAGTTTTCATATGATCGTCGGCGAGCTGCGCCATGGCCAGCTTGCTATTCTTGATCGGATTCGTGAAACCGTGCGCCTGGCGGAGGGGCTCTCGGAAAAAGGCGATATCTCACCTGATGCTCGTGTTCGCGCGCTCGATTGCCTGTCCCGATTCGGCGAACGCCTGCGGGAAATAGAAGCGGACAGGGTCCGCGCGGCCGGCACGAGCACAATTCGCCGCGCCCATGAAGATACGACCTTTATGGCCGAAGCCGAGGCGGCACTCGGCCACCCGATCGAAATCATTTCCGGCATCGAGGAAGCGCGCCTGATCTACAAGGGCGTTACGCACAGCCTTCCCCCGACCGACGGCTTGCGGCTGGTCATGGATATTGGCGGTGGTAGCACCGAGTTGATTCTGGGGCAGGGCGAAAACCCGAGTGCGCTGGAAAGCACGCACATGGGTTGCGTGTCGATGACCGAGCAGTTCTTTCCCGACGGCAAGATCAGTCGGGCGGGATTCAACAAGGCACGGCTGGTCGCGCAACTCGAGATGCGACCAGTGAAGGCGTTCTTCCGCAATGCCGGCGAAGTCGAGGCGATTGGTACATCGGGAACGATTCGCTCGACCGAAGCGGTCGCACGGGCACTTGGCATATCTGAATCCGGACTGACCCTCGACGCTGTGGAAAAACTCATCGACAAGGTGCTCGAGTTTGACTCTGTATCAGACATCTCGCTGCAGGGACTGTCGGACCGTCGCGCACAGGTTTGGCCCGGTGGACTCTCGATTCTCGCTGAACTGCTTCGTGTTCTGAATATCGGCGACCTGCAAGTGTCGGATGGGGCGTTGCGCGAAGGTCTGTTGTATGACCTGCTGGGCCGCTTGCAGCATGAGGATGCACGCGAACGCACGGTGCGGGCGATGGAAGCTCGCTACCAGGTCGACGCACCGCAGGCCGAACGCGTCGCGCGAACCGCGGCAGAGTTATACGGGCAGTGCAGGAACGAATGGGGGTTCTCCAGTCAGATCGCTGGCAAGGTCCTTGACTGGGCGGCCCGGCTGCATGAGATCGGCCTGGATATTTCCCACGACGGCTACCAGCGACACGGTGCGTACATTGCCGAGCATGCCGATATGCCAGGGTTCCCGAGGGCCGAGCAGCAGTTCCTTGCGTTGCTGATCGGAGGACAGCGTCATCGCATCAACGAGTTGAGTTTCGAAGTTCTGCCTGAGTCATGGCAGGAAGCTGGCCTCCGCTTGCTGCTACTGCTGCGACTTGCCGTGCTATTGAATCGTAGTCGCAAGGAATCCGAGCACCCACCGGTTAGGATGCAGGTGTCGGGCAAGACAATTAGCATCGGTTTTGATGGGGACTGGCTACCTGAGAATCCGTTGACTATCGCCGACCTGGAGCGCGAACAGGGGCTTCTGAGGCAGGTGGGTTACGACTTGCGAGTATCGTAAGGTATCGTCCCCCTCTTTTCTTGCAAACTTGAGCAGCCATAATGACAGACAACCTAAACCCGCAGTGGGAACGGCACTTCGAAGGCATCGCTGATGAACTGCTGCATCTGGCTATTGCTTGCGATCTACGATTGCGCGATCCCGGTGTCATTGAACGGATTCTGAGGAATGATGCATCGGTATGCGGACGAAAGAATGAGCGTAGTTTCCACAATATGCGAAACCTGCTGGTGGCCTACTACAACTCCGTCGGCAAAGCCGTCGATCGCATCGGGCCGGAGGAGACAAAGAAGATCATTGACTTCATGATTGAGCGAAAAATGTCGACTATTGACCCAGAGGCGTCGTTAGAAGAGAAATTAAAAGACGATAAATAGCAGCAACATCAGAACCCAAAATATAAGCGCAATAAACATGCCGTTGACAATTCCGCGAGCTGGGTCCAGTGAATCGCTAAAACGTACTCGATGCCCTCGGATGGCTGAGTCAACATACGTTTCCGTAAGAATCATGGAATCAGTGACTAACTGTTCTAAGGGCGGGCCAAATCGGCCAGGCCGGTGGGGTAGGTCTTTCATCGCAGTGCGCCTCATGAGCCATTGACACAAAGGGTGACTGTTCATTCGGAAATTTGCCGAGAATTAAGTCACAAATTCCACAGCTTCTGAGTTATGTAATCCTTCTATAGTCAGACTTTTGTAAGCTAGCCTGCAGCCAATCAAATACCTGTCAGCCATGTCCTCCAATGGCCGCTGCTGACCCAAAGCGGTCATTGGCACGCAGTGTCAATTCAAGTTTCTCCCGCATGCTCAAACAGACCAGTGCGCGCGTCACACGAACTTCTGTGACGGTGATCGCAGCGTTTCAGCGCGGAATTTCCTACCCTATGTTCCAGAGATATCTCACCTGTCGGGTGACTGAACGGACTCAGTAGATCAAAGGAAGCAGAATTATGTTTTCTCAAAAAGGACTTACCTTTCTCGAACTCCTAATCGCTATTGTTATTTTGTCGATTCTCTCGACAATGGCGGTAGCCAAGTACGGTGCTGCCACGCCCAATTGCGACAGCCCGGACGCGAGGCAAGGACCGCTGATGCGCGCCAAGATTGGGCAAGTAACCGGCGATATTGGCAAAATCCATATGGCTGTCAGTAGTTTCGAGCTAAACAACCGCCGCTATCCGGACAGCTTGGCAGAGGCGGGGGTCGGCGACATGCTAGACCCGTGGGGCAACCCCTATCGGTACCTTGTTGTTTTCGCCCGCAATGACGTTGGTCCGGTGCGGAAGGACCATAATTTGAAGCCGGTCAACAGCGGATATGATCTCTATAGTATGGGGCCCGATGGCGTTACTGCGTCGCCGTTCACTTCGACCGGGGGCAAAGACGATATCGTGATGGCCAATGACGGGGACTATTTCGGCGTGGCCTGCCAGTACAACGGCTCCGGGAAAAACTGAGTTCCCGGTAAACACGAAACTTCTTAGAGGCCAACGTCCGGTTCTGACCGAAAGCGGACGGCTAGATGATCCAGTTACCAGGTGATTGAACGACCGCTCTTGGTGATTGGCTGGCCAAAATATCGACACGAAAGGAGTTATCGTCGACGACAGAGACACACTCTGGCGGGTGCCTTCGCGGTGCGGTGAAATATGAAGTAAGAGGTCGTCCGAAATTGACCGTATTTTGTCATTGTGAGTACGGTCAAAAACGAACCGGTAGTACTGAAGCGCTGCTCGTTTATTTTCGCAGAGACGCGGTCAGGAAGATCGCAGGTCCGCTCAAGAAGTTTCGTCATATTTCAGATCAAAGCGGTCGATGGATCGACTCCGAGTTCTGCGAGAAATGCGGTTCTGCTGTTACCTGGACATTAGAGCTAGTCCCGGGCTGGCGTGGGTTTGAGGGCGGCACTTTCGAAAATAGTGGCGGTTTTCCGTACGGAGCAATTAGGGGCGCTATAACCTCAGCCTTCAATCAGTGGTGATTTCATTGATATAGTGCCGCGATGTCGAAGTTCGAATTCATAGTAGTTCTGTTATCCATCATCTTTGGTCTTGGCTTAGCCAACCTTCTTTCAGGGATGCTACAAGCGTTTTTGAGGCGCGAGCTGACCGATACCCGCCTTGCTTGGTCCGTAGTGGTTGGCAATCTATTGCTGGTCGATTGGTGGCTCTTGTTCCGATGGAGCGATCATGTCGAGTGGCGCTACCATGAGTTTCTCTATCTAGTGATTTGGGCGACAGTCCATTACCTGATGGCCGTTTCCATTTATCCCTATAAGTTCCTGACGGAGTACTCTGAAGAGTTACAGAGGAAGTTCGTCCTTGCATCGGTAATGGCAGCCGCCGTGTTGGATGTAGGTGAAAATTATGTTCGGGGTAACCTCTTCGATCCCTGGTATTACCTCTTGATGATCCTATACGTTCTGATACTTGCCGCCTTGCCGTTGGTGATTCCCAAGCCTTCCGTTATGCGTGCCAGCGGATGGATTCTGGCTGTGTCCCTGTTGGGGTGGTCGGTGGTCGTCAGAAGCATTCTGGCTAGCTAAAAATATCTGCTTCCGGGCGTAAAGCAGACATTCAGCCAGTATTGGGGAAAAGTGCCGTCGCTTGGAACATGGGCACGAGGTATTGGAAAACCTCGGCTTTGAGGTCGAAATGTATGATGAGAGCTTGCCCAGTTTCTACTAACCTAAGGGGACGGGTAACAAAGACCCAGTAATTTCGGCAATCAAGCCGCGTGATTGGAGATTAAAATGGCAAAGAAAACAGTGTTCCAGTACGCAGGAACAAAGGCGACCGTTTCCTGGAATGGCCGCCTCTGCATTCATGTCGCGGAGTGCGGTCGAGCCAAAGGTGACCTGTTTGTGCGCGGTCGTGAACCCTGGTGCCAGCCTGATCTCACTACCGATGAAGACGTTGCCGATGTAGTAAAGCGATGCC
>Ga0224504_10001497_pt1 | contig 10292 bp, 8 predicted proteins | sample SF_Oct11_sed_USG_3_FD_170160 | JGI IMG/M metagenome (GOLD analysis project Ga0224504, IMG submission 170160) | Sediment microbial communities from San Francisco Bay, California, United States - SF_Oct11_sed_USGS_24 | ecosystem: Environmental > Aquatic > Marine > Sediment | place: USA: California... | reverse complement strand
CTTACAGATTACCATACCTCTTTTAATTTCTTCTTTAGCAATACCTCTTAATAAGATACCTACGTTATCTCCAGCTTCACCTCTATCTAATATTTTACGGAACATTTCAACTCCAGTAACAGTAGAAGTTAATTTTTCAGCTCCCATACCAATAATATCAACAGCATCACCTGTATTAGCTACACCAGTTTCAATACGACCAGTTGCAACAGTTCCACGACCTGTAATTGAGAATACATCCTCAATTGGCATTAAGAAATCTTTATCAACATCACGCTTTGGTAACTCAATCCAAGTATCAACAGCATCCATTAATTCCATAATTTTGTCAGCCCATTTTGGCTCTTTATTCAATCCACCTAAAGCAGAACCTTGAATTACAGGAGTGTTATCACCATCATAATCGTAGAAAGATAACAAATCTCTGATCTCCATCTCTACCAATTCTAATAGTTCTTCATCATCAACCATATCCACTTTATTCATGAATACAACCAATCTTGGAATACCTACCTGACGTCCTAATAAGATATGCTCTCTAGTTTGAGGCATTGGACCATCAGTTGCAGCAACTACGATGATAGCACCATCCATTTGTGCAGCACCAGTAACCATATTCTTCACGTAATCCGCGTGACCTGGACAGTCAACGTGAGCGTAGTGACGATTAGCTGTTTGGTATTCTACGTGAGCAGTATTAATTGTAATACCTCTTTCTTTTTCCTCAGGAGCGTTATCGATTTGATCGAAATCTTTTACTTCAGAAAGTCCTTTATCTGCTAATACAACAGTAATAGCAGCTGTTAAGGTTGTTTTACCGTGATCAACGTGTCCAATTGTACCAATGTTTAAATGTGGTTTCGAACGATCAAAGGTTTCTTTAGCCATAATTGTTAATTTTTAAATCTTAGTTATATATAATGTTACATTCTATTCTTTACTTGAGCCAATGACGGGAATTGAACCCGTGACCTCTTCCTTACCAAGGAAACGCTCTACCTCTGAGCTACACCGGCTAAAAAAAAAGAGCGAGAGACCGGGCTCGAACCGGCGACAGTCAGCTTGGAAGGCTGAAGCTCTACCAACTGAGCTACTCTCGCAATATTTTTTTCCAAATCATCATAAGTAATAACCTTCATTATTACTTGCTTCTTGTGGTGAGAGAAGGATTCGAACCTTCGAAGCTTGCGCAGCAGATTTACAGTCTGCCCTCGTTGGCCACTTGAGTATCTCACCATTTAAATTTTTTCAAAGATCTGAGCTATAGAGGGTATTCCCTTCGAACATATTCGAAACAAGACTTACTCTAAATTTCCAATACACCCACTCTTTCACTATTTCAATAAAAACAATCTCTTGTTTTTGAGCCGATAGAGGGACTCGAACCCACGACCTGCTGATTACAAATCAGCTGCTCTAGCCAGCTGAGCTACATCGGCATTTTACTCCATAAAAGAAGTCCGCTATTTCTAACGGACTGCAAATGTATTAAAGTTTTTATTTTAAAACAAAACTTTTCAAATTAATTTTCACTTAATTAATTATCTCTTACTTTTTCCTTCTTTTTAGTGAGCTGTCTTTTTAAAGAATCACTAACCAACATTGCCCCTTCTTCAAATGTTTTACATTGCTTTTTCACAACAAAATCACTTCCTGGAACATTTAATTTTATTTCAAAAAGTTTATTTTCCTTCTCACTTGTTTGTTGAACTTTCAAAAAAACATCCGCATCAATTATTTTATCATAATACTTATCTAAACCACTTAGTTTTTTTTCAACAAATTCAATAAGACCTTTATCCGCATTAAAATTAACAGACTGTACATTTACTTTCATAAAAAATTTAGTTTTTTTTGCTCCTTGGGTGAGCCAGATTATACACTTCCTTTAACTTACCCATACTACTATGAGTATATACCTGTGTTGACGCCAAACTAGAATGCCCAAGCAATTCTTTTACGGCGTTTAAATCAGCACCTTCATTTAATAAATGTGTGGCAAAAGAATGCCTAATTACATGAGGACTCTTCTTCACCTTTGATGACACCGTACTAAAATAATTATTTATTATACGATACACAAGCGTATCGTATATTTTTTTACCTTTTTTAGTAATGAATAAATAAGATTGATCTGTCTTAATCCCCTTTCTAAACTCACTATATTTTTTAATTGATTTAATTACTGACTTTAATAACGGAATGTAACGCTCTTTATTTCTTTTCCCTAAAACTTTAACAGCTTGACTACTAAAATCAACATCTATAAGTTTTAAATTTATCAATTCACTTCTTCGCATCCCTGTTGAATATAATAACTCAACAATAAGTTTATCTCTTACAGATTCAAAATCAACAATTTCATCCTCTTTTATAATAACATTTTCAATTTCTTTTTCAGAAAAAGGCACCTGAGCTTTTTTTGCCACCTTCAAGGCTCTATGTTTTATCAATGGATTTGAAGTTGATTGCTTTGTTTTTTGAAGGAATTTATAAAATGATTTTAATGAGGATATTTTTCGATTGATAGTTCGGTTTGACACCCCTAAATTTACCAAGCACACAATCCAACTTCTAATTTGCGCATAATTCACATCAACAATATTACTGCTTCCAAATTCAATCAAACAGAAATCTTGAAAAGAATTTAAGTCTTTTTTATACGCAACAACTGTGTGGTTGGAATATTTTTTTTCAAGTAGTATGTAATCTAAAAAAGATTTTATAGGCATAAAAAAAACCGTTAGTAAACAAAATTACAAATAGTAATTTGTTTTAACTAACGGTTTATAATGTTTTGGTTAAAATTTAACCTTGCTCTTCTGCTGTTCTTAACTTCTGTACGTATTGAGCTTTTATATTTTGTGCACGATTTACAACTGAAGGCTTATTGAATTGCTTACGGTTACGTAAATTCTTCATTGTCTTCGTACGATCAAATTTTCTTTTGTAACGTTTTAACGCTCTATCGATATTCTCTCCGTCTTTAACTGGTATGATTAACATATTTTGGCACCTCCTTTCAAGTCGTTCTATTTTAAATTTTGGATTGCAAATATACAAACTAATTAAACACAATCTAAAAAAATATTATTTTTATTTATGTGATTGGTTTATATTCTTTTTTATCAATAATAATTTTTGCAATTATCTCTCTCAAAATCTCCGAAGTCCCTCCTCCAATTGGCCCCAGCCTACTATCTCTAAATAGTCTTGCCATTGGAAAATCCTCCATATATCCATAACCCCCAAGAAATTGCAAACACTCGTATATAACTTTATCTGCTGTTTTTGTAGACATTAGTTTAGACATGCTGGCTTCTTTTACTACATATTGACCTTTATCCAGCCTATAAACGATAGAATAATTAAATTCCTTACACATTTCTATTTCACTAGACAAATCAGCTACTTTATGACGCAACGCTTGAAATTTATCAATTGATTTCCCAAAAGCAGTTCTTTCGGTCATATATTGGAGCGCATATTCTAACGCAAACTCAGCTCTTGCGTGGGCATTCACCCCCATTATAACACGCTCTAAAGCAAAGTGCTGCATTATATATGGAAACCCCTTCCCTTCTTCTCCTAATAAATTTTCAGCTGGCACTACCACATTATCAAAAGCAATTTCAGCTGTATCAGAAGCTTTCCATCCCAATTTAACCAGTTGAGTTGAACTAATACCGGCAGTCCCTCTATCAACTACAAAAATACTCATTCCTTTATTCCCTAACTCAGGATTTGTTTTTGCAGCCACAACCAAATAGTCTGAATAAATTCCATTTGTTATAAAAGTCTTCGAACCATTTAATATATAAGTATCTCCTTTTTTAGCAGCAGTGGTTCTCATTCCAGCAACATCCGATCCACCAAATGGTTCAGAAATACATAAACAGCCCACTTTTTCACCTTCAATACTTGGTACTAAATATTTTTGTATAATAGCGCTACTTCCTTCTTTTTCAATATGTGTCATTGCTAAATAAGTATGCGCCCACATGGCTGCCGCAAATCCACCCGAATTAATTTTTTGCAACTCCTCTAAAAAAACGACCGTATAAAAAAGATCTAAGTTTAACCCTCCAAATTCAACAGGATAATTCAATCCGAAATACCCCATTTCACCAAATTTTTTCCAAATGCTTTTATCTATAAAACCATTTTTTTCCCATTTATCTACATTTGGAACTACTTCCTTTTGTAAAAAATTTCGAAAACTTTCTCTAAAAGCCTCGTGTTCTTCAGAAAAATACATACTATTCATAGTAGACTGAGTGTTGTTTTTTGTTGAAATTTTATTTAGCCTGCAAATATAGTGCTATTCTATCGAATTTATCCAAAGGAAAACCCTCAATTTTTTTTAACTCTTTAATTGATTGAATTTCAGCAACCTCATCTTTATATTCAAAAATTTTCTTAGTGAGTTCATAATCAAGATAAACTATCGCTAATACTTCTTTAAATGACGCCTCATTAATGTTTATTTTATTAATAATTGGAGGAGTAAGCACTTGAAATTTTTTTAAAACTTTATCAGCTACTCCCTTATCCAAATACCATACTTCATACAACTGTTTATTGAAAGAAAATCCTTGTAACTTCGTTCTATAACTTATAATTCTTGCAGCCAATTTATCTCCAATACCGTGAATGGACTTTAAATCAACAGCATTGGCTCTATTGATATCTTTTACAACTGTTATTTTATCTTTCTTGCCTACATTTTTAAAAGTATCATTTGATTTTTCTAAAACAACCCAATCCGGAAATTTAAAATATACACTTATCACAGTTAACAAGCTATCATTTACTTTTGTTATTTTTTGAAATTGTTTTGTAGAATTCACAAACAAACCTTTCTTTCTAAAAGCCAAAAGTCTATCAATTTCCTCTATAGACATTCCTAATTGATACCCTTTAAAATCAGTAATATAATTTGGATTGAATGGATATATTTTAGGTTTTGATTTTTCAACTTCAGCCAAACGTATAGAATCTACCTCTTTTTGAAAAGCAATTATTTCATTTTTAGCAACATCCTTTTTCTGTTCAGAAGAAAAATCAACAGTAAATAAAAATATTTGCATCAATATTATAATTAGCAACAAAAAGAAAATCCCATTTCGTTGACGTTTATTGTAGCTGAAATGGGATTTGATATTTTCCATTTTTTATAATTATCTCATAGTGAAAAAACTAATAATCTTAATTTTTCGTTCCAATAGATTTTATAGCATCTACATATAGCTTCATTTCTTCTCTAACTTTAGGAAATAAAAACAACAGCCCAATCATATTTGGGAATACCAATGCTAGAATCATGGCATCAGAAAATTTAATAACTGCGTCTAGTGTTGCTGAAGCCCCTATCACAACAAACATTAAGAATAATAATTTATACACCAAATCTGCCACTTTACCTCTTCCAAACAAATACTTCCAAGACTGCAATCCATAATAAGACCAAGAGATCATAGAAGAAAAAGCAAATAAAATAATTGCTACGGTTAGCACATAACTAAACCCAGGTATTACAGAATTAAAAGCCATTGAAGTAAGGTCAACTCCACCAACATATTCTTGCGTTGCATTTAATAAAACGGCGCTATTTGCAGAGTTCCCATAATCAAAAGCCCCTGCATCCATATTAAAGAAAATAATTACCAATGCGGTCATAGTACAAATTACGACCGTATCAATAAAAGGTTCTAATAACGCAACAACACCTTCACTTGCTGGATATTTTGTTTTAACAGCTGAATGAGCAATTGCTGCAGAGCCTGCACCTGCTTCATTCGAAAAGGCAGCCCTTTGAAACCCAACAATTAACACCCCTAAAAAGCCCCCTAATCCAGCCTCTGGAGTAAAGGCACCAGAAAAGATCATTCCAAACGCATCTCCCACATATTTAATATTCGCAAAAATAATGACCAATGATGCAATTATATAAATACCCGCCATAAAAGGCACAATTTTTTCGGTGATTTTTGCAATTCTTTTAATACCACCTATTATAACAACCCCTACAAGAATTGCCATAATAATTCCAATTACAAAGCCAGAATCTCCTCTACTTAATCCTAAAATTGAATTAATTTGTACTGCCGCTTGGTTAGATTGAAAAGCGTTCCCTCCACCAAATGATGCTCCAACGCACAAAACAGCAAAAATCACAGCTAATATTTTTCCTAAAATAGCTTTGTTTTGAGCCTCTAAACCTCTTTTTAAATAATACATAGGTCCGCCATACACCTTTCCATCTTCGCCAACATCCCTGTACTTTACACCTAAAGTACATTCAACAAATTTTGTAGACATACCTATTATCCCACAAATAATCATCCAAAAAGTAGCTCCAGGTCCACCAACTGCAATAGCCACAGCAACACCTGCAATATTCCCCAATCCAACAGTACCAGAAACAGCCGTTGCCAAGGCCTGAAAATGACTTACTTCACCGTCTTTTCCTTCATCTTTTATGGTGTCTGGAATATCTCCATCAACAACAATAATATCCGATTTTTCAACCCCATGATGATCAATCTCATCATATTTACCTCTCACAGTATTTATGGCTAATTTAAATTTTGTTATTCCAGGAAACCCAAAATAAACTGTAAAAAAGGTAGCACTTGCAACCAACAATATTACCACCAGAGGAACATTATTTCCACCTAATGGAATGGTTGTTAACACAAATCCTTCCCACCACGTAGCAAAAGGCATAAATTCATCGTTTATTTTTTCATCTAAGCCTTTTTCAATGGTTTCTTGAGCAAATGTTAACACAGGCGCAACAAGAAATAAAAGAGGTGTTTTTTTTTTATTCATAATAAAGTTGGTTAATTTTAAAAAGTAGATGCAATATGGTAAAAAAATGAGGTTACCACAAGTTTTTAAATATTAAAAAAGAGAATATTTAATATTTTAACAATTTACTTCCATTTAAAAAATTTCGCGCAACTTATCAATCTGTTCTTTATTCCCAAGAACAATTAAATAGGTACCCCTTTCTAATTTTGTAGTTGAATCAGGATTTACAATATAGTCGCCAGAAATGGTTTTAAAACCAATGGCGTTACAACCTGTTTTTTTTCTAAGATCTAAATCTAAAATTGTTTTAGAAAAATATTCTTTTGGCAAGCTACTTACTGAAATTTCCTCAAGATTGGCATTTTCATTTCCTGCAATATTTAATCGGTCTATAAATTCAACCAAATCGGGTGTTACTACCAACGAAGCCATATGTGCACCTCCTAATTTATCGGGCATAATAACGTTGGTGGCTCCTGCAATTTTTAATTTCCTATAAGAAGACTCATTGGATGCACGACTTATTATGGTGAAATTCTTATTAAACTGCCTTGCAGACAATACTACAAACAAATTATCTGCATCTGAAGGTAAGGCTGTAATTAAACTTTTCGCTTTTTCTAATCCTAACTTTTTTAAATCATCATCATTGGTTGCATCACCCTCCACATACATAACACCGTCACGCTCTAAATCGGCAATTTCATTATCTCTTTTCTCAATCACAATACAAGGCTCATTAAACTGTCGCAATTTATTAATTGCCTGTTTTCCATTTCTGCCGTAACCACAAACAACAGTATGGTTTTCTAAATTTTGAATTTGTTTCTGCACCCTTTTTTCTTTTAAAATTTTAAACACATCACTATTTGTAAAATATTGCGTAATGGAGGCAAATGTATACCCATACACCACAATACTAATAACAATTAGAAAAATTGTAAACAGCTTTCCCTGAACAGAAAGCGCATGAATTTCACTAAATCCAACTGTAGACATTGTAATAATTGTCATGTACAATGAATCTACAAAATTGTCACCTGAAATTGTCATATATCCTATAACACCGATAGCTATAACTATGAGAACAAATACAATTGCTATGTAAAGTCTTGATTTTAAAAACATATTTTATAAATCGAACACAGAACTTCTTTTAGTGTAAATTAAATCTTTTAGGCGCAATAAAAATGCCAGTGTCAAATAGATACCGAAAGAAACCCCCAATGTTACAAATGATAAATAAATAAAAAAAATGCGAACATTAGAAACACTAACACCCAATCTATCAGCAAACCTAGATGATACAGCGAAACCGTGTTTTTCAAAAAAATGACGAAGAGAATGAATCCAATTCACAGGCCTAAAATTTTACGGCAATATACTAATTTTCAAAATAAGATAACCCCCCTACAAGTATTTATAGCAACATTTTTTTAACTTTGTAACTTTCCAAAAATCAACATGACAAAACACCAAGAATATATTGATGTGCTTGGGGCACGGGTTCACAATTTAAAAAATATTGACGTACGTATTCCAAGAGAAAAATTAATTGTAATAACTGGCTTGAGTGGTAGCGGTAAATCGTCTTTGGCGTTTGATACCATTTATGCTGAAGGCCAACGAAGATATATTGAAACTTTTTCTGCATATGCGCGACAGTTTTTAGGAGGATTAGAAAGACCCGATGTTGATAAAATTGATGGCCTCTCACCTGTAATTGCCATAGAACAAAAAACAACAAGTAAAAGCCCTCGCTCAACTGTTGGAACCATCACTGAAATATACGATTTTTTAAGATTGCTTTTTGCTAGAGCTGCTGATGCGTACTCATACAATACCAATAAAAAGATGGTTAGTTACAGCGATGCACAAATAAAAGATTTAATTTTAAAAGATTTCAATGAGAAAAAAGTGGTGATCCTTGCTCCTGTTGTTAAATCTAGAAAAGGACATTATCGCGAGCTTTTTGAGCAAATTACCAAACAAGGTTTTTTGAGGGTTCGAGTTGATGGTGAAATTTTAGAAATTGAAAAAGGAATGCGACTGGATCGATACAAAACCCATGATATTGAAATTGTAATTGATCGCCTGTTGGTTAATAAGAATTCTGATAAAAGATTAGAAGAGACCATTACCACAGCATTATATTCGGGTGAAAATATACTTATGGTCTTGGAGCACAACACAAATAAGCCTCGATATTTTAGCCGAGAATTAATGTGCGCAGACACAGGTATTTCATATCCAAACCCTGAACCAAATTCATTTTCTTTTAATTCGCCAAAAGGCGCATGCCAAACCTGTAATGGCCTAGGTAAAATTAATCAGGTAAATATTCAAAAAATAATTCCCAATTCTGAAATATCAATAAAAAATGGAGGAATTGCGCCAATTGGAGAGCAAAAGTCAAGCTGGATTTTTAAGCAACTACAATTAATTGCAGAACGTTATAAATTTCAATTAACCGACCCTATTTCTAAAATCCCTGCAAAAGCTCTAGAAATTATTTTAAATGGCGGTAACGAAAAGTTCGAAATTGCATCAAAAACAATGGGTATTACACGCAATTACGAATTTGACTTTGAAGGTATTATCAAATTCATTAAAAATCAATACGACCTAAGTGAATCTGCATCTATAAAACGATGGGCCAGAGAATTTATGGATGAAGTTACCTGTGAAACCTGCCATGGTAGCCGTTTAAAAAAAGAAGCTTTACACTTTAAATTCAATAAGAAAAACATTGCAGCATTGGCCCAATTAGACATTGCTGACTTGGCAAATTGGTTCGATAATATTGAAGAAAAATTATCAAAAAAACAACTTAAAATTGCTTCAGAAATAATCAAAGAAATAAGAACTCGCATTCAGTTTTTATTGGATGTTGGCTTAAATTATTTAGCACTTGACAGAAGTTCAAAATCTTTGTCGGGTGGAGAAGCACAGCGCATTAGGCTGGCAACACAAATTGGTTCTCAGCTTGTTGGTGTTTTATATATTTTAGATGAACCAAGTATTGGACTGCACCAGCGTGACAATGAAAAATTAATAAAATCTCTTCTAAACCTTAGAAATATTGGAAACTCTATTTTAGTTGTTGAGCACGACAAAGATATGATTGAACAAGCCGATTTTGTGATAGATATTGGCCCAGGAGCAGGAATTCATGGCGGTGAAATTGTAAGCGAAGGAACTTTTGAAGCGTTAAAACAGCACAATACCTTAACCGGAGCCTATTTAAATGGGACTAAAAAAATTGAAATCCCTTCAAAAAGAAGAAAAGGAAACGGCCATAAAATAACCATTACCGGCGCTTCCGGAAACAACCTTAAAAATATAACAGTTGACTTTCCACTTGGAAAATTAATATGTGTAACTGGGGTATCAGGAAGCGGAAAATCTACTTTAATTAATGAAACCCTCTACCCTATTTTAAACCATAACATATATAGAGGTGTAAAAAAACCAAT
>Ga0224504_10001496_pt1 | contig 10293 bp, 8 predicted proteins | sample SF_Oct11_sed_USG_3_FD_170160 | JGI IMG/M metagenome (GOLD analysis project Ga0224504, IMG submission 170160) | Sediment microbial communities from San Francisco Bay, California, United States - SF_Oct11_sed_USGS_24 | ecosystem: Environmental > Aquatic > Marine > Sediment | place: USA: California... | reverse complement strand
TCAGCGCAATCATTGAAAAAAAAAATAAATAATAATGTATGATGAAAGATGACATACAAACCAAGTAGTCAAGACTCGGTCAAACACAAACTGAAGTGACTAAAGACGGGTTAATCGGGAGTTAGAGATGAAGGTGAAGTTAGTTCAATCGATTTTGATCGGTTTGGTTTTATTATTTAGCTCAGCAATTCTGGTCGCTAAATCTGACGTCGTTGACGACGGTTATTACACCACTAAAGACAGCGAATTCTACCTTACGCCAGAGCAACTACTGTTTATAAGACCTGGTCTTGTTCTGGAAATCATTGAAGTGGTTATTCCTCCTGACCGTCAAACTGAAGTCACCTACACGATTTCAGACCCCGCAGGACTACCACTGGACAGAAACGGCGTGCATACACCCGGCCCGGTCAGTACATCCTGGGTGCTTTCATTTATCCCGGCATATGAAGAGGCTTACGTTGCCTATACTACCCGTGTTCAAACCAGCCCGATTACGGGTGACTCTGCAACACAGGCAGCTACTGATACGGGTGGTGCCTACACGGAGCTGAGCATTGGCACCTATAAGTATAAGTTCGGCACTGTACTACCGGAAGGTTACGATATGGATGCCACCCACACCGTTGGTGTATATGCTCGACGTGACCTGACAGAGTTTGGGCTGGACCGCTATGTTGCGAATGAGCTTGACCACTTCGTTCCTTCCGGCTCAAGCGAACCCATGCCACGCGAGATTGTGACCACTGAAACCTGCAATGGCAGATGCCATGACCCTCTTGCCCTGCATGGCGGATCGCGCCAGGATGTCGGACTGTGCATTCTTTGCCATAACCCAACCCAGGATATCGACCCCGATACAGGCAACTCAATTGACATGCCCCTGATGATCCACAAGATCCACATGGGGGAATACCTGACCGAGGATTACACCATCATCGGTTACCGCCAGACCCCTCACAACTATAACGATGTTGTCTACCCTGCCCCGATCAACGAGTGTGAGGCCTGCCATACCGGTGGTGCTCCAACCGAAAACTTCCCGATGGTTGCGACACCTGCAACAGCGCTCGTTTGTGATGGCTCCGGCGTAGGTGAAGTTACCCTCAACTGGCAATATACCGACAACGTTCAAATCAAGGTCCGCACCGCGTCTAATCCGGAAGGTAAAGTCTTCGGCATCGCTGGCCCGACAGGATCCATCGCAACGGGTAAATGGATTTCAGATGGAACCTGGTTTGACCTTTATGACCTCAGAACCGGAAGGCTGGTTCAGTCCGTACCGGTCAATGCCACGGTCCTGGGTTGTGTGAGCAATGCACCAGGCACTTTCAGAGGCGAAGCAGGAGTTCAGCATACCAACTGGATGGATAATCCGAGCCGAAAGACCTGTGGGTCGTGTCACGATAATATCAACTGGGTAACCGGGGAAGGTCATTCCGAATACAATCTTGTCATGGTGGATGACATCACCTGCGACAACTGCCACGTACCTTATACCGGTAATGAATTTGACCGCTCGGTTCGAGGCGCCCACCTGGAACTTTACAAGTCAGCCCAGTTCCCCGGTGTACTGGTTGAGTTTCTGGAGGTTACCAATACCAACCCGGGCGATAATGTGACCGTCAAGTTCACCGTACGCAGCAAAAATGGTCCGATCGATCCAGCCACTCTGGATCGTTTCAGGTTGACTTTATCCGGGCCAAATGATGATTACAGTTTTCAAGCCCAGGAGATTGCGAACCGCTCTTTGGTCTGGACTGGTGACAACACCTGGACCTATACCTTTGCCAGGTCCTTACCCCTGGATGCTGCAGGCTCCTTTACGGTCAGTGTCGAAAGCCGGAACATTGTTCCAATTGACTTTGGTGACGTGGTGTCCGAGGAGCGCGATAACGCAGAGAACCCCCGGTTTGTTTTTGCGGTCACCGATACCGTTGCCACGCCGCGGCGAATGGTGGTTGATGATTACAAATGCGAAAGCTGCCACTCCAACCTGGCATTCCATGGTGGCGTCAGGCACGACCCGCAGTATTGCAATACCTGCCATATGCCGGAATCTCTTGATTTCGATGGTAATCAAACGATTCACCTCAAGTACATGATTCACAGCATTCACCGTGGTGAAGATCTTGTGAATGGGTTTTATGTCGGTGGTCGTGACTACAGCGAAGTCGTATATCCCGGTGATCTGCGTGATTGTGATTTCTGTCACGTCAACAATTCACAACAGGTACCGGTCGAAAGCACCGCGCTTTCCACCAACACACCACAAGCATGGTGGAACCCGATGATGCCAAACTCGGCCGCCTGCCTGAGCTGCCATGATGATGACGCTTCAGCAGCACACGCCTATTCCAATACTGTATTTTTTGGAGAGTCCTGTGGGACCTGTCATGGAGAAGGCAGAGTTGCTGCCGTGGACAAGGTTCACGCCCACTAGAGTCCATCGTTTAACAGGCTTTTATGCCTTGAAGAAAAGCAGGGTGTTTCGGCACCCTGCCTGTTTTTCACCTGAGAAGCATTCTGTTTCAATCCTGATTTGGCCATATTTCCGAGCAAATCCGCCCATGTGTCTTTTATTCCTGATTGAACCCCCCTAGAATCCACACTTGGTTTGGAATTTGAAATCTAACCACGAAAATCAGGGCAATGCGTATCGCCGCATCTATCAGTTGGAATTAATCAAAATGGCCAGTCGGTTTTTTTCTTTTTTTGCATTATTTTTCGGTCTGGGTTTTGCCAGTCCATTACTGATTACCCTGGCCAACAAGGAAGACATCGCGTTTAACCCATTGTGGTTTTCCATCGTTTCTTTGTTGCTGGTGCTGGCTTTAAGTGCCATTTCCAGTTTGTTAGCCGGCAGAACACGATTCGCCAGAAATCTTGGTATTGCAAGCCTCGCCTGTGCGTTTGTGTTTGCACTTCAGGGAAATGTTGTACACGACCTTTTCTACTACGGGGATTTTAATGGCAACCTGACGGACTGGCGTGTATATGGCTGGAAGTTTTGGGCAGAATGGTTCGGTTTTCTACTCGCGTTCCCTTTTTTCTACTGGTTATTGAACCGGCTAAAGCAAATACCAGTGTGGCTCGCTCTGGTACCGGTTCTGTCATCGGTGCTGCTGATTACACCGGTTCTGTTCAACCAGGAGGCCCACGTCGCGCTTGGTCTTTCAGATGAAGTCAAGCCGGATGTGTTTGAATTCTCGAGCACACTAAACCTCGTTCATTTATTACCGGACGGGTTCCAGGGTGACATAGCACGCGAAGTACTTGATGATCATCCCGAACTATCTGCACGGCTGGAGGGCTTCACTCTCTACCGCGACCACCTCGGTATGTACCAGGGTACGGCACCATCCGTGTCGACGATTTTCACGGGTCGCCCATTCGATTTTAAGGCAGGTAACAGTGTTGAGCGCACCATTGATGAGATGAATTTATATGCCTATCCGGTCAATCTGCAGGAAAACGGTTTTCGCCTTGATTACGTAACGCTTTCAACATCCCATTGCGTGGAAGGCGCTGCCAGTTGTATTACCAGACCATTTAATGATATGAAAGCACGCGGATATTTCCGTCACAAGAATCAGCACTATTCCTATGCAGTCCGTCAATTGGCAGACCTGACCCTGTTCAGACATTTTCCCATGTACCTGAAAGAGCAGATTTACAATGACGGTAACTGGTTTTTTGCCGATACCACGCTGGATGGGTCATCACCATGGCCGGACCCGGTATTACGCGAATGGATAGACAGCATGGTGGTGATGGGACCACAGCCACGTTACAAGTGGTACCACTATATTGGCACGCATATCCCGCCTCGCTGGGATGCAGAATGTGTCTTCAACCGCGAACTCGAAAGAACGCGCACGCAATATTACGATCAGAGCCTGTGTGTGCTTAAGGGTATTGCCCGGTTTGCAGAAAAACTTCGCGAGCACGGCATTTTTGATAAAACCGCAATCATTATCAGTGGCGATCACGGTGTTAATATTGAACCTGATGATAGTCAGGGGAGAAAGCCTAACTCCGGTTTACATGCTGGCGTAATAGGCGCAGCACGACCCACATTGATGATTAAACCATTGAGGAGTAGGGAAGCATTCCAGATCAGTGACCTACTCACTTCGTTAATTGATATCGCGCCAACCGCCCTGGACCTAGTCGGGCTTGATAACAACTACAGCGGCCTATCCGTCCTGGCCATTGACCCGAAGCTTACGCGCACCAGGATATTCAACCGTTACACAAGTGCAGAATTCTGGACAGGCGAATCCATATCAAATGAAGCCTGGCATGTCGACGGAACTCCACGGAACATGGAAAACTGGTCGTTTCAGGACCTGACCTATAAACACTTGGCACCTGCTGGCTATGCTGCCGTCAATTTTAATTCTGCCAGAAATACAAGTCGTGGTTTATCATTTAATCCTGCTACGCCCGATGTCGAGTCATCCTGGATAAGCGGTTCAGAATTTGTGATTCTGGTAGGTACAGAGCAACCTCAGCTTACGGCAAGCATTGAACTCGAATTGAGCCTGCCCGATTTCATGGAAGCTACAACACAATCATTCTCGGTCACTGTAAATCATCAGAATTTGGATGATAATTATTCATTGGACAATAACAAAGAGTGGAGCCAGATAACGATACCAGTGCCCGATGGTCTACTTAAACAGGGTAACAATCAGTTTGTTCTGAAATTCAGCGAGACCGCGGCGCCTGAAAACAGCACCGATGATTGGTATGCAGCAGGCAAATTGAGAAGTTTCAGGCTGGTCCAATAACGGCGTTTGTGTTATCGGATTTCACACACAAATACAGGCATCGATTGCCGTCATTCACATCCTGTTGAGCACGGATATCAAAATGTCGTTTTAGGTTTGATTCAATCGACTCGCGACTGTAATCCTGGTATTTGTCTTCTTTGTTTCGCAGCAGGGTTTGCACCTTGTCATCCTGGCGCGATACATATTCAATCACCAGTTTATCCGTTAAACCGGCCAGCCAATCAATAAATTCCGCCAACGGGATATTGGCAGTAATGACAACATGGTGAATTAGCGCCAGGCACAACACCAAATCTGGCCGACTGCGCGTTTGTAAGTCACTGCGCTCACGGTTACGCCAACCCCAGTTGGGTGACGGGTCTGCGACATTTTGCACCAGCGTGAGGATGTTAGCCGGTGTCTCCGGGTTCAGAAAAAGCCGCTCTACTGCCACATGGTCAATATCCATGGACAGCACCTGCTTGCAACCTGACGCCGCTATACGTGAAAACTGCCCGGTATTACAGCCAATATCCCAAACGGTTTGCGGTGTTTCAGTGCTGATGGCGTCGTGGATGAATTTTTCTTTCAGAGCGTGATCATCTTCTGAGTAATTGTGGAATTCAGTGTAGTCACCCCACTCTGAACCGGCCGCTTTCCATTCGAGTTTCTTCACCAGCTTTTGCATCTTGCGCACATTCACCAGGATTAACTCTCGGTTGAAACCCGCTGATTTCAGACTGGACCTGACATTTTCGGACGAACCGCCAAAACGCCGGTCCAACTTGGATTGCAACCAGACATGACTAAATACCCCCTTGCGAAAACGATCACGAAAACCAAACAGCGCAGCTGCGGTCTGCACATCCACACCACCGATAGCTGCGCGCATGAATGGCTGGAAATTACTGCCCTTGTAGGCCTGCAGCATCAATGGAAACAGGAACATCTCGCAAAACTGTCTGTAACCAGACCAGGGCTCGCCTTCATCCAGAAGTTCGAAAGAGGGAATGTCGATAAAAACCGGTTTACGATCCACAAACTGTATATTGTAGGGAGTCGCATCTTTTAGCGTGAAGCCGTTGCTAACAGCGCGCTCCACCAAGTGCAGTTGCAGACTGGCGGCAGCCCTGAGCATACTGAAGGTCCATTCGTAGGGGTAACTGATGACCGTTACGGGATCGTGTTCAAGAAAACCTGCCCATTGCTCCCTTAGACCATCCGGTAGCGGGTTCTCTTGTGCGGCAAGCTCACGACTGCCAACAACTTTGCCTGATTCAACCAGTTTTTTGTAAAACGGTTTCTCCTGCAATTGCTGGAAACACTGAAGCGCCGCTTCACTTAAACCCCGGAAAACCCTGCCCTGGTATTCATATACACGCCCATCACGATCACGAAATGAGCCGGCATTAACCCGGGCTTTAGAGTTATTCATAGCATAGAATCTCAGGCCTGCTCGTTTTCTGAAGTGTCTTTCTTTCCTGATCCAAGCGCAACCCTCAACTTGTGCCAATACAGCTTGATCGCCACCCCCACGGCAGCTACGCCGCCCAGGATAACCTGTAACAACATACTACCGGTACCGGGGTCAAGATAAGCTTCTGTATCCGTAAAAAATAACAGCAATAAAATAGTAATAATTATTTTCATAAATCCATCTCTAAAATGTCGATGCCGGCCTGCTCTCTCGGAAATTGCCCGCATAATAGCAAAATACTTTCATCAGCGCTCTCTGAAAAAGCCCCTCAACAAGGCAGCGCTTTTCAGAGCTGCATGATTGTGAGCAGGATCAGCCTCCGGCCAGGCTTGTGCTGGCACTGGACATGCGGGCACGCTTAATCCAGGTAGGACCCAAACATGTCTGTGTCGGAAGCCGATTGGCAACGTCCTAAAATCCTGACTGCAGGTCAAAGCGTTACAAGTTTTTGAACTTGGAAATACGGAGTCAAAAATAGTGCAAGCCCAATCCTTAAGTCTGGCTGAATTTAAAATTGCAGTCGTACTGCCCTGTTATAACGAGGAGCATGCAATTGCCAAGGTTATCGGCGAGGTCCAGGAAGCCCTGCCGGAAGCAGCCATCTACGTGTTTGATAATAACTCCAGCGATCGCACGGCCGAAGTGGCAAAGGCCACCGGTGCGAGAGTTGAACATCTAGCCTTGCAAGGGAAAGGTAAAGTTGTACGAAGAATGTTTGCAGATGTAGAAGCCGATATCTACTTAATGACGGACGGGGATTGCACATATGATGTAAGCGTTGCCCGGGACCTGGTAAATAGATTGATAGCTGAAAACCTGGACATGGTTGTCGGTTGCCGTGTTGACAAGGGTGAATCTGAAAATTACAGGCGCGGTCACCGCTTTGGTAATCAATTGCTTACCGGCTCTGTGCGGCGGATTTTTGGTGGGGAATTCACCGATATGCTATCAGGATACAGGGTATTTTCCCGACGTTTCGTCAAGTCGTTTCCCGCACTGGCAAGAGGTTTCGAAATCGAAACTGAACTTACTGTGCATGCGCTCGAATTACGTATGCCTTGCGGTGAAGTTGAAACCGCCTATGGTTCGCGCCCCGAGGAATCGTAAAGCGAATTATCAACCTATCGGGATGGATTTCGCATTCTTAAAACCATCGGACGTCTATTCATGGTTGAACGTCCACTCGTGTTCTTCAGCATCCTGAGTTTCTTTCTCGCGGCCCTTTCGATTGCGCTCGCAATCCCGGTATTCCAGGAGTTCTTTGCCACCGGTCTGGTTCCGCGTCTGCCAACGGCGGTGCTTGCCACTGGCATGATGTTGTCAGCCCTGTTGTCATTTGGTTGCGGATTGCTGCTCGATAACGTGACCCGAGGACGTCAGGAGCTTAGGCGGCTCTCGTACCTGTCGATTCCCGGGGTATCCAGCAAACGCTGACAATGAAAGTCATCAGGGAACTGGTACTGTTTGGCCTGGTTGGTGTCATAGGCTTCATCGTTGACGCATGCGTCCTCTACCAGCTCAAGGCATCCCTGGGGCTTTACTATGGCCGCCTGTTCTCGTTTATCTGTGCGGTGCTGACCACCTGGGTTCTGAATCGCCATCTGACTTTCAGCGAACGGGCTTCAGGCCTCTCTCTTCTTCAGGAGTTTTCCCGGTATCTTGGACTGATGCTCGGTGGCGGGGTGGTCAATTACGTGAGTTATGCACTGCTGGTTTACTATGTCGAGTTTGTAGCCAGGCAGCCTGTCTGGGGAGTTGCGGTGGGGAGTTGCGCCGGCATGCTCGTTAACTATCTGCTCGCGCGGTTTTTTATATTTCGGGGTAAAATGACTTAATCAGCGACTTTTAAACCCCGCCATAACTGTATCATCTTCGATTTCTGAAAAAGTCCTTTAGCAAGGCTGAGCATTCGTCCCCCAGACAAGCGCCGGAAACGCTGACCACATGATTGTGGGCAGGATGGCTCAGCAAGTCGAACACACCACCAGCAGCGCCTGTTTTTGGATCATCAGCACCGTAGACGACACGCGCCAGCCTGGCATGAATCATGGCCCCGGCACACATCAGACAGGGCTCCAGCGTCACGTAAAGACTACAGCCTGTCAGTCGATGGTTGCCAATCGCTTTACCTGCATCTCTCATGGCCATGATTTCGGCGTGTGCTGAAGGGTCGTTGAGACCGATATTCCGGTTCCAGCCCCGACCGATGATTTCATCACCCCTGACAATGACAGCTCCGACAGGCACCTCCTCTTCCTGCCCTGCACGCCTGGCCAGAAGCAGGGCCTCTGCCATCCAAAGCTCATCTTTTTCTTCAGATACTCCAGTACATCCGGATTTCATAGGTCAGTCCTTTTCATCCCTGTTTTACTTCGTAGAACCTTCGACTATTTGCTCGGGCGGACGCACACAGTATTGAGGGGTTAGTATGGGGTGTCTCAAGACCGTTTCTGATTCACTACAGGTCAGTACAGCCAGCATAGAAGTTGGCTTTAGTTCACCGGTTATAAAACATGCCTCATCTTCCGCGTGCACACGATCGATAAAACCGCGGTCCCAATCTGCCTCTGCGTCAAGTTGTGACCGAACGGGCGGTCAATAAACACAAAAACCATGTTGCCAAATGGAAAGAAGAAGTCGAATTTAAACCGTTCCAGCAAGAGGGGAAGAATATCCTGCGCACGTATCCCTTCAAACCCTTCAGTTGAGCAATCGTGGTTGATGTATCGCTGCTCATGCCGCTTCATCAACCGGTTATATCGATAGCTTTCCGGTAACTCATCCCAGAAAGGCTCCAGCCTTTCAATCGCCTCGGGCCAGCGCATATGGCCATTCCTGCCGATCATATCCGATATAAGAAACAGACCGTCAGGCTCCAATGACTGCTTAACGGAGTCAAACAGGCCTTCGAGGTTCAACACGTGGTGCAACGATTGATTGGCAAGGACAATTCCATAGCTCGTGGTGGGATTCCAGTCATTAAAGTCGCCACGAGTGAAAAGAAAATAATCGCCCAGACCCGCATCATTGACTGCATTGCTGCCCCTATCCAGCATGTCCTCATTGATATCCAGGCATTCAAAGGTAAAGTCACCATACCCACTGCTGATGAGCTTCTCGCAGATGCTTAGTTCACGGTCACAATTGCCTGAACCTATACTCAATATGCGGGTGTCCCCGCGATTTGGGTTCGACAGATATTCTTTGATGTAATAGACAAAAAAATCATCCGGGTTTGTGAACCCAGAACGTTCCATTTCAGGCGCAAGATACTTGTTGGACCAGTAGTGGAATATGTCCGGAAGGTCATGTACGTCCGTATAGTCTTTGTAAAAACTCTGTTCATTTTGCAGCTTTTTTTCGTATTCAGACAAGCTTTCTTCTGAAAGGGCAACCCGCTTATCTGCTGGTTTAAAAACAACAAAAATTTTCTGCGATAAGTTTCTAGCCTGGGAACACGTCCGTTCCCAAATTGATTTGAGAATTTCACGCTTATCAACACTGGTCTTAAGTTTTCGAGCCACGAAAACGACATTTTCATTGGGGTAGCCCCATGACCGGGAGTAATAACACAGAAGGAAGCATTCCTGGAAACCTACTCCACGCAATTCTTCCAGCAATTCCATTCCAAAATCATAATAACTGAGTACACCATCGGGTGATAACGGGTCACCATGATAACAAGGCTCTACCAGGTGCCTGATCTCACCTTCATCATCCAGTGTCGCTCGTACCAATGTTTTATGTTGAAAACTGAATGGAACACTTATTACCACCTGCCCGCCCGAACCGAGCACCCGGTAAAACTCCTTGAGCGCTGAATGATAGTCCGGGACGTGTTCAAGGACGTCAAAACAAAGAACGGTTTCTAGACTTGCATCAGCAAACGTCAGCTTGGTTACATCTTCATTTCTGACCAGTCCTGCGTGCGTCTCGACCAATTCACCAAACGAAACGTCCGGAAAATATTCACTTGCAGTGAGCATTGGGTAACGACCGGCCAGGTTCTGATAAACCGGTGACAGAGTCTCAGTAAGG
>Ga0224504_10001493_pt1 | contig 10317 bp, 9 predicted proteins | sample SF_Oct11_sed_USG_3_FD_170160 | JGI IMG/M metagenome (GOLD analysis project Ga0224504, IMG submission 170160) | Sediment microbial communities from San Francisco Bay, California, United States - SF_Oct11_sed_USGS_24 | ecosystem: Environmental > Aquatic > Marine > Sediment | place: USA: California... | reverse complement strand
CCCAAGGGCCGGCTGATCCGCCTCGAGACCGCGATTCACGGTCTCGGCGCGCCGCTCCATCCCGGGGCCGCGCGCTACTACCGCGAGCACGGCCTCATCGGCGAGCAGGCCCTGGAGCCTGAAGCTCCGGAAACTCAATGACCCAGGGCTCGGCCCGGGCGGCGGCGGACCATTCCTCGAGCGCCGGCCAGGCCAGAACCGCGTCCCGGTAGGCGGCCGCCGGCCCCTCGAGCGCCACGTCATAGGTGGCAAAGCGGGTCGCCACCGGCGCGAAGGCCGCATCGGCCAGGGTGAAGTCACCGAACAGGAAGTCGCCGCCCCGTCCGAAGCGCGCTCGGCAGTCCCGCCAGATGGCATCGATGCGGGCGATGTCCTCGGCAACGCCGGGACCCCGGCCCAGTCCCGGGTGGCGACCGCGCAGGTCCATGGGCATGTGGCTCCGCAGGGCCGCGAAGCCGGCGTGCATCTCAGCAGTGACCGCGCGGGCAACCGCCCGGGCCGCCTCGTCCTCCGGCCAGAGCCCCGATTCCGGAAAGCGCTCGGCGAGGTATTCGCCGATCGCCAGCGAATCCCAGACCGTGAGCGCGCCGTGGCGCAGCACGGGCACCCGGCCGCTCGGGCCCGCCGCCAGGATCCTTTCCCGGGAGTCCGGCCGGTCCAGCGGCACAACCGCCTCCTCGAAGGGCGTGCCGGTCTGTTTCAACGCCAGCCAGCCGCGCAGCGACCAAGAGGAGTAGTTCTTGTTGCCCAAGGTGATGGTAAACTCGGCCATGCGTGGGCCCTCCTGCGTCACGAATCCTGGCCATATACCGGCAAAGGAGAGGGCCGCGCAAGTTTTGGGAGCCAAGGCCGGCGCCTACCGCGCCGGCAAAAGGGAGAGCAGCGCTTCATGCCCGACCACCTGACGGCCCGTGCCGGGCCACGTGCCGTTCCGATTACGCCGCTCGCCGCCGGGGAGCTCGACGGCTGGCTCGAGGGACAGCCCGGACCCGTCGCGGCCTGGGCCAGAAACACGAGCTTCACCGCCGAGCCCGGCAGCCTGTGCCTCCTGCCAGGACCGGAGGGCGTGCTCGAGCGTATCCTGGCTGGGGTCGACCCCGGCGAGGGCCCCTGGGGCGGTGCCGGCCTGCCGTCTGCCTTGCCGCACGGCGTGTACAAGATCGACCCGCCCCCGCCGCCGCGGCGCGCCACGGAGCTGGCCCTCGGCTGGGCGCTCGGCAGCTATGCCTTCAGTCGATACAAAAAGGACGAGCCGCGCTTCGCCACCCTGGTCTGGCCCAAGGGCGCGGACCGGGCCGCGGTCGGCCGCGCGACGGCGGCCACCCGCCTGGTGCGCGACCTGATCAACACGCCGGCCGGCGACATGGGGCCGGCCGAACTGGCCGGGGCGGCCCGGCAACTGGCCCGCGCGCACAAGGCCCGGGTTTCCGTCACCCTGGGCGATCAGCTGCTCAAGAAGAACTATCCCGCGATCCACGCGGTCGGCCGGGCGAGCGCCCGGGCGCCGCGCCTGGTCGACCTGCGCTGGGGCACCAAGGGCCCGCGGGTCACCCTGGTCGGCAAGGGCGTGTGTTTCGATTCCGGCGGGCTCGACCTCAAGCCGAGCAGCGCCATGCTGCTGATGAAGAAGGACATGGGCGGCGCGGCACACGCGCTGGGTGTCGCCGGCATGATCATGGCGGCCGGATTGCCGCTGCGCCTGCGCGTGCTGATTCCGGCGGTCGAGAACAGCGTCTCCGGCGACGCCTTCCGGCCGCTCGACGTGCTGTCCACGCGCAAGGGCCTCACGGTCGAGGTCGGCAACACCGATGCCGAGGGGCGGTTGATCCTGTGCGACGCCCTGGCCGAAGCGGATCGCGAAAAGCCGGATCTGATCGTCGACTTCGCCACCTTGACCGGCGCGGCACGCACAGCGCTCGGGGCCGACCTGCCGGCGCTGTTCTGCAACGACGACTCCGTGGCCGCCGAGCTGCTCGAACACGGAACGGCCGAGCACGACCCGCTTTGGCGCCTGCCGCTGCACCGGCCGTATCGCCAGCTGCTCGACAGCAAGGTGGCCGATCTCAACAACGTTTCCGAGGGCCCCTACGCCGGGGCCATCACCGCGGCGTTGTTCCTGGCAGAGTTCGTCGGCCCCGAAACGCCCTGGGCGCATATCGACCTTATGGCCTGGAACCGCAGCGCCCGGCCGGGCCGGCCGGTCGGCGGCGAGGCCATGAGCCTGCGCGCGGTCTACACGCTGATCGAGCAGCGAGTGCAGGCCAACCCTGAGGATCGGCGTCGCGAAACCTAGCGTCGCCCGCGCCTTGTGTTAGGCTCGCATCGCAACACGCGAAGGGGGAGGCCATGTTCAGCAAGATTCTCTGCGCCGTCGACGGCTCGCAGCACGCGCTGGAGGCCGCCAAGGTAGCCGGCCAGCTGGCAAAGCAGCTGGACGCCAAGCTCACGTTCCTGACGGTCACCAAAGAGCTCAGGATGAGCGAAGAGGCGAAACGCTATATGGAAATCGAGCACCTGACCGGCGAGCCGCAGTACGTGCTGGACGAATATACCGAGCAGGTGATGCAGCAGGCGAAAGACGCGGCCCGCGCCGCCGGGGTGAGCGACGCCAAGACGGAAGTCAAGACCGGCCAGCCAGCGCGGGTCATCGTCAAGACGGCCGAGGCGGGCGACTATGACGCCATCGTCATCGGCGGGCGCGGCCATGGCGACCTGGAGGGCCTGCTGTTGGGCAGCGTGTCGCACAAGGTGGCCAGCCTCGCCAAGTGCACGGTCATCACCGTGAGATAGGCGGCGAGGCGGGCGGGACGGCCGGCCTGCTGCCCGGGTCCGCCGACCGGATCCGCCGACCGGGTCCGCCGACCGGGTCCGCCACCGGCGGCGCGCCGGTTCTTGCCGGCCACGCGCGAATCGGGCAAGATTCGTTGCGCAACCGGAACGATAACGAGCCCGGCTCGTGGAACTGAATCACATCCATGCGATGAACCTCTGGCATCGGGTCATGGTGGCCACGCTCGAGCGGGACCTGCCCGACCTCACCGCCCGTCAGTTCGCGCTGCTGTTTCACGTCTATCTCGGGCCGCCGCCGCACACCGTGCGCGGCCTCGCGGCCCGGCTCAAGATATCGAAACCGGCCGTGACACGGGCGCTCGACCGTCTTTCGGCGCTCGGCTTCGTCAAGCGTATGAGAGACAAGGGCGACCGGCGCAGCGTCATCATCTCTCGCACTGTCGCCGGGGCGGTCTTCCTGCGCGACTTCGCCGACATGGCCGCCGATCTGGCGGAGACGGTGTAAACCCGGCGATCTTCGGCGCTGGCGCCGTATCAGCCGAACATCCAGCTGGTCGGATTGGCGTGCGCCTGTTCCCGCGACAGGTACATCATGCCCTTGGCACAGCGGATGATCCACCAGAACAGCAGGAATAAGAAGACGAAATAACCCACAAACACGGGCAGCGTGATGAACGCGATCACGGAGAAAAGCAGCCCTATCCAGAAGGTGCGAATCTGAAATCCGTAGTGGCTGTCCACCCAGTGCGCGCCCTCGCCCCGGTTTATGTAGGCCATGACGATGCCGATTATCGCGGTGAGGCCGAGAACCAGGCTAGCCAAGTAGAGAATATAGATCAGGTTCGCCATCTTGGCGTCCGCGGGGTCGTTTGCCGTGGACCGGCCATCTGTGCCGGGTGTGGGATCGGCGTTGGTCATCTATTCGTCTCCCGTTCCTACGGGCGGGCCGTTTGGCGACCGCCGCCGCTCAATAGCCCCGACCGAGGTCCGCTACGTGCAGCAGCGCTTCGCCGGCCTCGAACCGGCGGATGTTCTCGACCACCGCCCGGGCGCCGCTGTCCGGCACCGTGATCGAGGCACAGTGCGGGGTCATGATGACTCGGGGATGGGTCCAGAAGGCGTGCTCCGAGGCGAGCGGTTCCGATGAGAAGACATCGAGGGTGGCGGCTGCCACCTGCCCCCCATCGAGCGCCGGCAACAGGTCGTCCTCGACCAGCAGTTCGCCGCGACCGACATTGATCAGTGCCGCGCCGCGGGGCAGCTGGGCGAGGGTGCGGGCGTTCAGGATGCCTCGGGTCTCCGCGGTGAGCGGCAGCAGGCAGACCAGGATCTCGCTGCGCGCCAGAAAGGGCTCGAACTCTTCGGCGCCGTGGAACGCGGCGACGCCGGGGACCGACTTGGGCGAGCGGCTCCAGCCGGCAACGTCGAAGCCGAGGCCGGCCAGCGCCCCGGCGGCGTCGGCGCCGAGCACGCCCAGGCCCATGACCCCGACCTTGCGGTCGGCTGCGAGCGGCGTCGGCAGAACCTCCCAGACACGGTCGCGCTGCATGCCGGCGTAGTCCACCATCCGGCGATGATGCATCAGCACGCTCATGACCACGTATTCGGTCATGCCGGCGGTCAGGCCCGGCTCGACCATGCGCAGCACCGGGACGCCCTCGGGCAGCTCGCTGTCGGAGGTCAGGTGGTCGACCCCGGCGCCCAGCGAGAAGATCAGCTTCAGATTGGGATAGCTCTTGAGCAGGCCTTGGGACGGCTTCCAGACCAGGGCGTACTCGATCTCCGACGGCTCCCCGGCCTCGGGCCAGACTCGGACCTCGAGGTCGGGGGCGCAGCCGCGCAGGGCCTCCGCCCAGAGGTCGGCCCGGTCGATCTCGGATTTGAACAGCAGCGCCATGGCGCTCTGTTACATGCTGACCACGCCGCTTTCAACCGCTTCGAGCTCGAAGGCGGCCTTCATGAGCGCCTGGGTGTAGGGGTCCGCTGGCGCGTCGAAGATCTGCTCCGCCTGGCCGTGTTCGACCACCCGGCCGTCCTTCATGACGATCACCTCGTCGGCCAGCGCGCGCACCACCTTGAGGTCGTGGCTGATGAAGAGGTAGGCCAGGCGGTGCTTTTCCTGCAGCGCGCGCAGCAGGTCGACGATCTGCGCCTGGACCGACATGTCGAGCGCGCTGGTCGGCTCGTCCAGCACCACGAAGCGCGGCTTGAGCACCATCGCCCGGGCGATCGCGACGCGCTGGCGCTGGCCTCCGGAGAACTCGTGCGGATAGCGGTGGCGGCTGTCCGGGTCGAGGCCGACCTCCTCGAGCGCTGCGACGATCATGGCCTCGCGCTCCTCCGCCGAGCGGCCGAGGTCGTGCACCTTGAGGCCCTCCTCGACGATCTGGCCGATCGACAGGCGCGGGCTGAGCGAACCGTAGGGATCCTGGAAGACCACCTGCATCTCCCGGCGCAACGGCCTGAGCGCCTTGGACTTGAGGTCCTGGATGCGCGCGCCCTTGAAGCGGATATCGCCGCTGCTCGACAGCAGGCGCAATAGGGCGAGGCCGAGCGTCGTCTTTCCCGAGCCGCTTTCGCCGACCACGCCCACGGTATGGCCCTCGCGGACCGTGACCGAGATGCCGTCCACGGCGCGCACGTAGTCGACGGTGCGCTTCAGGACGCCGGCCTTGATCGGGAAGTGGACCTTGATGTCCGCGCCCTCCATGACCGTCGGCGCATCGGTTGCGGCGCTCAGCGGCTCCCCGCTCGGCTCGGCGGCCAGCAGCTTCTGGGTGTAGGGGTGCTTGGGCTGCTCGAATATGTCCTCGACATCGCCCTGCTCGACGATCTCGCCGCGGGTCATGACCGAGACCCGGTCGGCCATCTTGCGCACGATCGACAGGTCGTGGGTGATCAGCAGCATGGCCATGCCGAGCTTCTGCTGCAGCTCCTTCAGGAGCTTCAGGATCTGCGCCTGGATGGTGACGTCGAGCGCAGTGGTCGGCTCGTCGGCGATCAGCAGGTCCGGCTCGTTGGCGAGCGCCATGGCGATCATCACCCGCTGGCGCTGGCCGCCCGAGAGCTCGTGCGGATAGGCGGCCAGGCGCTTCTCCGGCTCGTGGATGCCGACCAGGTCGAGCAGCTCGAGCGTGCGCGCGCGCGCCGCCTCGCCGGCGAGGCCCTTGTGCAGGATCAGCGTCTCGTTGATCTGCTTCTCGACCTTGTGCAGCGGGTTGAGCGAGGTCATCGGCTCCTGGAAGATCATGGAGATCTCGTCGCCGCGCACGTCGCGCAACACCTCTTCGCTCGCGCCGATCAGCTCGCGCCCCTTGAAGCGGACCGAGCTGCCGGCCGGGTGGCGGGCCAGCGGATAGGGCAGCAGCTGGAGGATCGAGAGCGCGGTCACCGACTTGCCCGAGCCGCTCTCGCCCACGAGCGCCACGGTCTCGCCCTTGTCGATCGCGAAGGAGGCGCCCTTGACCGCCTCCACGGCCCCGCCGGCCATGTCGAAGGTGACGCCGAGATTGGCAATCCTGAGCAACGTCTCGGCCATCTATTCGGCCCCCCTTGCCGGAACGGGTTCGGGTGTTCCGCCGGCCTCCGGCGCCGGCCCGGTCTCTTCGGGCGGCGCCGCACCGGCGAAGAGCTTGCGCGGGTCGAAAGCGTCGCGCACCGCCTCGCCGATGAAGATCAGCAGGCTCAGCATGACCGCGATCGTGACGAAGCCCGTCAGCCCCAGCCAGGGCGCCTGCAGGTTCGCCTTGCCCTGGGCCAAAAGCTCGCCGAGCGAGGCCGAGCCCGGCGGCAGGCCGAAGCCGATGAAGTCGAGCGCCGTCAGGGTCGTGATCGAACCCGAGAGTATGAACGGCATGAAGGTGAAGGTGGCGACCATCGCATTGGGCAGCACATGGCGGAACATGATGACCCGGTCGCTCACGCCCAGCGCCCGGGCCGCGCGCACATAGTCGAAATTGCGCGCGCGCAGGAACTCGGCGCGCACCACGCCGACCAGGCTCATCCAGCTGAACAGAAGCATGATGCCCAGCAACCACCAGAAGTTGGGCTCGACGACGCTGGCCATGATGATCAGCAGATAAAGGATCGGCAGACCCGACCAGACCTCGATGAAGCGCTGGAACAGCAGGTCGGTCCAACCGCCGAAGTAGCCCTGCACGGCGCCGGCCGCAACGCCGACGATCGAACTGAAGAAAGTCAGAACGAGGCCGAACAGGACCGAAATTCGGAAGCCGTAGATAAGCCGCGCCACCAGGTCGCGGGCCTGATCGTCGGTGCCCAGCCAGTGTTCGGCGCTGGGTGGAGCCGGCGCCGGCACTGGCAGATCCCAGGCGACGGTGCGGTGGTTGTAGCGGACCGGCGGCCAGACCATCCAGCCGCGCTGGTCGATCAGATCCGCGACGTAGGGGTCGCGGTAATCGGCCTCGGTCAGGAACTCGCCGCCGAACTCGGTCTCGGCATAGGTCTTGAGGACCGGCGTGTAGAATGCGCCGTCGAAATAGACCAGCACCGGCTTGTCGTTGGCGATCACCTCGGCGACCAGGCTGAGGCCGAACAGCGCCAGGAAGACCCACAGCGACCAGAAGCCGCGCCGATTGGCACGAAAATTATGCAGCCGTCGCCGGTTCAACGGCGAGACCTTTAGGCCCAGGAAGCGTTCCTTGCGGACCAGGGCGGTGCTCACCTCACACCTCCCGGCGTTCGAAGTCGATGCGCGGATCGATCACCGTGTACATCAAGTCGCCGACCAGGTTCATGAGCAGGCCGAGCAGGGAGAAGAAGAAGAGGGTGGCGAACATCACCGGATAGTCCCGGTTGATCGCTGCCTCGAAGCCGAGCAACCCCAGCCCGTCGAGCGAGAAGATGACCTCGATCAACAGCGCGCCGGTGAACAGGATGGAGATGAAGGCGCTCGGGAAGCCGGCAATCACGATCAGCATGGCGTTGCGGAACACATGGCCATAGAGCACCCTGCCCTCGGTCAGACCCTTGGCCCTGGCCGTGGTCACGTACTGCTGGTTGATCTGGTCCAGGAAGGAGTTCTTGGTCAGCATGGTCAGCCCGGCAAAGCCGCCGATCACCATGGCCGCGATCGGCAGGGCCATGTGCCAGAAATAGTCGGCGATCCTGTCCGGCCAACCGAGCTCGCTCCAGTTCTCCGAGACCAGGCCACGCAAGGGGAACCAATCGAAATAGCTCCCGCCCGCAAAGACGACGACCAGCATGATCGCGAAGAGAAAGCCTGGAATGGCGGTGCCGATGACGACCACCACGCTCGTCCATATGTCGAAGCGCGAGCCGTCGCGTACCGCCTTGCCGACGCCCAGAGGAATCGAGATCAGGTAGACCAAGAGCGTCGTCCAGATGCCGAGCGAGATCGACACGGGCATCTTCTCGATCACCAGATCGACGACCTTGCGGTCGCGGAAGAAGCTCTCGCCGAAATCGAACATGACGTAGTTCCCGATCATCTCGACGAAGCGAATGTGCAGCGGCTTGTCGAAGCCGTACAGGCGCTCCAACTCCTTGACGAACTCCGGGTCCAGGCCTTGGGCGCCGCGGTACTTGCTGGAGACGTCCTGAGCGCCCGGCATGGCCTGAAGCTCGCCGGTGCCGGTCCGGGTAATGCGCTCGGTCGCGAGCACGCCCTGGCCGGTCAGCTGGCCGATCATCTGCTCGACCGGGCCGCCCGGAGCGAGCTGGATGACCACGAAGTTGATCACCATGATCGCCAGCAGGGTCGGCACGATCAGAAACAGCCGGCGAATGATATAGGCGAGCATAAGTGTCAGGTTCCCCTAGCCGCGAGAGGTTGTTCTCTGCAACGGGCCTTTGGCCCGACCACCGACAAGACCTGTTCCGTCATCGGGCCGCCGCCTCCGTCCGGCGGCGCTGTTTCAGTGCGCGGGCCTTGGCCTCATCGAACCACCAGTAGTTGATCGCGGTGCCGCGGTGCGGCGTCACCTCCGGGCGGCTGAACTTGTCCCAGTAAAGAATGCGGTCGACCCTCAGGTGCCAGTTGGGGATGACGTAGTGCCCCCAGAGCAGCACCCGGTCGAGCGCCCGGACCCGGGCGACCAGGCTTTCCCGACTGGGCGCGGTGATGACCAGCTCGATCAACTCGTCGATCACCGGGTCCTTGATGCCAACGTAGTTGCGTGCCGCGGGCGAGTCCGCCGCGGCGCTGCTCCAATAGTTGCGCTGTTCGTTGCCGGGCGACTCCGACTGGGGCCAGCTGCTAATGAACATGTCGAAATCGAAAGCCCGGATTCGGTTGATGTATTGCGATTGGTCGACCAGGCGCACCCGCGCGTCGATGCCCAGGCGCTTCAGGTTGCGCGCGAAGGGTAGGACCACGCGCTCGAAGGCCGGGCTGATCAGCAGGATCTCGAAGCGAAACGGCTCGCCGGTTTCGGCCTTGACCAACTCGAAGTCTCGCACCACCCAGCCGGCCTCCTCGAGCAGGGCGAAGGCCCGGCGCAGATTGTCGCGCGGCCAGCCCGAACCGTCCGTCTCCGGGGCTTCGTAGACCCGGGTGAAGACCTCGTCCGGTATGCGACCGCGATAGCGTTCCAGGATCTCCAGCTCCTCGCCTTCGGGACGCGCCCGGGTGGCCAGGTCCGAGTTGGAGAAGTAGCTCTCGGTGCGGGTGTACTGGCCGAAGAAGAGGTTTCGGTTGGTCCACTCGAAGTCGAAGGCATAGGCCAGCGCGCGGCGCACACGCGGATCGGCGAACTTCGGCCGGCGCGTATTCATGGTGAAGGCCTGCATGCCGGTCGTGCGTCTGTGCACGATCCCCTCGCGCTTCAGCCAACCCTCGCGCACCGCCGGCACGTCGTAGTCCAGAGCCCAGGCCTTGGCCTGGTTCTCGGCGCGGAAATCGATGTCGCCGCTCTTCAGCGCCTCGCGGGTCACCGTGTCGTCCCGGAAATACTCGTAGCGGATGCTGTCGAAGTTATGGAGGCCGAGGTTGACCGGCAGGTCCCGGCCCCAATAATCCTCGACCCGCTCCATCGTAATGTGGCGGCCCGGCTCGAACGCGCCGACGCGGTAGGATCCGCTGCCGAGCGGCGGATCCAGCGTCGTCTTCTCGAAATCGCGCCCCTCCCAGTAATGCTTGGGCAAGATATCGAGCTGCCCCATGATCAAGGGCAGTTCCCGGTTGCCGGCCTCCTTGAAGGTGAACTTGACCCGCCGCGCGCCGACCTGCTCGGCGCCGGCAACGCTGCCGTAGTAGAAGCGGTATCCGGGATTGCCCATGGTAATCAATGTCTCGAAGGTCCAGATCACGTCCTCGACCGTGACCGGCTTCCCGTCGTGCCAGCGCGCCTCGGGGCGCAGGGTGAAGATTACCCAGGAGCGGTCCTCGGGCCACTCCGCGGACTCGGCCAGCAGCCCGTACATGGTGAAGGGCTCGTCGGCGCTTCCGGTCATCAGGCTCTCGTACAGATAGCTCAGCCCGGCGGCGGCGTTGCCCTTGGGAATGTGACCGTTGAAGCTGTCGAAGGTGCCCTGCTCGGCCATCCG
>Ga0224504_10001492_pt1 | contig 10320 bp, 9 predicted proteins | sample SF_Oct11_sed_USG_3_FD_170160 | JGI IMG/M metagenome (GOLD analysis project Ga0224504, IMG submission 170160) | Sediment microbial communities from San Francisco Bay, California, United States - SF_Oct11_sed_USGS_24 | ecosystem: Environmental > Aquatic > Marine > Sediment | place: USA: California... | reverse complement strand
CTGGTATTCGGCACCTACAACCCCACTGATTACTCCTATGCCAGTTGGGTTTTATCCGGCGATGCCGGATTTGAGCCGGTCACCGCACTGGTAGGCGTGGTCCTGCTGATCGCCTGGATCATATTTTTACGCGCCACGTTTTTATCCCTGGGATGGCTGGGCATTATCCTTGGGGCTGCACTATTCGGCTGCTTTATCTGGCTGTTGATCGATATCGGCTGGTTAAGCATGGATTCCACCAGTGCCATTACCTGGCTGGTTCTGCTGTTGATTTCCCTGATCCTGGCTGTCGGTATGTCGTGGTCACACATCAGGCGCCGCATGACCGGCCAGTTCGATGTGGATGATATCGAGGACTAGACGCGTGAATCCACCACGCCACTGTCGATAGCAGGAGCAAGACCAGGTAATTACTCAGTCAATCCTGCTGCAGGCGGGAATCAAGCTCGCCACGTACTTCGTCAAATGCCCGGGCGATAATTTCCCGCAAGACGCGCATGCGCGCGCTGAGACGAAGGTCCTTGTGGGTCAGCACCCACATGTCGGAATGGTGCAGCACGGCGGCGCCCGGTACACGCACGATATCCGGGTCGCGATAGGCAGTAAAACAGGGCACAAATGCCATGCCCATCCCGGCGCGCACCGCTTCGGCTACCAGGGCGAGATCGATGATTGCGTGGCGCACCGGATTGTCGGGAAAATCGGTAGTGGCCAGCCACTCCTCTTTCTGCCCCTCGGGGTTTTTGCCAATCCAGTTGATATGCGACACATTCCCCGGATCATCGCTGTTGAGTAAGTCCCTGTGGACATAGCTTGACGCACTGATTGCGCATATTTTACGACCGATCAGGTTCTCCGGCGGGTGCACCCCGGCGGGCATCACACGAATAGCGATATCCGCCTCTCGCCGGCTGAGGTCCAGGGCGTCGTTGCTGGTAAGCAATTCCAGCCGGATCCGCGGGTACTGCTCGCTGAAGTGCGCCAGGTGCCGCATCAGGAAACCCATGCGCCCCACCGGCGGCAGAGTCAGTCGGATACTGCCCTCCAGTTCCTGGTCCTCGCCGCTGATTTTTCGCTCGGCAGCCAGCATCAGTTCTTCCACATGCTCTGCGGTAGGCAGCACTTGCTCACCGGCGCCGGTGAGTCTGTAGCCATCCGGGGTGCGATCGAACAGGCGGGTATGGAGCTGATGTTCCATTTCGTCCAGGCGACGCGTGACAGTGGAATTACTGACGCCCAGCTCCTGCGCTGCGCCGCGGGCCGAGCCGCGGCGACTTAAAGCCAGCAGAACCTTCAGGTCGTCCCAATCCATCGCCTGCTGACTAGGCGTAAAACGCCGCGAAGGTGTCGAGGAATTGCTGCAGCATATCCGCGGGCAGATCATTGATACCGGCGGCGGCTTTGCGCCCGCCCCCCGTGGGGAACTGCATGCACAGCTCGTCGGCACCGGTCTTGTTATTCAGTGGCGCGCGCACGCTGACGAGATAGCAACCATTGGCCCGGACCGTCAACACCGCGTGCGCGCGATCCGGGTCCGCATTTGCCAGGTCGTTACTATATACACCACTGACCCGTCGCGCCCAGGGCTCGTCGGGCAGCATGAAGGCGGCAACGGCGGCATCGCGGTATTCCGGCGCCAGTGCCGCGGCGCTTGCCATATCCTGGTGATAGCCCTGCTCCAGCTTCTGGAAGTGCTGCGCACCGTCGCTGATAAAATCAAAGGGGCTGGCATACTGGCTGATCAGCCGGTACAACTCAACGGGTTCGAAATGCAGGTCCAGCAGATTGGAACCGTATCCATTGTAGTTAATGTAAATACCCAGGTTTTCCAGTTGCTGCAGCGCCGCTTCATCCACTCCCAGGGGTTTGGCTATGGCGCGCGCACTGTCCTTGAGATTGTCGCCGAAGGTACCGGTAACGGCCCAGGCCAGGTAAGCGCCGTCCAGGTAATTATTGACCAACAGGCTGGTGCACACGTCCGGTGCGGTATTGATAATGCTGTGTAGTTGTTCGCTGTCGGGAATATCGCCCGCGAAGTGGTGGTCGCAGTAAAATACCTGGGCGCCGGCATCCAGAGCTCGCTGCAGTCCCTCACGGTTCTTGTCCAGGGACACATCCAGCACGGTTATCCTGGAATCCGCCTCCGCGTGAACCTGCTGCAACAGGTTGATATCGCGTTTTACGCCGGTCACCAGTTGTGCCTCCCTGGGCTCAGCATTGCGCAACTGGGTCAGTGCGCACAAGCCGTCGGCATCGCCATTGAATACGTCGAAATCAGTCATGGTGTGTCCTTATTTTTTACGCGATGCCACGAGGCAGGCTGATTACAACCCGGCCACGGACTAGTTTTTGTCGGGGAATAATTCTTTGACGTTGGATGCCGCAACGGCATCCAGATGCAGATGTTCTTCTCGCTTCAGCCACAGGTGATCGTAGCGCACCGGTTGGCGACCAAAGCCACTCACGGCAGAAGACAGTATCGAGCTGATGCCGTCGCAGTCCAGTTTCTCACAGTGCACCACAAGCTGTAACAACATGGCATGCATCTGCTCGTAGGGCAGGCACTCTTCCTCGGCACGCATAATCATGGGGTGCCCGGTACCTTCCACATTGCTGCCAAGCAACAATTCCTCATGCAACTTCTCACCGGGCCGCAGGCCGACGAATTCAATATCGATGGGGCCGCCCACATGGGTGTCATGGTTCATTTCATAGCCGCTAAGGCGAATCATCCTGCGCGCCAAATCCACGATGCGTACGGGCTCGCCCATATTGAGCACGAAGACATCGCCCCCGGTACCCATGGCGCCTGCCTGCAATACCAGCTGCGCGGCCTCCTGTATGCTCATGAAAAAACGTGACACCTCGGGGTGCGTCACGGTAACCGGGCCGCCGGCCGCTATCTGCTCGTGAAACAATGGCACCACTGAACCCGAAGACCCCAGCACATTGCCGAAACGCACCATGCAAAAGCGCGTACGGGTTTCTCCCTGGGCCAGTCCCTGTAATAACATTTCCGCGAAGCGTTTCGAGGCGCCCATGATATTGGTGGGGCGCACCGCCTTATCAGTGGATACCAGCACAAACGTTTCCACGCCGGCCTGGCACGCTGCTTCCGCCGCGTACCAGGTGCCAAAAACATTATTGGCCACACCTTCGGCTATGTTGTACTCCACCATCGGCACATGTTTATATGCCGCCGCGTGGTAAACCGTCTGCACGCGGAAAGTGCGGTAAATACTCTCCAGTCGTTTCTGATCCTGTACAGAGCCCAGCAGGGCCACTATCTCTACAGGCAGTTCCAGCCGCTCCATGGTCTCGCGCAATTCACGCTCGATCTGGTACAGGGCATGCTCGGAGTTATCCAGCAGTACCAATTCCCGCGGACTGGATTCCAGGATCTGCCGACACAGTTCCGAGCCGATAGAGCCACCGGCACCGGTAACCATAACCACCTTGTGCGTGATACAGCGATCCAGCAGTTCAGGGTGCGGTGGTACCGGTTCGCGGCCCAGCAAGTCGTCCAGGTCCACGTCACGTATCTGGTTGACACTGGCGAGTCCGGAAACCAGCTCGTTAAACCTGGGCACGGTGCGCACATGCACCGGCAGCCCCACCAGGGAGTTAATGATTTCCCGGCGACGCTCGGTCGAGGCTGAGGGAATTGCCAACAGCACCTGGGTAATATCGTGCTGGGCAATCAATTGCTCTGTGTCTTCAGGCCTGGCGACCTGCAAGCCGTTGATGACCGAGCGTTGCAGGTAGTCGTTGTCATCAACGAAGGCTACCGCATGATACTGGTCACCCTGTGACAGCGCGGTCAGCAACTGGCGACCGGTTTCCCCGGCACCATAGATAATAACGTTTTCCGACAGGGAGCGCAGCTTCGCCTGATAGTAGGCGCGCACGATCAGCCGCGAGCCGCCAATACCCAGCAGTGCGAGGCCCCAGTAGATAAAGGGTGTGGACCGCGGCACCTGCGCCTGCAGAAAAAATATCGTGGCGCCGAGAATCAGGGTGGAATAAGTGACCGCGGTAATGATGGCCCAGATAGCCTGCTGGCCCATATAGCGTATAACCGCGCGATACAACCCCAGGCGCAGGAAAACGACCGCACTGGCCAGCACGGTGACCCCGGCGCTGACATACTCTACAGTCCCCAACTCGAAATTGAGATGGCCCCAACGCAGTGCCACTGCAGACCACATGGCGGCGGTGACAAACAGCATATCCAGGCACAACAAACAGGCCTGCTTGATATTGCGCGGCAATTCTATGAGTTTTTCGAGGATATCCCGGAGATTTCGGGCTATCGCGGAAGCAGAGCGCGATACCAGGCTGCCAACTGAATTCAGCAAGTCCACTCCTTTCCCAAAACACCAATTGAGGGTGCAAATTTGCATCGCTGCCATTACACCCTGAGAACGGGAATACTACGCGAAATGACGTATTTTCGCCATGCCCAACACCAGGGGAAGATATGCCAAAATTACCAAAATTAATGCGTAATCCGGCATGGACTGGACGGCCCAGGCCAGAGGGAACAGCCATACCGCGTTAATTGCCAACAGCACAAAATCTACGCTGAGGTGAGACTGCCAGTGCCGACTCAGGCGCTGGTAGGCATGCAGCCGGTGCGGCTGGGTTACCGCCTGCCCGGTAAACAAACGCCACAACAGGGTGTAACTGGCATCGGTGATAAACACCGCCAGCAGGATCAACCAGCAAGCGGGATTCAGGTAGCCCTGAACAGCCCCCAGCAGCACCAGCCCGGCCAGCAAAAAGCCAGTGGGGATACTGCCCGCGTCGCCCATGAACAGGCGCGCCGGCGGCCAGTTCCACATCAGGAAGCCGATATGCGCAGCCGCCAGCAACAGGCAAAACAGCGCGTAGGCCGCACTGCCCGGACTGCCGCCCACCCAGGCAAGCAGCGCGCCACTGCCGCAGGCCAGGATACACTGCATCGCGGCAATGCCGTCGATGCCGTCCATGAAGTTGTACAGGTTGAGAAACCACAGCATCGCCAGCACCGGTATCACCAGTAACAGGCTTTGCCAGCCCAGGCCCGCACCCGCGCCCGGCAACAGGGACCAACAAAGCAGCAGGGAACAGCCAAGGTATAGCAGCATGCGTAATCGCACGGAGAGATGCCACAGATCATCGATGACACCAACCAGCATGAGCAGCAGAGCGATCACCAGCAGCAGCAGATAGGCACCGCTCCAGGGGGCGGTCAGCGCCAGGCCAGCAACAAATGCCAGCAACAGCGGCACACCGCCACCGTGTGGCGTGGGCCGTCGATGGGAGCTGCGCTCATTGGGCTGATCCAGCCAGCGACGGCGCCGCGCCAGCTGCAGGTATAACCAACACAGCCCGGCAGATAACACCAGGGTAACAGGGATTGCCATCATACCCTGGCCGCCCCCAACACCTGCTCCAGACGACTGCGGGGACGCCAGTCGGTTGCCGCAAGCAGCGCCGCATTGCTGTAAAGCTCGGTGCCGAACAGTTTGTCGTAAGTGGATTCACCACCGGGCGAAGTGCCCAGGTCAAGCAGCGCGGCGGCCAGGCGCCAGCCCCACAGTGGCAGCCACGCGACTCCCCTGCCCCTGCCCGCGACGCTGCGCAAACAGTCATAGATATCACGGGTACTGTAGCCGTGCTCACCGCAGGCAATCCAGGTACTTACCCCGGAGGCGGGGCTGCTCGCCAACAGACACAACAGTTGGACCAGGTCCGGCAGGGCAAGCATAGAACGCCGCCCCACCGCGGGCGGCCGCGGCAACCCCCAGCGCACCCCGCGCGCCAGCAGGCGCAGGTTACCCTTGGGCTCGTGCCCATAGACCAGGGCAGGACGCAGGATAACAATCGACATCCTGTCATCGGCGAACTGTTCCCGCAGCGCGCATTCGGCACGCCATTTGGATATACCGTAGGGGTCTGAGGGAGCAGCGCACTGGGACTCTGAACGCGGCGCAGCGGTATGGGAGGGTCCCATCGCCTTGACGCTGCTGAGAAAAATAAAACAGCCAACGCCGGCAGATGCCGCCTGACGCGCCAGTCTGAGGGTGGCCTGGTAGTTGAGCTGCTCATAGACCCCGGGAGTGGCGTTCTGGTGAGCAATACCGGCGAGGTGAAACACGACATCCACGCGAGACAAGTAATCCTCCGGCAGGTCATGCGCAGCAAGATCAAGTGCCAGGGTAGGGGTACCATCGGGCAGTGTTGCGCCCGATTTACTCAGGGCTATAACCGTGTCGCCACGTGCAGCGAGTTGCTGGCATAGATGGCGACCGATAAATCCGGTGGCGCCGCTGACAAGGCATTTCACGGTATCTGGTCACTGTCACAAAAAAAGGGGGCAAGCCCCCTCATGATACGGATGCCGCCGCCTTATTCCAGTGTTATTACCGCGCGATTTTTATCCAGGGTGGACTGGCCGATGCCCTTGACCTCAGCCAACTCGTCTACCGTGGAAAAGGGACCGTAGGCCTCGCGATAACGCACGATTTCCAAGGCCCGTGAATGACCCACACCCGTGAGTCCAGCCGCCAGCGCCTCCGCGCTGGCGGTATTGATATTGACATTGGCCACGACGGGCGCCGCGGCGTCCTGCGCCAAAGTGGTGACGGGAGACAGCATAAACCCGCCAGCGAATAAAACGGCCAGCGCCAGCGTCCATGCCGCGCTTAATTGCCGAAAAGAAAGAACCATCCCGCCAGCCGAAGCGGCGGGTGCGAAGTGTTGTAACAGGGTTAAATAGTTCATAAAGTTATCTCCATATAACGAACTGCTTCCATGCGGGCATCCGCACCGGAGAAAAGTCTAGCAGTGATTACTGCCGCGATGGACACCGCGGCCGCATTTGATGTTATGTGGAGGCCGCCAGCTCTGCGTGCACCTTTTCCAACGCCGCCAACGGATCAGCGGCCGCCGTAATCGAGCGGCCAATTACCAGGTAATCAGAGCCCATGGCGATGCCGTCTGCCGGGGTTACCACGCGCCGCTGGTCGTCGGCGGAATCCCCAGCCAGCCTTATACCGGGCGTTACCAGGCAAAAATCGTCGCCGCGCGCCCGACGCAGGTCCGCCGCTTCCATGGCCGAGCACACCACCCCGTCAAGCCCGCTGTCAGCGGTCAATGCCGCGAGGCGCAGCACGCGCTCGGTAGCTGTCTCTGTGTAGCCCAGTTCACGCAGGTCTTCCCCGGTCATACTGGTGAGCACGGTTACCGCAATCAACAGGGGGCGATTGTCCAGCCCCTGCAGGGACGCCACGGCCGCTTCCATCATGCGGCGCCCACCACCGGCGTGCACATTGACCATCCACACACCCAGTTCACCAGCGGCGCGCACAGCGCCCGCCACGGTATTGGGAATGTCGTGAAACTTGAGATCCAGGAATACGTCAAACCCCATGTCCTGAAGCTGTTCCACCAGTTGCGGACCGCTGCGGGTAAACAGTTCCTTGCCAACCTTGAGCCGGCACAAGGCAGGTGACAGGCGCCCGGCCAACTCCAGCGCCGGTACCGCCGCTGGAAAGTCCAGGGCAACAATAACCGGGCTATTCACGAAGTGGACACCTCCGTTGGGGTGTCGCGCAAGCGCCCTACCTCGGCGCGGCTTTTCTCCAGTCGCCGCCTGGCGGCACCCAGCGAAGCGCGCTGGCGCAGCACGATCGTCGAACAGGCGAGCATCCCCAGCAGCCCACCGATAGCAAATGCTATGAGCACCCACAGAGCAACGCTGCGCGGCTCAAAGGTATACACCAGCATATCCAGCGGCACCGCCGTCTTGTTTTGCAGGGCGAACAGCATGCCCACTGCGAGGGTGGCAAGAACAACGAGGGCAGTGATGATTTTACGCATGAACTTCATGAAGGAATCCGCTTGTGTGTCTGTAGGTTAAAAAAAACGGCATGATCGTGTGATCATACCGTTTGCGAGGCACAGGGCAAGTATCAGCCGGTCAAGCGCGGCCGTCTCACAGGCCCATCTGCAGGCCAAGATTTACGCGCTCGCGCAGTTCCTTGCCGGGCTTGAAATGAGGTACGTACTTGCCGGTAAGCTCAACCGCATCGCCAGTCTTGGGATTGCGCCCCCGACGGGGTTCGCGATAGTGCAGCGAGAAACTGCCAAACCCGCGTATCTCGATACGCTCGCCAGTCGACAGCGTCTGGGACATATGCTCCAGTATGGTTTTTACCGCGAGCTCGACATCCTTGGTGGACAACTGCGCCTGCCTGGCGGCAATGGTCTCGATCAATTCACTTTTGGTCATAACGCCCCCTTGGAAGAGGTTTTTTTATGGCTGATTTGCAACGAGTGCTTATTGTGTACCTTGCACAACAATTACGCAACTCCTTATTTTTTAACGGAAAAGTCGTTTTCCCAGCCGTCCACGGTACAGCTGCCGGCAAAAAACCCATAAAAAGGTTCATCGCGTAATCAGCGGGAATTCGGACGTGTTGGTTTGTTTAAGGCCAGGCGGTCGGCCACATTGGTGTATACCCCCTGCGCTTCGAACCCCAGGCACTTCGGGTGTACACACCAATGTGGCCGACCTTCTTCCATCACTACTCGAGCAGCCACTACCTATTTCTTTTGCGTGGCTCCAAGGCCGTTGGGAGAGTGCCTGAATTTCACGTCTGATCGACGCGCCCCTGCGGGGTGCCCTCAGTCGGTTGCGAGCCAGGAAAAGCACTGTCTCGCGCCCTTCCTCGGCGCTGATATGCGACGTGAAATGCAGCCGCTCCCCCAACTCACCACCGGACTCGCTGCAAGTCTGTAGTACCCTGGATAGGAGTCGGCGGTGCGGCTGAACTTGCCGTCGCAAGTGCGCGCTGAGGGAGCGAGCGAAACGACGCTTTTCCGGTTCGCGACCGACCGAGGGCACCCCGCAGGGGCGCGCGTACAAGACGGCAGGTTCAGGCACGCCGCCGACGGCTTCGGAGCGTGGCAATAGAAGTAGGTAGTGGATACAGGAGTAATACTGAAAAAAGGCCAGCTCGATCGCGGTGTACCACCGAAGTGACTGGGGTTCGGAGCGCCGGGGGTATACCGCGATCGAGCTGGCCGCCTGGCGGGAAGATCCTTTCACCAGCGACCCCGCAAGATGCGATGAAACAAAAAAGGCCCGCCGAAGCGAGCCTTGCAGGAAACCGGGGCCAGGGCCCCGGCGGGATAATTACTTCTCGCCCATCTGCGCCTTGATCAGGTCGCCGATAGTACCCGGAGAAGCCGATTCCTGCTCGGTCTCTTTCAGGGACTGCACTGCTTCCTGCTCGTCATCGTAGTCCTTGGCCTTGATAGACAGAGCCAGGCCGCGGTTCTTGCGATCCACGGAGATGATTTTGGCTTCTACAGTATCGCCAACCTTGTACAAGCTGCGTGCGTCTTCTACACGCTCACGGCTGATATCAGAGGCTTTCAGAACACCCTCGACTTCGTCAGCCAGCTTGATGACAACCGACTTGGCGTCAACTTCAGTCACTTCACCGGTAACAATGGAGCCACGGTCATTAGCTGACACGTAGTTGCCAAAGGGATCATCTTCCAGTTGCTTGATACCCAGAGAGATGCGCTCGCGCTCGGGGTCGATGGACAGGATAACTGTCTCGATTTCATCGCCCTTCTTGTAATTGCGAACCGCTTCTTCGCCAGTCTCGTTCCAGCTGATGTCGGACAGGTGTACCAGACCATCGATATTGCCTTCAAGGCCAATGAAAATACCGAAGTCAGTAATAGACTTGATGCTGCCGGAGATCTTGGCGCCCTTGGCGTGCTGCGATGCGAAAGCATCCCAGGGATTCTGCTGACACTGCTTGATACCCAGGGAAATACGACGGCGTTCCTCGTCGATCTCCAGCACCATCACCTCTACCTCGTCGCCCAGGTTGACGATCTTGGAGGGGTGTACGTTCTTGTTGGTCCAGTCCATTTCGGACACGTGTACCAGGCCTTCCACACCCTCTTCCAGCTCGGCAAAACAGCCGTAGTCGGTAAGGTTGGTAATGCGCGCCTTGATACGAGCACCTTCTGGGTAGCGAGCGGTAATTTCGACCCAGGGATCTTCACCCAGTTGCTTCAGACCCAGGGACACGCGATTGCGCTCGCGATCGAACTTGAGGATCTTGACGTCGATTTCCTGACCCACTTCCACGATCTCGGAAGGATGCTTGATACGCTTCCAGGCCATATCGGTAATGTGTAGCAGGCCGTCTACGCCGCCCAGGTCAACAAACGCACCGTAATCGGTCAGGTTCTTCACGATACCCTTGACGGACATGCCTTCCTGCAGGGATTCCAGCAGGGCGTCGCGCT
>Ga0224504_10001491_pt1 | contig 10321 bp, 10 predicted proteins | sample SF_Oct11_sed_USG_3_FD_170160 | JGI IMG/M metagenome (GOLD analysis project Ga0224504, IMG submission 170160) | Sediment microbial communities from San Francisco Bay, California, United States - SF_Oct11_sed_USGS_24 | ecosystem: Environmental > Aquatic > Marine > Sediment | place: USA... | reverse complement strand
CACCAGAACATCCCAATCAGTACGAAGACGTACAATGTCCAGACAAGATGAACCCAATAAGGACGTGGGCCGTCTTTGGTCGTCACCATTCGACCTACTCCCCTTAGAATCTGCGTGAGAGCAAGACCGACGATAATTGAGACCAGGACAGCGACATACTCAAATTGCGACACAACATGACTCCGGATTCTGCATGCCCGAAGCGTACTGACTATTCATTGATATGTCTGCTGTGGGTCAGTAGCGGCCATTCTAGTCCAATTCGGACGAGTGGCAGCTTTGGGGTGGATAGCAGACATACCCAGGCGTGACTCCCGACTTCGTTCAGCCGCCGACCCACTTCGAATTTCAAAACCTCGGCAATCTGATCCGGCGGTTACGAAGTCAGTTTCTTGGCCTCAGGCCGACCCACTTGCAGTGAATCGGTGTGCGCCCGGAGCGCATACAATTCTGCATCGCGGCGGGCGTCGTCCCAGCCGAACTCTGCCGCCGCGAGTTCGGCGATCCTGGCGTAGTGCGGCCGTCCCTGGTCTGCATCGAGACCGATCATCATGCGTCGGTAAACGATATCGACGAGCGTTCTCGGCATCTCCTCGGCCACAACGAAAGCGATTTCCGCTTCCGGCAGCGTCGCCGCCTCGTCGACACAGCCATCGAGTTCGGGCCGCTGCTGCGCTATAGCCGCAATTCCGACGGCGCGCCCTCCGTAGACCCGCAACAGGCGGTCCACGCCCGCGCCCGATAGTGCCGATAATGCGCCGAGCGCGTCGCGGGCCTCCTCGAGCCCCCAGCCTCCCGGCAACAGCGTGTCGCTCGTACGGCACTCGGGCAGCCGGCGCCCGAGCGCCTTGCCCACCTTGTCGACAACGTGCTCGGCCAGGTTGCGGTAGGTTGTCAGTTTGCCGCCGATAACCGACATCAAACCGCGCGCGACGCGCCGGTGGGACTTGATGATGTGCTTTCGCGTGATGGCGGATTCCGGCCCCCCGGTTTGGGCTGGCAGCGGCCGGATGCCGGCGTAGGCGTAATGCACGTCGCCGATAGTCAGTCCGGCAGCCGGAAACACCCGATTGGTCTCGGCCAGCAGGTAGTCGACTTCCGCGCGAGTAGCGCGAACGCTGGACAGATCGTCGTCGTAGCGTGTGTCGGTGGTCCCGATGAGGAACAGCCCGTTCCATGGCAATATGAAGAAAGGCCTGCCGTCGCTATCCGCTTCGACATAAAAAGCATCACGCGGCGCGCCGTCGAATCGGCTGACGATGATATGACTGCCTTTGGTGCCGCCGATGAGGGGTGGAAACCGCTTGCCCGTCTTATTTAGCACCGCGTCCACCCACGGCCCGGCTGCATTTACGACCACCTTTGGCGCGATCTGCGTCCGTTGACCGGTCAGCGTGTCCTCGCAGTTCAGCGAAGCAACCGCCCCGCCCCGAATGACGATGTCGGTTACTTCCGCATAGGTCATGATCTCGGCGCCCGCGGCGCGTGCCGCGAGCACGTTTTCCAGCACGAGGCGTTCCGCGAACGTCACCTGCGCGTCGTAGTAGCACGCTGCTGCGCGCAGCCTGTCCTGCAGGAGGCCCGGTTCCCGCGCCCGAATTTCGTCTCGTCCCAACATCTTGTGGCGAGGCAATGGCTTGCTCCAGGCAAGCAGGTCGTAGCCGATCAGCCCGAGCCGGACCATTAACGGCCCGCGCTTCGCGCCCCGGTAGATGGGGATGCAGATACGCAGCGGCTTGACGAGGTGGCTTGCGATGCGGCGCAGGTGGCGCCGCTCGTGCAGCGATTCGTAGACGAGCGGAATCTCGCCATACTCGAGGTAACGCAGTCCGCCGTGGATCAGGCGGCTCGACGCCCAGGACGTGCCGTTACACACATCGCCTTTGTCGAAAAGGACAACCGACAGGCCACGCAGCGCAGCATCACGTGCGACCCCCGCGCCGTTGATGCCGGCGCCGATAACCGCAACATCGAATGTCCGCGATTCCGCGGTCATCAGGGACGGGTTTGTCCGCTGCCGCGGACCACGTATTTGTAACTCGTCAGCTGCTCCGCGCCGACAGGGCCACGCGCGTGAATGCGGCCGGTGGCGATGCCGATCTCGGCGCCCATGCCGAACTCCCCGCCGTCCGCGAATTGCGTCGAAGCGTTCTGCAACAGGATGGCGCTGTCGACATTGCGGAAGAATTTCCCGGCCGCGCCGTCATCATTAGTAACGATGCATTCGGTGTGCCCGGAACCGTATTCCGAGATGTGCTGGATCGCGGCATCGATGTCGTCGACCACGCGCACGGACAGTATCGCGTCAAGGTATTCGGTGCCCCAGTCGTCTTCGCTGGCCTGCTTCGCTTCCGGGAAGAATTCGACGACGTCGCTGTCGCCCCGGATTTCGCAGCCCGCATTCCTGAGCGCGGTAAGGACGCCCGGCAGCAGCCTTGCCGCCGCACCACGATCGACCAGCAGAGTCTCCGCGGCTCCGCAGATGCCGGTTCGACGCATCTTCGCATTCACGGCGATCTCGGCCGCCATGGCGGCATCGGCCGCTTCATGCAGGTAGACGTGGCAAATACCCTCCAGGTGGCCGATCACCGGCACGCGGGCCTCCTCCTGCACGCGACGAATGAGGTTCTTGCCGCCTCGCGGCACGACCACATCGACCCAGTGCGCCATCGATGACAACAGGTAACCTACCGCGGCACGGTCGGTGGTCGGCACCATCTGCACGCAGTCGGCGGGCAAACCGGCTTTTTCCAGCCCCGACACGAGGCAGGCATGGATGGCGCGGCTGGAATGAAAGCTCTCGGAACCGCCGCGCAGGATGACGGCATTGCCCGATTTCACGCAGAGCCCTGCGGCATCGGCCGTGACGTTGGGCCTGCTTTCGTAAATGATCCCGATGACGCCAAGGGGCACGGCAACCCGCTGAATATTCAAGCCGTTAGGCCGCTGCCACTCTGCCATGACCCTGCCCAGCGGATCCGGCAGCCCGGCGATCGCTTCGAGTCCCGCAGCCATGGCCTCGATGCGGCTCTCGTCGAGCATGAGGCGGTCCAGCATCGCGGCGCTGAGTCCTCGCTCGCCTGCCTCGCGCATATCGATGGCGTTCGCATCGAGGATCTCGGCGTGGCGCGATCGCAATTCAGCCGAGGCGGCGTGCAGCGCCGAATTGCGAGCGTCGCCGCTCGACATAGACAGCTCTCGTGCGGCGTCTCGGGCCTGTCTGCCGAGCCCGTCCATTGCTCGTGAGAGCGAATCAGGTATTGGCGTTTCAGTCGTCACGATCAAATATCACCAGTTCGTCGCGATGCACCATCACGGCGCGGCCCCGGTAGCCAAGCACGGCCTCGATACTCTCCGAATGGCAGCCGACGACCTGCGTTGCCTCGTCGAAAGAATACTCCGCGAGCCCGCGGCCCAGTTCCCGGCCATGCGAGTCCACCAGCGTCACGACGTCGCCGCGGCGGAAATTGCCGATTACTTCGACGACACCGACCGGCAGCAGACTTTTGCCGTTGCGCAGCGCCTGCGATGCACCATCATCCAACCTTATCTCGCCACGGACCTCGAGAACACCGGCAAGCCACTGCTTGCGTGCCGAAGCGGGCGTCCCGGGAGCCCGGAACAGCGTGCATCGACCCCCTGCGGCAAGCTGGCTGAGCGGTCTTTGCACGACGCCGCTCGTAATGATCGTCGAACACCCGGCGTGCGTGGCGATGCGCGCCGCCTGCACCTTGGTTGCCATGCCGCCGCTACCGATATCCGACCGGGTCTCGCCCGCCATGCGCTGCATTTCGTCGGTGATCGCCGTTACCATCGGGATGTGCTCGGCCTGTGGGTCAGCGACCGGATCGGCCGTGTAAAAACCGTCTACATCCGACAACAGGATCAACGCGTCAGCCATGACCAGCTGCGCGACACGCGCGGCCAGCCGGTCGTTATCCCCGTATCGGATCTCTTCGGTGGCTACCGTGTCGTTCTCGTTGATAACGGGCACGACGCGTCTTTCGATCAGGCGCCCAAGCGTGCCGCGCGCATTCAGGAAACGACGGCGGTTCTCTGTATCCTCGGGCGTAAGTAACACCTGCGCCGTGGTGATGTCGTAGTGCGCCAGGGCGTCCTGGTAAGCATGTGCCAGCTGTACCTGGCCCGCCGCGGCTGCCGCCTGCAGGTCCTCGAGCCTCGCGCGCCGCTTGTTGATTCCGAGCACGGTGCTGCCGATGGCAATCGCACCGGACGACACGACGAGCACCTCGTGGCCACGGTGGTGAAAATCCGCGATATCGTCAGCGAGACCGCCAAGCCACTGCCTGTCGACCCGGCCGTCGCTGCCAATCAGCAACGATGAGCCGACCTTGACGACGATACGGCGGAAACCATCGACAGCGAATTCGCTCATCGCGTCAGCCGGACAGACGATGATTCCGGTCGTACGAAGACAGCGTTACTTCACCCGTGGAAACCGCGACGCTGCCGCTGCGCGCGACGGCCGACAGCTGCCCGATGTCAGCGGCGTTGTTTACGAAGTCGTCGACCTCGGAGATACGTCCCGTCAGCTGCAGCGTGTAGCTCGCGGGGTCGTCGTCCAGAACCTCGGCTCCGAATTTTTTCCCGAGCTCGACGGCGCGCGCGAGCCCTCCGGCCGCGAGTTTAAGCTTGATGATCGCCAGTTCGCGCTCGAAATGTTCGCCGAGCGTCATGTCGTGAATATTGACGACGTCGACGAGCTTCGCAAGCTGCGCGTTCAGCTGGGCAATAGCCGCATCGGAGCCGGACACCACGAGCGTCACGCGGGATACGGCGGCATCGTTGGTTGGCGCAACGTTGAGGGACTCGATGTTGTAGCCCCTGCTCGAGAACATCCCGGTTATTCGCGTCAGGGCGCCGACCTCGTTCTCTAACAGTACGGATATCGCGTGTCGCATCGCCTTGTTTTCCCCGTAGAAAAAGAATCGTATGAAACTACATTGCGCTCCTGGATAAACATCCGGCGGCGCAATACAGCGAGTATTGCAATGCAATAAAAATTAGTAAACACTCGATGCGAACCTGTACAAAAAAGAGCGACGGCAAAACGGTGAGCGAACAGGCCAGCGCAGAGCGCACGAGCAGTCATCCCCTGGCAGGCAAAATCATGAGCGGCGCCGATATCGTCGTGCAGGTGCTTGCGGATGAAGGCGTCGACACGATCTTCGGTTACAGCGGTGGCGCGATACTGCCGACCTACGACGCGGTATTTCGTTACAACGAGCTGCATGGCGGCGCTGGCGGCCGCTCACCGATGCCCCTGATCGTGCCAGCCAACGAACAGGGTGCGGGATTCATGGCCTCGGGTTATGCCCGGGCCAGCGGCAAGGTGGGCGTGGTGATGGTTACGTCCGGCCCCGGAGCTACCAACACGGTAACCCCCGTGCGGGACTGCATGGCGGATTCTGTGCCCGTCGTCGTCATCTGCGGCCAGGTGCCGAGAAGCGCGGTTGGTACGGACGCGTTCCAGGAGGCGCCGGTGTCCGCGATCATGGGCGCGGTCGCCAAACACGTATTCCTCGTAACCGACCCGGAGCGCCTCGAAGCAACCATCCGCAGTGCATTCGACCTGGCACGCACGGGACGCCCCGGACCCGTCGTCATCGACATACCGAAAGACGTCCAGAACTGGCAGGGCACATTCATGGGCGCCGGCTCGCTGCCGCTGCCGGGTTACCGCCGGCGATTAAAGGCCGTCACCGAAAACAAGTTGACTGACGAATCCTGCGAACGATTTTTCGAAATGCTTGCCGAATCGGAGCGGCCGCTGATCTATGCGGGCGGCGGAGTAATCAACGCCAATGCGGCGAAGTCGATGCGGCGTCTCGCTTCTGAATACGGTATTCCGGTGACGACTACCCTGATGGCGCTCGGCGCGAGCGATACCCGGCATCCGCTGGCGTTGCACATGCTCGGCATGCACGGACTCGCCTCCGCCAACTATGCGGTCGAGGACTGTGATTTCCTGATCGCCGTCGGCGCCCGTTTCGACGATCGCGTGGCGGGCGACCCTGGCGGGTTTGCACCGAATGCGAAGAGGATCGCCCACTTTGACGTCGACAGCGCCGAGATCGGCAAGGTAAAGCGAGTCGACTGGCATCATGTCGGCCTCCTCGACCACGATCTGGCGGAGTTGCTGGCCTATGGCCGGCGAATCAGCTTCAGCAAGGACTTCGACGTTTGGCACGAGGAGATCGCTCACCTCAAGAAAGAACACTGCCTGAACTACGATCGCGACAGCGAATCGATACAGCCCTACGCGGTCATCGAGGAGATCAACAAGCACGCCAAAGGCGAGGCGATCATCTCGACCGGGGTCGGTCAACACCAGATGTGGGCGGCGCAGTACTTCGATTACCGTGAGCCGCGACTGTGGCTGACCTCCGGCAGCATGGGCACGATGGGCTTCGGCCTGCCCGCAGCCATAGGCGCGCAGTTCGCCCAACCGGACCGTGTCGTTATCGATATCGACGGCGACGGCAGCATGCGTATGAACCTTGGCGAACTCGAGACCGCAACGACATACAAGTTGCCGATCAAGGTCGTCGTTCTCAACAACTACGGCGATGGCATGGTTCGCCAGTGGCAGAAGCTTTACTACGACAGCCGCATGGCGGCGAGCGACAAGTCCCTTCACAGCAAGGACTTCGTCAAGGCCGCCGAGGCGGATGGCTTCGAGTACGCGAAGAAACTCGACAAAAATGAGGATATCGAAGCAGTCGTTGCCGAATTCATGAATTTCGCCGGACCGGCGTTCCTGGAAGTCATCATCGACCCCGAAGCCGGCGTATACCCGATGGTGGGCCCCGGAATGTCATATGACAAAATGATCACGGGCGACTTCATAAAGAGCCGCAGCAAGCCCGAGGGCGAACAGCCCGGTCCCAGCGAGATGTTTTGAGCCGCTGCTCAGAACGGCGATACGTAGATTCCGACATGAAATCGGCAGCAGGCGCTTGCTAGCCTCAGCGGCCAAGCTTGGAGTCCATCCATGGCTACGCAGACCAATAAGACCCGCACGATAACGGGCTTTATCGCGGACCTTCTCGAGTATCCGCGCTGGGTACTCGAACGCGAGGTCGATTTCACAAATTGCCGGTACGGCGGCCATTACAATTCCTTCATCAAGGAATGCTCGGAATGCCAGTTCGGCACTTCCTGCCGCTGGCTCGACCAGAACCGCTCTCGCTCTCTCGAAGGAGCAACCGTCGAAGAACTCACGGATGCGCTCGAGACGGCGATCGAGTACCTGAGAGCCTCGCATCAGCACAAGAGATCCTGCTATTGCAAGACCTGCCGCTGGCTGCGTGAAGCCCGGCATTTCAAGAGCTCGCATCTCAAATAAGCCCTGGACACGCGGGCCTGCTATCCTGCCAGCGTTGAAATTCCCGGCAGGAGAGGATTATGGGGGATATCGCTTTATCGGGCAGCTGTCTCTGTGGCTCGGTAGCCTACGAGCTGCAGGGCGATGCGAGGCGTTTCTACCACTGCCATTGCGAGCGCTGCCGCAAGGCGAGCGGCAGCGCTCATGCCAGCAATATCATCTTGCGGCTGGATTCAATTACCTGGACCGCCGGCGAGTCCCTGACACGCCGTTACAAGGTACCGGAAGCGGAGCGCTTTACCGCCGTATTCTGCTCTGTCTGCGGCAGCCCGTTGCCGCGGGTGTATGACGGAGGAATCGCCGTGGTACCGGCCGGCACGCTCGATCACGAGCCCGACATCGTCCCCCAGGCAAGGATATTCTCCGGCTCGCGCGCAGAGTGGTCCTGCGACGGTGACAGCCTTCCCTGCCATGACACCTACCCGCCCCGGTCCTGACAGCTCGGAGTGGCGCCGTTCCTGTTCCTGTTGCGCTCGGGTATTATGTGAACTGGAGCAAGGACAGCCGACTCTGTGTGAGCGACATTGATACGGTACGGGAGCCGGGTGACCGGGCTATGTTAAGAACGCCGCGACGCGACAATCTGAACCGGATAGTCATCCTCAACCCCAAGGGCGGTTGCGGCAAGTCCACGCTCGTCACCAATATCGCTGCCTGTTACGCGGTTCGTGGCGCGACCCCGGCGATCATGGACTTCGATCCGCAAGGCTCGGCAATGGCCTGGCTCGGACGCCGGCCCGGTGACAGACCGGGAATTCACGGCATCGACGCGCACAAACGATCGATACATGCTACGCGCAGCTGGCAGTTACGCGTGCCGGAGGACACTGACACGCTTCTCGTCGACTCCGCTGCCGGCATCAGCCATGACGACCTGCGGGAACTGACGCGCGATTCTTCGTCCATCCTGGTGCCCGTGCTGCCGTCGATGATGGACACGCATGCGGCCTCGAGGATCATCGCCGATTTGTTGCTGGTTGCGAAGGTCAATCGCAACGAGCAAAAACTCGCCGTCATCGCCAACCGCACACGCAAGAACACCAAGAGCCTGGCGAAGCTCATGCGTTTCCTCGACTCGCTGGGTATCCCGATCATTGCGGTGCTGCGGGACAGCCAGAATTTCGTGTACGCGGCCGAACACGGGATCGGTGTTCACGAGATGCAGCCGTCGCGCGTCCGAAAGGATGTCGAGCAAATCGAACGAATCGTTACCTGGCTGGACGGATGGCAGCAGCGCAGGCAGCGTGGACTCGAAATAACCGGCATGCGCAAAAGTTCCATTTCGGCCGCGGCATCGGCGCGCTAGGGTTCAGTCCGCAGACTCCTGTATCGCTGCAAACTGCTCCAGGTCCACATTGCCGCCGCTAATTACGACCGCCGTGGTCTTCCCCGCGGTTTCAATCTTCCCGCTGAGCACGGCAGCAAGTGAAACGGCGCCGCCTGGCTCCACGACCATCTTGAGATTTTGAAACGCGAAGCGCATAGCGTTGCAGACCTCGCGATCGCTCACCGTGAGCCCGGCATCGAAGAGTTGCCGGTGAATCTCGAATGGCAGCAGGCCCGGGGTCTCGGCGAGCAAGGAATCGCAGATCGAGCGCGAGCCCGCCACAACCATCAACCGCTCATCAGCGGCTATGGAACGCGCCGTATCGTCGAAGTCATCGGGCTCCACGGTACGTATGGAAACAGCCTTGAGGCGTGCTTTCAGTGCCACGGCACTGCCGGCCGACAAGCCCCCGCCGCCGCAATTGATCAGCACCTGGTCGGGCGGCGCCTGGATTTCGAGCGCCTGCTCGGCGATTTCGAGGCCGACGGTACCCTGCCCCGCGATGATGTGCTCGTGATCGTACGACGGCACCAATGCAGCACCGCGTTCCGTAGCGACCTTGCTGGCTATCGCCTCGCGGTCGCCCGTGTAGCGATCGTAGGTGATGATCTCGCCGCCGAGGCGCCGCGTACTGTCAATTTTTGCCCGCGGAGCATCCTCCGGCATGACAATAGCCGCGTGAATGCCCAGCAGCCGACCCGCCAATGCAACGCCTTGCGCATGGTTACCCGAGGAAAACGCCACGACGCCGCGCGTAGTTTCCGCACCGGAGAGTTGACTCATCAGGTTATAGGCACCGCGTATCTTGAACGAGCCGATGGCCTGCAGGTTCTCGGCCTTCACCAGCACGCGGCCGCCCGCGATGCGATCGAGTTCATCATTACGTATGAGTGGAGTACGTACCGCGACGCCGTCGAGCCGCCCGGCCGCCGCCTCAATAGCCGCAATGTCGATCATTCAGCGTCGGCAGCGAGCCGATCGATTTTGGCCGCACAGATGAAATCGTTGTCGGACAGCCCGTCGATGGCGTGCGTCGTGTAGCTTACGACGCAGTCACCGTAACTGACGGTCAGGACCGGATGATGGCCCTCGACGATGGCGATCCAGGCGACGGCATTGGTGAACGCGACGGTGCGGCTGTACGCGGGAAATGAAAAGCGCCGCGAGATTTGCAGGCCGTCTTCGCTCAGCGTCCAGTCGCCATGGAGACCCTTCATCAGTTCGTCGACCTGCGCCGGAAGCAGCGGCTCTACTCCACCTTCACAGGGTCTGCAGCGCTTGTCAGCGAGATCGGTACTCATTCCGTAACTATAAATCAATCTCGGGCTGCGGCGTCGCTTTTCGATCCGTAAGAGCGGTTCTCGAACCGCGAACCACGATTGATCCCGATCGCATGCCGAGGCGCGCTCCTGCGGCATTTGCAGACCCGGTTCCCGAACGCCGACAAAAAAACGCCGGCCCCGGAGGGCCGGCGAAGCGGGGACTGCAAGGTGCCAGGCATCATTCGGGATTTGCGGCGAACGACGTCACGTCATCCGTATAGAGTTTCAGGCTCACGCGCCGCTCGAGTGCATAGCTGTCGACGT
>Ga0224504_10001490_pt1 | contig 10322 bp, 5 predicted proteins | sample SF_Oct11_sed_USG_3_FD_170160 | JGI IMG/M metagenome (GOLD analysis project Ga0224504, IMG submission 170160) | Sediment microbial communities from San Francisco Bay, California, United States - SF_Oct11_sed_USGS_24 | ecosystem: Environmental > Aquatic > Marine > Sediment | place: USA: California... | reverse complement strand
CAGATGACCTTGCCAAGTGCGATGCCGACGAAGCCACCGAGGAATGCCATCCACAGCGGCAGGCCCGGCGGTAGCGTGAGGCCGAGCAGGAGTCCGGTCAATATGCCGCTGGCGTCACGCAGCGAATCGCTGCGAGCCTGCTTGTCTGCGAATAACCATTCCGCCGCAACTGCGCCCCCTATACATGATCCGAGAATAAGGATGGCGCTGAGTCCGAAGAACCACATCGATGCGGCCGTCGCAGGTGCCAGGGCAATGAGCACATCGCGCATCACGCTCGGCGTAGTCATGCCCTGGCGCAAGAGCGGTGCATGAAAGAGCACGAGATCCGGATCGCGTTTCTTCATGCTTCAGGCTCCTTGCGATGGGTCAGGTCGTCCTTAGCCGTGCGTATGAGCTGCACGATCGGGATATTGGAAGGGCAGGCAAAGGTGCAGCAGCCGCATTCGACGCAGTCAAAGACGTTGTAAGCTTTCATTTCGTCGAACATACGTGACTTGGACAGGCGCGCCAGCCGGGACGGGTTAAGAAAATACGGGCAAGCCTCCAGGCAGCGTCCGCAACTGATACACGGATACTCCGTGCGTTTGGCCGTCTGTTCTTCGGTAAACACCAGCACGCCGGAGCAACCTTTCAGGATGGGTACATCGAGGCTGGCAATTGGCCGGCCCATCATTGGGCCACCCATGACGATCTCGCGCGTTCCGGGCTTGAGCCCGCCGCAAAATTTCACGACATCACGCACGGACGTGCCAAGTGGCACGATCAGGTTGGCAGGGTAGGTGACGCCGGGGCCGGCGACCGTTACGACCCGCTCGATCAACGGAATGCCGCGTAAAAAATAGTCCGCAATGGCGACAATAGTGCCGACGTTGTTGACGTTAACCTCAACGTCACGTGGCAGTTGCCCGGCCGGCACCTCGACATCGAAGACGCTCTTGATCATCATCTTCTCGGCGCCTTGCGGATACTTGACCTTCAACGGCACGACCCGCACCGCAGCACCGGGCTTGATGTGTTTTTGTACCATCTCGATTGCGTCGGGTTTATTGGCCTCGATGCCAATAATCGATTCCTCGGCACCGAGCTTCTGCCGCATGATCTCAGCGCCTTCGAGCAGCGCTTCCGGGCGCTCCAGCATGAGCCGGTGATCGGTCGTCAGGTAGGGCTCGCATTCGGCGCCGTTAATCAGGAGATACCGGATCCTGACGCCATCGGGCACTGACAGCTTTACATGCGCTGGAAAGGCCGCGCCGCCCATGCCGACGATGCCTGCCGTTTGTACGGCTGCGATAAAATCCTCTTGCGACATCGCCTGCCAGTCAATGCTCGTGCCGGCATCGACCTGCTGGGTCGCAAAGGCGTCGGCTTCAATGGCGATGGCCGGTGCGAAGCGACCATCGACACCACGAAAATCACCAATTTCCTTGACCGTCCCCGTCACCGGGCTGTGCAGGCTCGTGGAAACGAAACCACCTGGCTCGGCGATCATTTGCCCACGCTGCACGCGCTCGCCGGCTGTAACAATGGCCCGGGCCGGAACGCCTATATGCTGGCCGAGCGGCATGATGTAGTCCTTGCCGAAGGGCACGCGTTGAATCGGCAGATTCTCGGTCTGCTGCTTGTGATGAGCCGGATGGACCCCGTGCTCAAAGTTGCGGCGCAGTCGACGAAATACTTTCATCGCCTCAGTCTCGCTTCTGCGACGCCAGCTGCAGCAGGCGGCTGCGGATCTTGCTCGCGATCTCGGACTGTGTTTTTTCCTGGATCTCGCGGATTTCGGCGTCAGAGGCTTTCTTCTGCGCGTCCAGATCCGCCTGGTGTTCGGCGGCGACGCTGGCACGAATTTCCTGTTCCAGCCGCTCCGTAAATGGCGTTACGATGCCGGCGAGTTCCTGCAGGGTTTGCCAATTTGCGAGACACTCACCGGCCGCGGTGGCAAGCTCCGTCGACACGGCATGGCGGTGCTCTACATCGTCTTCGAGAGTGGTGATGTAGGGGGTTTTTCCATTGCGGTTCTTGGCGTTCAGTTGCAACCACTCGTGTAACGGGGTTGGTGCAGCTGCGTCATCCGCCAGTGTCTGGAAGCTCGATGCAAAGCGTTCTTGTCCCAGTGCCCAGTCAGCCAGCGTAACGCTCTGCTCACCATCTTCAGGGTTTCCGTCCAGGGTAATTCGCGACCCGAACACTCCCTCGGCATTAGGGTCGTAGCGGAATAATGGCAACGCGCGGCAGCTAATAGCGAGCTGCGCCTGCACCAGCGTCTGCCGTGGGACAAAACCGTGTCGCTCAGGGCTGGGGGCGTATACCTGGACCAGGGCAGGGCCTTCGTGACCAAGCGCCCGCAGCATGCTCTCGCCAAGATGTGCGGAGTCGGCGACGGAGGTCTGCGCGACAAACGCATTGCGCTGCGCCAGAGCGAGCAGGCCGAGACCTGCTCTTGGGTTGTTGGTTGGTTCGTCGAGAAGCCCGAAGTCGAGCGCGCTCAGTACGAGCACCTTGACCGGGAGACCCGAGTTCAGAAGCCAGATCAGTTGACTCAGTCCCTGTCCGGCAAGCATTTCATCGCTGCCGATCAGTATGAGCGGCGGACACAGCGCCACTTCTTCGGCGCTCAGGTCCTGCCAGCGCAGGCTTGCAAGTGCTTCACGCTTCCAGTCGGCGCCATCCGGTTGATCGACCTCGAGGCGTGCGAGTCTCAGCAGGCGAATCAACTCCGCGGTTTCGTCCAGGTGACCCTCGATCAGGCCGGCGGATAATTGGGCCGCGTCGCCGCTCATATCAATGAGCACCGGTGCCTGGAACGGGTTGTGTGGAAATGCGCCGGCCCAGGCTGCGGTACTGCCGCCCGCGACGGCCAGACCGTAGCGCGCACGCCCAAGGCCGTGTTTTCCCGCAACGAGCTGGTGGTGTGAAGTGTTTATCCGGTTCGACAGGTCGATCAGCCTGAGGAGATAGTCAGTATCGATTGAATGATCACTCGCTGCATCCCCGACGCTGTTCGCCAGGTCCTGCAGATCGACACGTGGACTCGTAGTGCTTCTCAGTTTTTCGGTAACGGCATCGAGGTCCTCGACCGCGAGTGTGCCGGAGAGCGTTTCATTGATCAGCGACGCTACTGAGTCACCGGCCTCTGCCAGGGTTTTCGCAAAACGCTGCACAATAGGTTGCTGGTGGAACTCGGTTGCTGACAAAGCCAGCCGGACGGCTATTTTCTCACCCGATCCCGCTTCCGCCGGATCCCCGCCGGGCAGTGCGAACTGGCAATAGCGAGACAACAGGATTGCTGCCATTGCGCCAACGTCGAGGTCCTCGGCAACGCGCTCCAGCGTTGCTGAGGCCGTGTCGGGTGTGGACGAGAAGATAGACCAGAGTTCGCGCGCCTTGCCCAGCACAGCTGCATCCTGTTCGGTGCTGCGCAGCGCTTCAGGTTCGCAGTTGCTGACGCAGAGGCCGCAGGACTTGCAGGCCTCCGGATTAATCACGACCGACAACAACTCTGCGCTGTCTTTCTTGAGCGCCTCGGCATCGTGGAAAAAGGGCTTGGTGATAGCGACCGGCAGTGCGCCAAACTCGGCGCGAATCTTATCGATACCCTCGTCGATCGCCTGCTTGCGATCGTCTGCCAGCGGCATCTTGTCCTTGAGCCAGGCATAGGCGTCGTCGAGCATCTCACCGAATGTGGGCGCGACCTCTTCGGCTTTCCTGTTACTCGAAATCATGCGCGATGCGAGTTTACTCGATACCTGCCGCACGGCGTCGGCACCCGTCCGGTTGATACCGGCATCCAGGAGCGCGGCTGGACTGGATGCGACCACACCGATCGCACTGTCGGGGCAGTGTGTCCAGCATTTGCCACAGCCTGTGCACAGTGCCGGGTCGAATGTGGGCAAACGACTGCGCACGCTGCTGGTGTCGTGGAACGTAGAGCTCAGGGGTGGCATCGTGCCTGTTGCGAGGAACGGGTCTGCGGTCAGCCGGTTGGCCTGGCCGTCGCGGTAAAGCACCCCTGTCTGATCCCAGAAACGGGACAGGCTTGCGTAGTGATCGTCGTCACGACCGAGATGACGGACAGCCTCCGGAGCTTCACCGTCCCAGCGATCCTCGGCATGCGCCGCCTCGGTCGAGTGGACATCGATCTCGGCAACCTGTTCGAGGCCGGACTGGAATGCAGCCATCATCTGGTCGCGGCGCTTTGACTCTACGCCCTCCAGCAAGCTCCTGCGCGCGGTAATAATTTGCCGTGTTTTGTGATCGATCAATCCAGCGCTCAGTAATACGCCAAACAATCCACCCAGCAGGGCTTCTGGCGCTTCGGCATTGTCAGCTTCGAGCGGGACAGCAAAGGCCTTCTTATCCTTGCCGAGCAAGATCTCACTGCGCGCGACAAACAGTGCGACGTCGGCGACGAGTTCGTCGCCGGGGTCCTGCAGTGAATCATCGCCCTGGGTTAGCCAGTCAACGCGTGCGTCGGACCAGTGGTCCCAGGAAATCGCTGGTCGACTTCGAATCCGACCCTCTTCGAGTTGTTGCAGCACGGCTCCCGCTGCGCTGAGCAATCCCTTGCCGTCGTCGCCGGTAACCCGGTGTATCGCAAGCGTTAGCGTATTGTCTTTTTGCAGCGCAGGAGTACCAGCCGGAGCGCGAATACCGAGTTCGGCGGCGTTGGGATAGGCGCGTCGCAGTGCATCGAGGAGAACCTCGCGTTTGGGTTGTTCTCCCGACGTATCATCGAATGCCACGCCCAGGTAAACGGGCGTCGCCAACGACGGGTCCGCGCGGGTGCCAAGCGCGACGAGGTCGGAAACACGCAGTGGCAATCCGCCGACACCGTAGACAACCGGGGAACAGGTCGGGCGCTTGCTTTTCGAGCGGCCCAGGCTTGCGCGAACTTCACGGCTTAGCGGTGGCTCGCCAGCCAGGGGTGCGTCCATGCGTTCGAGGACCAAGACCTGATCGCAACCTCCCAGCGCTTCGTTGATCGCGGCGGCAGGGAATGGTCGCAGTGTGTGGATGCCCAGTACGCCGACTTTTGTCTTGTGTTCTTTGCGAAGGAAATCAGCAGCGACTCTTGCAGTTTCGATCGCTGACCCTTGCGCCAGCAGTACAGTTTTTGCGTCGTCCAGCCGGTAGCGTGAGATGGATTCGTAGCGGCGACCGGCCTTGCGCGAAAATTGCTCGAAGGACTTCTCAAGGGACTCCTCGACAAAAGCATCGAAAAATGGTCGGCGAGCGTAGGCGCCGAGCGCGAAGCTATCCTGTTCGAACAGTGCGCCGGTCAGCGCGGGTTCGTCGAGATCGTGCCAGGCCACTACGCGGCGACGGGTCTCGCCAAACAGGAGTTTTTGCGCGGCCGTCGGCGACTCGATTTGTGTGTGCGCAGAGCCCAGAAAACCACTGACTTGCGCCGGCGACAAGAGCCGCGTGTCCTGCGGGGCGAGGGCGGTCTGCTCGCCGTCCATGATGACCATGCCGGGAACCAGTGATTCTTCAGACACGCGCCTGGCGATGTAGGTGAAGTCGACGGCCTCCTGGACATTGGCCGCAAACAACATGAAGAAGCCGGTGTCTGCGCTTAGATGGACGCTCTCGTGGCCGCTACCCAGCGTGGCCCCGTGCGCAGCGGCCGCGCGTGTAGCGAGGTGCAGGACGAGCGGTGCGTGTTTGCCAGCCGCCGAAATCAGGAGATCCTGTGTTGCGGCGATATCTGTGCCGGACAGGAATGCCGTCGCGCGCCCGCCGGCCAGTGCCAGACCCGTCGCTGCTGCGACCATGCCCCGGGGTCCTTCCGCGTTTTGTATGGCACGGCTGGCAATGGCGGCTTCGGAAATCGAGACCGCGGTATTGCCGTCAAGGACTGTGTCCAGACCTTCTTCCCGAATGTCCGATCCTGCAGGTGCTCCGAACACCTTGCGGTACCAGTGAATTGCGATACTGCGCATACCAGCCATCAGACGACCCCCGTTTTTCTGGATTCCTGATTCTGGAACTGCTCACGCTCGAGCCAGACGATCGATCGGGTCGCACAACGAAAGACAGCATCGGGCCTGGGCTCGGCGCCCGAAGAATAGTCGATGACAGGGAGGTTTCCTTCCATGGTTATCAGTCCCGGGGCTGCATCGGCCACACACTTGCCACAGGCGTCGCAAGCCACCGCGCAAAGTTGGGTTGCGGCTTCGCCGGCCAATGGAATATTGCATTGCACATACAGATTCTGGTTAAGCGGTACGAGTTCGAAGAGATCCTTGGGACAGGCCGCGACGCAATCAGGACAAGCCCGGCATTTTTCCGTATCCACCTGGGGAAGCCCGTTCGCATTCATGTGAATTGCGTCAAACGTGCAGGCACGCTCACAGTCCGCCAGGCCGAGACAGCCCCAGGCGCAACCTTTACCGCCGCCCGACACGACCGCCGCGGCGCGACAACCTTCGAAGCCGCGATACTCTGCTATCTGGTGCGCCTGCAGGCCACCGCCAGCGCATCGCAAGCGCGCGACCAGCTTCTCGGCGCGGCCGGCGTCGACCTGGAGATACTCGGCAATCTGTTCAAGATTTTCGTCGGTGCTGACCGTGCACTGACCCGGGTCGACTTCGCCGCTTACCAGTTTTTCAGCAAAAGGCAGACAACCTGGCTGGCCGCATGCACCACAGTTGGTACCTGGCAGCAACTCGTTGGTTGCCTCGATGCGCGGATCTTCGTCGACCTTCAGGAAACGCTGCGCAATCGCCAGAACCGTGCCGAAAAACAAGCCGATCCCAACCATGATGGCCGGCGCAAGCAGCAGATTATTCATCAGTTGAACGGTGCGGCGCGGGCGATCAATTCGTCCAGTCCCGCCTCATTCGGATCCAGGGGTTTGCCTGGGTGAATACATTTTGCGGGGCAGATTTCGGCGGCTGCCACAAGATCGGCAAACGTTCCTGCCCTGGGGTCCTTGATGATCGCCTGCTTGTCGTCGTTGTAAGCGAACATCATCTTGTTGATGCCCATGCAGTCGTCGCAGGTTGTACACATCGCAGTGTCGAGCCAGGGCTCGTCGAAACTCAACTCATCCTCGTCCTCTTCCTCGACTTCGGCCTGGGCCTCGGCTTCGGGGGCGGGCTCGGACGGTTCCTCAGTCGCTGCGGGTGTACTCGCCGGCATGCTGGCAATCTGACTGCCGCCCGCGAGCATTCCAGAGAGGTCGGCACCCATCAATACATCGACGAGTTGTCCCATGGCTTCACCGGCGGCCTCCGAACGGGCGCTTTCCAGTTGTTCCTCGTGTTCTTTCTTGAGCTGTTCGCGCTCGGCGTCGATCGCTGCCTGTTGTTCTTCAATGATTCGGTCGATGGCTTCTTCGACGTAGAAATTCTGGATTCCTGCGAGTTCCTGAAGCGTGTGCCAGTAGTTCAGGCGGTCACGGCATGCGAACACCAGGGCACGAGATACCACCAGCCTTGTGAGGATATCGTCTTCGCCGATGCCCCAGACGAACGGTACCAGTCGATCGACGACCTCTTCGTCAGCCTTGAGGTACTCATCGACTGTCAAGAGATCCGGCGATTCGAAACCCGTCGGTACCATGCGAAAATGCTCGTGCAATGCAGGTATTAGCAGTGCGTAGTCAGCGAACGTGAACGCGAGGTCCATCTTGGTCGTCTCGCCGTCGGCACTGCGATATTCGAGGGTTTCGATCGGCCAGTCATTGTCCGCCTGCGGGTTGCCGGCAAAGCCGATGCGTTGCGCAGCGCGGTCGCCCCCATCCGGGTTAACCAGCAGGAATGGATGTGCGCGGCTCTCGAGTGCTGCACTTGCGACGAACCACGCATCGAGCAGTGGTTTCTTCGTCTTTGTCTGGGTGCCACGGTTGATCAGGTGCAGGCTTGTGCGATTACTGTCGAGCGCGCACAGGAATCCTGACAAGAGGTCTTCGTGACGTGCTGCAGACGATTGTGCGATTACTACCTGGCGGTGACCGACACCGAAGTAGGCCAATTCAAAGCGATAGGCATCGAACGGGCCTTCACCGGGTTGTATTGCCGGATTGTCGTAGGCGCGAACCCAGGTCAGCACATGAACGGGCAGACGCGATCCCAGCAAACGTGAGAACGACGGCAGGCCGTCGCCGGCGAGATAGTCAGCAGAGACCAGCGCTACAACGCGTGTTACCAGTTGCATTTCTTCGTCAGAGAATGCCTGCCAGTCAAAACTGGCGAACCATGAATCATGAATGGCCGGATTGTAGTTATCGTCAATTTCCAGCGCTGCGATTCGGGCGGCAGCGAACAGCCGCGCGAATTCGGCGGCCTCTTTTGTGAAAACCTCAGTCGACGTCGTGCATGGATTGCTGCTGTCGATGACTTCCAGGACGGGCAGATCGGCAAGCGATGGATCGTCCAGTTTGCCGACAAATTTGACCAGCACAGGTTCGTCCTGCCAGGCCTGTAATTCCTGTAGTGCCTGCGCAATGCGCTCGCGCCGCTCCTCCGGCATATCCACCGATCCGTGAGCACGTTGCCCGAGCATCTCGGACAGGGCGCCGGTGTCGAGGTAGTTAGACGCGGCGCCGGCAGCGCTCTTGCCGTCGTCGGCATTGTTTGATTCTGCCGCCTTGGCCTTTTCGACCTCCAGCAGGCAACGCAGGCCATGAATGTGCCTGCTGACCTGCTGGCTAAATGCCTCGCGCTGGTGTTCGTGGCGGTGACGAATTGCATGCACCATCAGGTGCAGCGAAGAGTGCGGCCCGTAACCCAGGAACTTCCCGCCGGGCGCTATGGCACCTTCGAGGCGTTCGATATCGGCTGCCAGTATTTCGCGACTGGCTTGCTCAAGGTCGAGCTGTTTCTGCAATGCTGCCGCCGCCTCCGCAAACAACGCGGGTGCGTCAACCGGATCAGGATCTTCCAGTTTTTGTCGAATATAGCGATCAATCCATGGGAGGTTATCCTTCAGGATCCGGGCGTCATTGTCGCTCAGTGTCAGAGCTTCGAGCGAATCAAGCAGGTGCTCACTGGCTGGCTTGGCTAGCGTCACCTGGTCTGTGCCATCCGGCGGCGCCAGGTATAGCGGATACTGATAGCGAATGCCCGACGCATCCCTGTAGGGATTGAGCAGTGCCGGCAATACGGCGCCCGCGGGTTTGGTGGTATTCGCGGTCGCTACAGGCTCGCCGTAGTGGAAGCGGCGGAGCACGTCGATGACATTCGCGCCGTCGCTGCCCTCCGATTCGCCCATGTCGACTTTGTCGTGTTTCTTGTCCGGTACGGAATTCATCATGTCGGTCCGCTAAATGGCAGCTACTGGTTACAAGGCGAAGTGATCGAGGGCCTGGTTCATGCCGGCCAGCCTGTCGTCGATACTCATATCCATGCCGACCGAAGACATCATGTCGTACTGTGGTGCATCGGGATTGTGGTAGAGAATCCCTAACGGCAAAATGTCGGCGTTCTCAGCCAGTGCACGCGCAGCGCCGAGGTCAGACGGATCGTGCTCTGCATGGTTCGGGAATAACTTCTTGACCGAATCGTCAACCTGTACGCCTTTTTCATGCGTCAGTAACTGCATCCGAGCGGGCTCGTCCTGCAGTGCCTTCCCGATTGACTCCACGTAGACGGGGCAACGCTGAATAATACGAACGAAACTGGTGCCCTTGTGCTCATGTGCTTTTTTAATGACCTCGTGTCGAAGCGGCGCATTCCAGTCGACGATTTGAGCGACGAATGAGATGTTGGTAATACCCAGCGTCACGGTCAGTGGATTCAGTGGCGGCAACAATGCGCCCGAAGGGTGGGTGTTGGTTGGCACGTCCATCGGTGTAGTAGGGGACGTTTGTTTCTTGGTCAGGCCGTAGATGCCGTTGTCGAAAACCAACAGGGTAATGTCCATGTTGTAGCGCATGGCATGGATCCAGTGCGCGGCCCCGATCGAGAAGCAGTCGCCATCACCCGTGGCCACCCAGACGTCCAGGTCAGGGCGGCGCGACTTGACGCCGCAGGCAACGGGCAATGCACGCCCGTGTAAACCATGGAAACCGTAGGTGTTCATGTAATGTGGCAGGCGGCTTGAGCATCCAATACCGGATACCGCTACCGTTTTCTCCGGCTCGATCTGCGAGTCACGGCAGACCCGGTGTACTGCAGCCAGGATTCCGTGGTCGCCGCAACCGGTGCACCAACGCGGCTCTGCGCCGCTGTAATCATCTAACGTGAAATAACGATTTTTGACCTCGAGAGACCAGTCACCTTTTAAGCCGAACATGCTTCTGCTCCTTCCATCTCTGCGAGCCGTGAATCGATCACTTTATGGATAGTGCCAGGTTGCAGCGGATGGCCCGGTACCAT
>Ga0224504_10001488_pt1 | contig 10323 bp, 9 predicted proteins | sample SF_Oct11_sed_USG_3_FD_170160 | JGI IMG/M metagenome (GOLD analysis project Ga0224504, IMG submission 170160) | Sediment microbial communities from San Francisco Bay, California, United States - SF_Oct11_sed_USGS_24 | ecosystem: Environmental > Aquatic > Marine > Sediment | place: USA: California... | reverse complement strand
CCGTGACATGGTAAAGGTCTGGAGGGGCGATCTGAGCCTGAAAAAAGCCTTACGTGAGAAGTTGATCCGGGTCAGTGGTAATACACATTTAAAGCGGACTATGCCGGACTGGTTTGGCGTTTGCCTGTATGCCGATATCAAACCCGCACAAGGGCAATACAGATTGGGTAAACACAGTTAGGTTGAACCCGGGAATACGAAACAACCTTATTGCAGACTCACCGCATAAAGATTGCCATCTGAACTGCCAAAATAGATAACCCCATTTTCAATAGCGGGTGTTGAGAGTATCGAACCCAAGGCGTGTATCATCTTCTCCGGGGTTTTCCAGTCTTCCCCGTAAAGCACAAAGCCTTCCTTGAAAGCACCATTTTCATCGTAAACGGTATGATAATTCCGCTTGCTGCTTTCTGTTTGAAAACGCCACTTGATATCACCGCTTAAATAATCGATTCCCAACACTTTGCCGTCAAAAGTGCCAAAGTAAACAATGTCATTGTCCACCCTGGCTGCGCCATAAACCCGCATATTCAACGGAATGGTCCAATTTACTGTACCGGCATTTTTTTCCATGCTGTAGAAAATGTGGGCATCGGAGGTACCAAAATATAAGTTACCTTTATGCTCAACGGGTGTTGCAATAATCCATCCACTGGGTTGTTTCAGGTTCCATTTGCCACGGCCTGTATTGGCATCCAGCGCATAGATGTTGTAATCCCTGCTGCCAAAATAGACCACATCATCCTGAACCAGGGCAGCCTTTTGAATTTCGCCTTTAGGAAAATACGTAGCCCCTACTGTCTTGAACTTCCAAACCAATGAACCGGTCTCTTTGTTCAATGCGTACATATGGCCATCAAACCCACCGAAATATACCTTGTCCTTATATAAAACCGGTGAGGCGTGGATGACGTCTCCTGTATCAAACTTCCAGAGTAAGGCACCGGTAAGGGCATTCAATGCATAGAGATGTCCGTCACCACTACCCCAATAAACACTATCGTTTTCGATGGCAGGTGAAGAGAGATAATAGTCCCACAAACCGTACATTTTCTCGCCTGCTGAGGTGAACTTCCACGTCAACTCCCCTGATTGCTTATCTACTGCGTAGAGATTGCCGTCGGCACTTCCAAAATAAAGCGTGTTTTTATTGACCACTGCGGAGGAATGGACCACACCACCGGTTTCGAACATCCATGCCTGCTTGCCGGACGTCTTGTCGAGAGCATAAAAGCGATGATCGGCACTTCCAAAATAAACCATTTCTCCATCGACCAGGGGTGAGGAATAGACTCTCCCCTCCGTTTTGAATACCCATTCCAGATTTTCATTATCCGAATTCGCAAAAGCGGTTCCGATACACAAATAGCATAAAAAAATGAATTTTTTCATGGTGCTTTCCAAGAGCTATCAACTGTTTTTGTATAGGCGATTCAAAAATTATTGGAGCGGTTAATTATGATTCTGGCAGTTCGGTATTCTCTTCTATCAAACCGATGCGCCGCGCACGCTGCTCCCATTTTTTACGCGCCAGAACCTGCATATCGACCGTGCTGTCCGATTCATCGGTGATTTCCATGCCCAACAGGGTTTCCATCACGTCTTCCATGGAAACGATGCCCGCCATCCCGCCATATTCATCGACAACAAGTGCGATGTGCTCACGCCTTTCAATAAAGTGGTCAAACATATCGGAAATACGCAGAGACTCATGCACGACATGGATGTCGCGCTTGATGGTACTCAAATGGCAGTCACCTTTCCCCTGCACCAGGCTTTCCAGCAATTCCGGTTTGAGAAAATAACCGGATATATGTTCGTTATTCTCGCCCTCATACAGCGGTATACGCGAGAAGGGTAATTCACCGGCAGACTTGTAAAACTCCTTGATGGTTTGCTTCTCGGAAGCAAGCCTGACGACAATACGGGGTGTCATAATGTCTTTGACCCGTACCTTTTCCATACGCAGCAGGTTACCGATGATTTCAGAGTCCTGCTTTTCAACAATACCTTCTGTAACGCCAAGCTCGGCCATGGCTAGAAACTCTGAACGTTTAAACACGCTCTGCGATTTGTCCTTTTTTAGTGTCCTCGTAATTATCTGACTGAACCAGACCAGCGGGTATAGCAAAAATATAATGACTTGCAGGGTGGATACGGTAAAAGGCACCAGTTTTTGCCAGTGATTGGCGCCAAGTGTCTTGGGAATAATCTCCGACAGGATGAGTATAGCCAGAACCATTATCGTCGGTATCACCACACCGGTGATCATGGGGTTGGCATCCGCCCAGATCTTGGCTGCCTGGTCACCCACACCGATTGCCCCCACCGTGTGCGCGATCGTATTCAGCGTCAGAATGGCCGCAAGGGGTCGGTCAATATTGGATTTGAACGCCTCGAGGTGCCGGCCAATGACACTGCCTTCCTGCAGTTTGAGTTGTGCGTAGGTCGGCGTGATGCTCAGCAGCACCGCTTCCAGCAGGGAACACAGGAAAGAGGCCGCTATAGCCATTACGAAAAACGAGATCAGCAGGTTATACATATTTTGGACACAAGATACGAGTTCATGAATAGATCAGGGTTTCCTTAACCATGTGCAAATGAATGACGGCCCCGTTAGCTTACGTTAGCCCTGTATACACTGTATCAGATTAAGCAATTTTCTTACCGGAGGAAATACCGGAAACGACAGCAAACCGTTGTACAAACAGACTAAGTCTGATTTTCCTGTTGCTTCTCCAACCTGGCGGCGTAATTCTTTATGTACCCGGGCATCAGGTGTTTTTCACGATGACCCAATAGTATCAGGAACAGGTCGCCCGGTTTACATGCGTCAAGTATTTCAAAAATGACCTCTTCGCCATGAGTGGTCAAGGCAATCTGACTCTCGTCTACACCTGCCTCGATAAGCCCTGCTTCAGAATATGAGCAACCCATCTGGGCTGGGTTCCATCAGCCCGCAAATACTCCTTACAAAAGTAGAAGTCGAAATGCCCGGCTATGGATCTCCCCACGCGCCTGATGGTTTCATCTTTCCTATTAACATCTCCGGCAAATGCGACCAATTTGCGGCCGGGAACTTCCTGCCTATCTATAAATTCGCAAATCCTGCGCACACCATCGGGGTTATGTGCAAAATCCATAATGATACGGAACGGCAAATCATCAAACACATTCAAACGACCTGGGGTTGATTTGTAACTCGCGGCAAAACTGCTCATCGCGGCATTGATAGTTTCAACACTTACTCCGGACAGATAACACGCAGCAACTGCATGCATGGCATTGCTAATCATGAAGAGCGCTGTACCGCCAAACGTGGCCGGGATTGAATCCACCGCCATTATCGGCACGCGCAGTTCCTTGTCATACATCACAAAGAACTGCTGGTTGTTGATCACTTCGAGGACGCAGCAGTTTGTAATGGCGCCCCCATGTTTTTCAATAAGCTGATCCCGGCTGGACTCCATGGATACCAGGCATTTCTGTCTGGCAGTAACGCGATCCAACATGGCAGAACAATGCAGATCATCGGCATTCAGGACCACGGCCTGCCTTCCGCGCTCCGGCAAGGCCGACTTGACTTCAGCCATCTGCTCAACCGTATCTATACTCAATTCACCCAGGTGATCCTCTGTCACATTCAGACAAACCGCAACATCACACCAGCAAAAGGCAAAGCCATCGTGCACTATACCCCGGTGATGTGTTTCCAGAACCGCAAAATCCACTTTCTTGCTGGTCAGCACTTTCATATGACCAACACGCGCACCAAAATCGCCCTTATCTAGCAATTGACCATTCAAAAACACACCATCAGTGCAAACCATTCCCGGCTTGTAACCGGCCATCGAGACAATATGATTGACCATACGTGAGGTCGTGGTTTTGCCATTGGTGCCTGTGATCGCGATGATTGGCATACGTACGGACAGTTTCGATGGGAATAGCCGATCCAGTAGTAATTCTGCTGCTGCATCCAGGGCCGCCACTTCGGATGTGGATTCTGCAAGCGATCTTGATTGCTGAGCACCAACGTCGAACAAATCTGTATAGTCCTCTGCAAGGTCTATACAGTAGGTTCCATCCAGAACATGTTGTTGTTCCCCATAACCCAACATCAACAGGCCATTTGGCCGGATACATTCGCCGCTGGTCAGATCAGAAAAATCCACACGCTTGAAAGGAAGACGTTCCAGGTGAACAGCTTGAACGCCCCGCCGTTCCGCAGCTTTGATAATTGCCCCGGTTTCAATGGGAAGTAGCCGGTCTCTGGCGAACTTACTGAACATCTGGAATGGTTCAGCCAGTTGCCTGAGCTTTCCTGTAAAAAGCTCGAATGCAAGCTTGACTGACGTCATGCCAACATCGCAGTGTTCGTGTTCAAGCACAGCCAGGCAACAATTTTCCTGCGGCAACGGCGTCACGGCGAAGTCGTTAACACGATGGCCGGTTTTACGCTGAAACAAAAGGGCAGTTTGCACCAGTAAGGATGAGTACCAGGCCATTCTTTCTGTGGGCAGAGGCTGCTGGGGAAACACCTCGTCAGGTGTAAGCACTCGGGCACTGACCAATAAGTCTTTGATGTCCGCCACTTTCCGCGGCAGACCATTCATGTCACCGGACCTGAATTTCAGAAGGATCTCGATCGCCGGCTTATCCGAACGGCGATTGGGCCCTCCATACGGAAAAAACTCAATTGTGGGCATCAATTGTTCCTGGTTAAGAGCGTGCAAGTTTAAGAAGCCGGTATCGTGCTTGTCCAGCGCCGAACAACCGTGACCGGAGGATTTTCAATCCCCTTCCCAGTCATAATACGTCAGTCATGTTTGTGGGTGGCTAGATAACCTATGAAGAATAACACCAACAACGAGGTTACGACCGCAAACCCGTAAATAAAGATCCTGTTCCTGTCAAAAGGCACCAGGAGAATAGTACTGATGACCTCTGACATTACGATGACGCTGATGAAAGTCAGCAAAAGATTCGGTGGAATGCGCCGGCACAAAGCTGCCCCCAGCGGAGCGCCGAACAAAACAACCGGTGCCGCAATTATCCACAGGTCTGTGACCTGCTGTCCGAGACCTCCAAAAAACAAAGTCTTGAGTCCCAGACCCATGATGGAACTCACCGCCATCAAAATCACCGAGACTTGAGTCGCCCGTATGATCTCGATTCGAAAATACAGGGCAAGCAGACAAAACCCAATCAAATCTGCCCCGGACCCAAGCAAACCCGAAACCAGTCCACCCAGGATACCGCCTGCCAGCGTGATAAGAACGTCCCTGTATGTCTTTTCAAGATGTGCTTCCGTCGATACATTGTGCGAGTGTCGCGTGAACAGATACACGGCCAGAAAGCACAGCAAGAACAGCGTGAATGAAATACGCAGATCGACGGCAGGTATATGCGACTCTATAAAGGCAAGTGAGGTAAACAGGCCGATGCCCGAACCTCCAAGATACAAGGCCATGAAGTTGTAAGGCAAATTGCGTACGCGGCTGACTATGTATAGCGATGCCGAACTCATACCAACAGCCTGGATTGCCAGTGAAAATTCCTTTGCCGTGACGGGGTCAATCGCGAGGATTTTCGTGAGAGCGGGAAATGCAACTGCACCACCGCCCAGGAATGTCGAACCAGCAACGAATGAACCAAAAGCCATTATCGGTGCAATAAACCAGTCGGGATAAACCCAGGACTCGGCAAATACCTGACCAAAAAATATGGCGTAGACAAACGCAAGACACACGTACAAACCAAATATGGCAATCCGTTGGTTTCGAAAAAAATCTAATAGAGACACGAGGGTTTAGCTCTATACCGCGTATGGGGGTCGGGCGAGTCTAACGGAATTACAGGGCAAGTAAAACACAGATCGGCATATGGCCCTGCTTACTCCTTGCCTACCCCGATTTTCTTCCCTTGCGATACCGTTCACAATCATCATCAATGGACATCCAATTCACCTGGCTATCGGTATAAATATGATAATTTGGTCTGACCCTGTCAGGTTCATCCAGCGAGGCAATACTTAATGTGACGTAATCCGGATACTCGGTACTTCGATAACTCAGGGTTGAACCACACTGAGGGCAGAATCCCCGCCTGATAAATTCAGAGGATTTGTACTCGGTGGGCTCAGCACCTGACCAGGTAAGCTGATCTTTTTGAAAATCCATCCAGGCGCCAACCGGGGCGCCAGTGGTTTTTTGGCAATCACGGCAATGGCAGTAATCCGCATCAAATGGTGCTGCCGATACCTCGTACGTTATAGTCCCGCAATGACATCCACCTTCCATTTTATTTATCCTCCACTAAAAATCAGCGCAGATTAACAACAATCCTCAGTGCTGGTGGCCATGCTCTTCTACGGGACCAAAACCAGGAAAACGGGTCTTGGCGTAGAGAGAGTGGCAGTTTGCACAACCTTCGATCAGACGTGAGTAATGGAAGCTGACAAGTTCGATATCACGGGCTTGGGCAGCCTGTGCCAGACTCCCTGCCCTGGCATGAAACTCTGAATCTAGTTGCTTGAATCGTTCCGGAAGGCTGGATTCCAGAATTTTGACCTGCTCTTCGGTCAAAGCCTTGGCCATGATATAGCTCGAACGAATTGATTCGCCCGTTTGATGTAAAACCTCCCAATCTGCTTGTGCAATAGCCACCGGAATTTTTTGAACGCCACTGGTAATCTCCCGCATCTCAGCGTTTAGAAGCCTCATCAGGTCAGGTGGCAGAGCAAAGGCCTCCCCGTGATGGTCCGGACCCTGGGCACGAGTAGTTGCAACGGAGGTTAACAGGCAAATAAGCAAAGCTAAGACAGACAGGGTTCGGTTCATGTGACAAATTCCAGGGTGATATTTTGTTGTTAAATTCCCGGGCAAACATTTGAAAGTGTCGTTTCCGGGGCTCGTATGCCAGACAGTGTGCTTCAGGCTGTCCGGCCGGGTCAATATCACAGTCAGGTTTGTCGCCCGGACAAAAACCTATCAGACATGCTGACCCACATCAATGCATCCAAAATCCTGCGGTGTATGCTTCAGACTGAATTGCGGATGAACCCGCTGTTGGAAAACAGGCCGTTCACATTGATTGGCATAACGGATGCATAAAGAAAAAATAATCAGGGTGGGCTGTCCTTCTCATAACTGTGGAGGCAGATGCCTGCTTCGGGCACACGTAAGCGATGGCGTGATCACCCGTATTGAAACCGATGACCGCCCGAATGACAGCGTGGATGATCCGCAGTTGAGAGCCTGTATCCGGGGTCGATCCTATCGTCACCGGCAATATCATAAGGACCGCCTTAAATATCCGATGAAGCGCATCGGCGAACGCGGTTGTGGACAGTTCGAACGAATCAGCTGGGATGAGGCAACTGACCTGGTAGCCTCGAATATCAACCGGATAAAAGCGCAATACGGCAATACTTCTCTTTTTGTTCCCTACGGAACCGGTGGCTATAACCAGATGGGTGGAAAGTGGTCTGCCGACCGCCTGATGAATATGATTGGCGGGGCACTGGGCTACTACAACTCCTATTCCTGGGCCTGCATCACCAAGGCGACCGAGACCGTCTACGGTACCGACGAAACCGGCAACCAGCGACAGGACTGGCTCAACAGCAAATACATCATTATGTGGGGCTGGAATCCGTCGGAAATGCGGGACGGCACCAACAGCGAATATTTCCTGAAGGAGGCCCGCAAAAAAGGGGCAAGAGTCATTTGCATCGATCCCCGTATGACCATGAGCGCGGTTGCCCTCGCCGATGAATGGATCGCCATTCGCCCCGGAACCGATGTCGCCCTGATGAGCGCCATGGCCTACGTGATGATCACTGAAGATCTGATCGACAATGACTTCGTTAATAAATACTGCATGGGTTTTGACAAAAGCCAGATGCCGGAGGCCTACAGGTTTGAAGAATCCTACAAGGATTACATCCTGGGCATTAAGGATAATCAGCCAAAGACCCCGGAGTGGGCGGAACAAATAACCACCATTCCCATGCATGACATCATCCGCATTGCCAGGGAGTATGCAACGGCCGAGTCCGCCGTCCTGTACCAGGGTTATGGCATGCAGAGACGAGCTTACGGCGAGCAGGTGGTCCGGGCAGGCTGTGTATTGGCTGCGATTACCGGCAATGTTGGAAAGTCCGGCGGTTGGGCCAGTGGCATTGCACTGCAGGCAGGCGGCGGTCCTTTCTGGAATGTTTTGCCGCTTCTGGAGAACCCGGTTAAGGCACAGATTCCGTCATTCCTGTGGTCAGAAGCTGTGATGAGAGGACCGGAATTGACCGAGAAAGACGGTCTGGTTGGGATAGATAAACTACCGCATGGTATCAAGATGATCTGGGCGGTGGCCTCCAACGCCATCGTTAACCAACATGCCAATATCAACCGCACGATTGACATCATAAAGGACACATCCAGGCTGGAATTTTTCGTGGTGCAGGACAATTTCATGACTGTCACTGCACAATTTGCTGACCTGATTCTGCCCGCCTGTACCCAGTTTGAAACCTGGGGCATGGAGGATGGTTGGAAATACGGCGAAGAGCTGATTTTACAGCCACAGATCCTCGAAACGCCATGGGAAACGATGAGCGATTACGCCATTTGTGCAGCGGTCGCAGACAAGCTCGGCATCAGGGAGAAATACACCGAAGGCCGGGATGAAAAACAGTGGATCGCTGCCCTGTTGGACGATTATCGCGAAAACAGATTCCCGGACCTGCCAAGTCTTGAAGAATTCGAGAAAAAGAACCTGGGGGTTTACTCAAGACCTGTTGAAAAACCAAAGGTGGCATTCGAGAAGTTCAGGGAAGACCCGGTTGAAAATCCGTTGCCAACCGCATCCGGTAAAATCGAAATATTCTGTGAAGAAATGTTCAACCGGAATTTACCAGATGAAGTGCCCGCCATTCCAAAATACATTCAGGAATGGGAGAGCCCGTTTGGAAAGGAAAGCAGGAAATATCCCCTGCAGGTGATCGGCACACATTTTATGCCACGCATGCATTCCACCCTCGGGAATGTCGACTGGAACAAGGAGGCATTCCCGCAACGGGTGTTTATCAACCCACTGGACGCCGATGAAAGGGGCCTGAAGAACGGTCAGAAAGTTAAAATCTTCAATGACAGGGGGACCGTCATTCTTCCCTGCCGAATCACCAGGCGCATATTGCCGGGTGTAGTTAATATTCCCCAGGGTGCCTGGTGGAAACCCGACAAGGAAGGCAATGATATAGGTGGATCTGTCAACACCCTGACCTCGGAGCGCTGGACGCCTTTCACCTTTGGCAACGCACAGCACACCATCATGGCTGAGGTTCAGCCACTCGGGACCGGATGATGAAGAGACTGGCATTTTATTTTGATTCCAGCTCTTGCTCAGGTTGTAAAACCTGCCAGATGGCCTGTAAGGACAAGAATGACCTGGGCCCGGGCCAAGTCTGGAGAAGGGTTTATGAGGTGACCGGCGGAGGCTGGAAAAAACAGCAGTCCAGATGGCGCCAGGACATATTTGCCTACAACCTGTCCATGTCCTGCAATCACTGTGAAGACCCTATCTGTGTTAAAAACTGTCCCACCCATGCGCTCGGAAAACGCAAGGACGGTATCGTTCAAATTGATCAGAGCCTTTGCATCGGTTGTAAATACTGTTCCTGGGTTTGCCCCTATGGTGCACCGCAATTTGATTCGCAGAAAGGCGTGATGGGTAAATGCGATTTTTGCGCCGATTACATAGACCAGGGCAAAAACCCCAGTTGCGTGGATGCCTGCCCGATGAGGGCGCTCGACTTTGGCGACTACCAGGCCTTAACCGAGAAATATGGCCTGTCTGATCACATCTATCCCCTACCCGCGCACTCGATTACCGAGCCTTCGCTGTGTATCAAGGCACATCCAAATGCAGACATGCCGAATCCCGAAGTCAGCAATATCGAGGAGGTAAAAATTGGCTAACAGGGACTGGTCACTGATGTTTTTTACAACCCTGGCGCAATGGAGTGTCGGGATTATGCTGTGGTTAACCTGGCCGGTCATTCATAGCCAGGATCTGAGCCCGGTATTCGAAACCGGCCTGAGCCTGAAGGACCCGGTTTTACTGGCGTTGATCTTTATCAGCAGCGCAACGCTCAGTTCATTTTTACACTTGGGCAACCCGGTTAATGCCCCGAGGGCGCTCAACAATTTGTCCGGTTCCTGGCTAAGCCGGGAAATTCTGGCCATCGGGGTTTTCGTTACCGGCCTACTGATTACATTTATATTGGGGTGGAGAGGCGGTAACCCGTTATCCCTTAAACTCCTG
>Ga0224504_10001487_pt1:0-2500 | contig 10325 bp, 5 predicted proteins | sample SF_Oct11_sed_USG_3_FD_170160 | JGI IMG/M metagenome (GOLD analysis project Ga0224504, IMG submission 170160) | Sediment microbial communities from San Francisco Bay, California, United States - SF_Oct11_sed_USGS_24 | ecosystem: Environmental > Aquatic > Marine > Sediment | place: USA... | reverse complement strand
CCGTATCAGCCATCTGCGGCACCCACTTGGGCGAAACGAAGCTACCCGCCTCGATAGCCATCAGACCCGTCGCGCTCAGCCGGTCGATCAGCGCGATCCGGATCTCGGGCGGCACGGCCTCGGGCTCGTTTTGCAGCCCGTCGCGCGGGCCGACCTCGACCATCTTGATGCGCCGCGGCAGGGTCACGGCGTCAGGCCTCCTCGAGCTCCAGGGCGAGCAGCTCGGCACCCTCCTCGACTAGGTCACCGGTCCCGAAATGGATCTCGGTCACACGGCCGTCGGCCGGGGCGGCGATGGTGTGCTCCATCTTCATCGCTTCCAACACCAGCAACGGAGCCCCGCGCGCGACCCGGGCGCCGGGCTTGACGTAAACTTCGGCCACGCGCCCCGGCATGGGCGCGGTCAGCCGCCCGCCACCGGCCTCCGCCGCGGCGCCGACGGTCAGCGGATCGTGCAGCATCAGCCGGTGGGCGCGCGGCCCGGTCAGCACGTTGAGCTCGTGGCCGTCGCGCACGACCGTGGCGCGGACCCGATGGCCGTCGAGCTCGGCCAAGAGGTCTCCGCCGGCCTCGAGCCTGCCGCGCGCCTCGACCTCCCCGCCCGGCAGAGTCAGCCGATAGCCCCCCGGCCGGTAGCGTACCGTCACCGTGACTTCCCGATCGCCATCGTGAAACATCAGTCGGCTATGGGTCTCCACGTTGAGGCGCCAGCCGGCGGTCTGATGCCAGGGGGAGTGGGGATCGCCGGAGCGGCGCGCCTGGGCGTCGGCCTCGGCGCGGCGCTGCTGCAGCACCGCGAGGCTGGCCAGCCCCAAAACCTCGTCCGAGGCGGGCTCTGCGTCCGGCAGAAGCTCCGCGGCGTGCCGCCCGATGAAGCCGGTATCCACCTCGCCGGCGGCGTAGGCCGGATGGGCCGCCACGGCCGCCAGAAACGCGACGTTCGTGGTCACGCCGAGCGCCTGGACTCCGGCCAAGGCAGCGCGCAGGCGCCGCACCGCGACCTGCCGGTCCTCGCCCCGGACGACCAGCTTGGCGATCATGGGGTCGTAGTGCGGCGACACCCTGTCCCCGGCGCGCACCCCGCTGTCGACGCGCACGTCGGGCCCGGTCTCGGGAAAACGCAGATGCGCCAGACGACCGGTCGCCGGCAGGAAGCCGCGCGCCGGGTCCTCGGCATAGATCCGCGCCTCGATGGCGTGACCGCGCAGCTCGAGCTCCTCCTGGCGACAGGGCAGCGGCTCGCCGGCGGCGACGCGCAGCTGCCACTCTACCAGGTCCAGGCCGGTGACCATCTCGGTCACCGGATGCTCGACCTGCAGGCGGGTGTTCATTTCCATGAAGTAGAAGGCCTCGCGCTCGAGCAGGAACTCGACCGTGCCGGCCCCGACATAGCCGATCGCCTGGGCCGCGGCCACGGCGGCCACGCCCATCTCGGCCCGCTTCTCGGGGGTCAGGCCCGGGGCCGGCGCCTCCTCCAGGACCTTCTGATGGCGCCGCTGGATCGAGCAGTCGCGTTCGAAAAGATGCAGAGCGTTGCCATGGCCGTCGGCGAAGACCTGCAGCTCTATGTGGCGGGGCCGGCCCAGGTACTTCTCCAGCAGCACCCGGTCGTCGCCGAAAGCCGCGGCCGCCTCGCGTCGCGCGGCGGCGACCGCCGTGTCGAAGTCCATCGGCTGCTCGACCACGCGCATGCCCTTGCCGCCGCCGCCGGCCGAAGCCTTGATCAGCACCGGATAGCCGACCACCCGCGCCGCGCGTTCGAGAACCGCCAGATCCTGGCTGGCGCCGTGGTAGCCGGGCACCAGGGGCACGCCGGCCTGTTCCATCAGGCTCTTGGCCTCGCTCTTCGATCCCATGGCACGGATCGCCCCGGGCGGTGGTCCGACGAAGACAAGACCGGCCTCGCCGCAAGCCTCGGCGAACTCGGCGTTCTCGGCGAGGAACCCATAGCCCGGATGGACCGCCTGGGCGCCGCTCGCCCGGGCGGCCTCCAGGATCGCCGGAATACTCAGGTAGCTCTCGGCCGCGGGCGCCGGCCCGATCAGCCGCGCCTCGTCGGCCAACGCGACGTGCAGCGCCTCGGCGTCCACCTCCGAGTAGACCGCAACGCTGCGCAGCCCCATCAGCCTGGCCGTGCGGATCACGCGGCAGGCGATCTCGCCTCGGTTTGCGATCAGGAGGGTATCGAACATCGAACTCCCCCGCTTTCCGCCGCCCCCATGTCAGTCCCCACCCCACTGCGGCTTGCGCTTTTGCAGAAAGGCGGCGATTCCCTCGCGGGCCTCCTCGCCGGCACGGACCTCAGCTATGCGCCGGGCCGTGTCCTCCACCAGGGCGTCGTCGGGCGGCCGGTTCGAGACCGCGAAGATCAGCTCCTTGGCCGCCGACTGGGCCCTCGGACCGCCGGTCAGCAAGGCCTTGACCAGGCGCTCGCCGCGGACCTCGAGCTGCTCGTCGGGCACCACCTCGTGAATCAGGCCGAGCCCCAGGGACTCGGCGG
>Ga0224504_10001486_pt1 | contig 10326 bp, 10 predicted proteins | sample SF_Oct11_sed_USG_3_FD_170160 | JGI IMG/M metagenome (GOLD analysis project Ga0224504, IMG submission 170160) | Sediment microbial communities from San Francisco Bay, California, United States - SF_Oct11_sed_USGS_24 | ecosystem: Environmental > Aquatic > Marine > Sediment | place: USA... | reverse complement strand
CCGATCAACTATCACCGGCTAAACATAGCTTCGAAAAAAGGCAGTATAACCGCTATATTAAATTGACCGCTATCGGTCAAAGGCAGTCAAGGCGGTCATCCCGCCGGACAAAAATATTCGCGAAACCCATAATCGGGATTGATGCCGTAGATACATTCGCCGTCGAGATATGTCGTGCTTTCTTCAAACACCTCACGCAGTTCATTCCATTCACGAGTCACAATGACATCACCATCGACTGAAACAACTTCGTAGGGCTGGTAACCCGTGTCGTAATTTTGGTTATCGAAATGCGCGCGTACCGTATCGATCCGATACTCGACGGTCAGGTGGCCGTAAAAATCATTACTTAACAGCGTCTGAACTTCAGCCGGAATATTATTCGCGGCTGCCATTGACTGCAGAGTGCGATCAGCATCAGACTCCCACACACCGATAATGGCCTGATGCTTCGGTGCGGTCTCGCAGGCGGCGACCATAGCCAGTAGTGATGCAAGGATTAAAATACGCAATACGGACCCCCGGTTGCTGACGAGTATAGCCGTGTTCATTAACTTCACAATGATTCTGTCATCCATCATGGTCGGCAGCTGCCTCATCTCAATGATGGTGATCTTTATCAGCGGCATTGCACCCGGCATTATCGGCTTGCTGAACATGCAATTGCTGACCAGCATCCTGGCCATGCCAATCATGCTGGTTTATTTGATGCTCACAGCAAGACGCTTCGGCCTGAAAAACTGCTGGAGAAAAATATGGGACAACCTGCCTGGCTGGCTGGTGTTTTCCTTTGCTTCGATCAACTCTCTGGTGGTATCGGGAGAGATCAGCCTGATATTTGCCAAAAGCATTGTCTTTGAAACCGTCGAAGCCGGCTCACACATACCCTTGATATGCGCCTTAACAAACAGTCTGACGGTTTGTGTGCTTTACGCGTGGCGGGAACTCAATTCCGTAGACAGTCTAAACAGTTAATGTCTTTAAACTTGATCAGTCTTCGACCATGCAGAGCCAGATAACCTGCCTCCGACAAAATATCAGCTTTTCAGGATCAGCTTTTCAGGCAATGGCGCACGAAGTGACGGCGATCTTCAGGATACGACCAGGCCTCGTCAACCATGTTGTCATGTAACCATTTCATGATTGGCTGGCGCGTATCTCCCGGTATCACGAATTCTTCGAGACGTGCAGAAATGCGGGCTGATTCGTCTTCACTGATTGTGGCCGGGTGCGACGCCAGGCGCTGATGCGGCGGCACATGTTCATAGGCATAATCAAATACCGCTTCCAACAACAATGCTGCACGGGCATTCGTGCGTTGCGAAGGTTGCAATGCAATGAATTTTTTATATATTCGCTCGGCACGAAAACGCCGCAACGATATGACATTCTTTTTAGCCATCTTTCCCCGCCATTTCGATGTCGTTATTTTTCGGTCAATATAGACTAATTTCTGCCTAAAACTGCGCTAGTTAACAGAATCCACAGTCTCATGACAATAATTGCCCACCAGCTGGAATTGCAGTTGAATACAGCCTCATGAACCACTCGTCATTCGGCCATTTTTTGGAATACAGCGTCCCCACAGACGACATTCAGGCGTCGCTCAGTTTTTATCATGCACTGGGCTTCACCGAGCTAACGGTGGGCGATATGCGCGACTACTACTATGGCGTTGTGACCGATGGTCGAATAGCCATCGGCCTACATGCTGGTCATATTAAAGAACCCGCGCTAACCTTTATTAACCCGGATGTTGCTGCCTATGCACAGGACATCGACGCGGATGATCTCGTATTTGCAGAAACGGGTAGCGATAACTTTAATGAAATCGGATTGCACACGCCGGATGAATTGCTGCTGGTGATGATGGAAGCGCGCACTTTTTTTGTCGCAGACTTTAATGATGTTGAAAGCCCTGTTATCGGACGTTCAAGTGAAATCAGCCTCGGCTATGACGATGCTTCATTCGCGATTAGCTTCTGGACAGCAGCCGGATTTACCGCAGATGACGCGGATGAACAGCAGGTTTCGCTGCTAACGCCGGGTCTGTGCCTGGGATTACGTGACCATTTGAAGCCGGGTGCGACCTCATTGCGTTTCTGCCCGGAAGACATGGACGAAACCTGTGCATTGCTTGAGCAGCGCGGCCTGAACATGCGTCGTCATGGTGAACGGCGCACGATGACCGCCCCCGAAGGTACGCAACTGGAACTCATCACGCGGGACTAATCAGTGAAACTGGCGCTCAGGCTTTACCGCGCAGTTGATCCAGTATGGCTTCATTTTCCAGCGTAGAGGTGTCCTGAGTAATTTCATCGCCGCGCGCGATCACACGCAACAAGCGACGCATGATTTTTCCTGAACGGGTTTTCGGCAAATTGTCTGTGAAGCGAATCTGATCCGGCTTGGCAATGGCACCCACTTCCTTGCCCACCCAATCACGCAGCTCGGCTTTGAAAGCTTCCGCCTCATCTCCGGTGGGCCGCTCACCGCGGAATACCACATAGGCAAAAATGCCTTCACCTTTCACATCGTGAGGAAATCCAACGACGGCTGACTCAACGACACGCTCGTGAGCAACCAGCGCAGACTCCACTTCCATCGTACCCAGACGATGACCGGATACATTAAGCACATCATCAATACGACCCATCATCCAGATGTAACCGTCTTCATCACGGCGAGCACTGTCACCGGCCACGTAATAGCGATTCTGGAATTTTTCCCAATATGTTTCGATATAACGATCGTTGTCGCCCCAAATCGTGCGAAGCATTGACGGCCATGGTTTCTTGATAACGATGTAACCGCCCTGATTTGCTGCAGTAACCGAATCGCCAGCCTCATCGACAATATCGACATCAATGCCGGGAATGGGTCGGGTACAGGAACCCGGCTTGGTCGGTGTGGCGCCAGGCAATGGCGTAATCATGATCGCGCCGGTTTCCGTCTGCCACCAGGTGTCGACAATCGGGCAATGCTCCTTACCGATTACTTCGTGATACCAGATCCAGGCTTCCGGATTGATGGGCTCACCCACCGTACCCAGCAAACGAATTTTTGACAGGTCATACTTGTTCGGCACTTCATCGCCGAACTTCATCAATGCCCGTATTGCTGTCGGTGCAGTATAAAAAATTGTAACGCCGTGGCGCTCGCAAATATCCCAGAACCGGCCACCATCAGGCACAGTTGGCGCACCTTCATAAATCACGATCGTGGCACCCGCGGCGAGTGGGCCATAGGCCACATAAGTATGGCCGGTAATCCAGCCCACGTCAGCGGTACACCAGAAAATATCATCGTCGCGCAGGTCGAACGTCCACTGATTTGTCAGCTTTGCGTTCAACAAATAGCCGCCCGAAGAGTGTTGAATACCTTTTGGCTTGCCGGTTGAACCGGAGGTGTACAACAAAAACAGTGGATGCTCTGCATTCACATTGACCGGCGCACACTCAACTGATTGCCCCTGCGTGACATCACTCCACCAGTGATCACGACCTGCTTGCATGGTGACTTCACAACCTGCTCGCTTCAGCACGATGACGCTTTCAATAGAGCCACAGCCGTTCGCTAATGCTTCGTCAGCCGCTGCTTTTAACTGCACCACACCACCGCCACGCGTACCGCCGTCCGCGGTAATCAGCATTTTGGCCCCGGCATCAATGATTCGATCACGCAGTGAATTTGCCGAGAACCCGCCAAACACAACAGAATGGATCGCGCCGATCCTGGCGCAGGCCTGCATGGCAATGACGGCCTCCGGCACCATCGGCATGTAAATGACGACCCGGTCCCCGGCTTCAATACCCTGGTTTTTTAATGCATTAGCAAATCGGCATACCGCTTCAGTGAGCTCACGATAAGTCAGTGTTCTTTGATCACCGCCTTCACCTTCAAAAATGATGGCCGTCTTGTCGCCGCGCTCAGCCAGATGCACATCAAGACAATTAGAGGAAACATTCAGCTCACCATCAGCAAACCACTTGTAGTTCGGTGCCTGCGAATCGTCGAGCGTTTGCGTGAAGGGTTTATCCCATTGAATTTCTTCGCGCGCGAGTCGCCCCCAAAAAGCTTCGTTGTCTTCGGCCGCTTCTGCGTAGAGCGCTTCGACATCAGCCTCTTTAAGCCGGGCATGATCAACAAAGGCTTTGCCCGGAGGGAATACCCGGTTTTCATGCAATATGGATTCAATGCTTTTATCGTTCATATTAATGTCCTGCCCATTCTTCCGAAGCCACAATCTGCTCAGTAATGCAGTAATCCGTTATCGATAACCACCATCAAACAGATTGCAATAATTCAATACGCCATAGGGGTTATATATATCGCATCAGATATTAAAAAGCGTCTGCAATTCTTTGCGCCTGACGACGCAGGGACTCACCAAAACCAATATCGTTATACAGACTGTTGAGCTGGTCCAGATCCGGCGGCTGACGCTCCAGTATCGAATCATGCTCAGGCAATGGCACATCACGACGGATACGCGTCAGTTCGCGGCACATATGCACCTGATCGCGATGTTCGGCAAGCTTGGGACCCAGTGTTTTGGCCCCTCTTATATTCACGTTCGGCACGCTATCGAGATTTCCGTACAACTCATCAATCGAATCAAAGTGCTGCAATAATTTACTCGCGGTCTTCGCGCCGACGCCGGGTGCACCCGGAATGTTGTCGACACTGTCACCAGCCAGCGCCAGAAAATCGACCATCTGGTCAGCTCTGACACCGAAAACATCGGGCACATCATCGTGCTCGATACGCCGGTCACCAATAAAATCCCACAGCGAGTCACCTACTTCGAGCAACTGCAATAAATCCTTGTCACGACTCAGAATCGTCACACAGCGGCCATCATCACGGGCGCGATTGGACATCGTGCCGATCAGGTCATCCGCCTCAAAACTCTCACTGGCGTATCCCATGATGCCCAGTGATCGAGTCACTTCCCGGCACAGTGCAAACTGTCGTTTGAGCTCATCCGGAGCCGGGTCACGATTGGCTTTGTAGGGTGGATAAATCTCACTGCGAAAACAGCTGGCGAGACTCTGATCGAAAGCAGCTGCTACGGAATCAGGTTGCACGGATTCCAGAAAATCGCTAAGAAAACGGGCATAGCCATAGACCGCATTAACCGGGTTGTCATTACTGTCCGTCATCGTATCCGGCACCGAAAACCAGGCGCGGAAGATGAATATGCTCGAATCAATGAGATAGATCATGGGCGCCATGTTAACGCGTCAATGATCGTCAATCACTCATCAGCAGCGTCCTGATCAATGGTTGGCGAACTATCCGCTATGGATATCCCGGTGCCTGCCGATCCCTTCTTTAAGAGAGATTTCGAGACGAGTCCGCAGCGGGCTGGAACGGGAAATATGCGCCAGCAAGAATTCCATCTGATCCGCCAGCACCTGCCGGCCTTTCAGATAGATGTATTCGGCATAGGTTGGCGTAAAGGGCACGGCAATGAGTTCCATGCCCGCTTGCTCCGGCGTTCGCCCGCCCTTGTGATTATTGCAGCGCCGGCAAGCCGTAACGACATTGCGCCACTCATCTGTACCATCCTGACTGACCGGCCGAATATGATCCCGCGTCAGGTCACGCGACATGAAATGACAACCGCAATAAAGACACAGATTGCCATCCCGGCGGAACAACGTCTTGTTATTCAAAGGCGGAATATAACGATCGCGCAGCTCAGGGCCACCCGGCGTTTTACCTACCGTTGCGATGATTGAATTTACCGCGATAACACTGCGGTCGCCGGTCAGCGCATTAAAGCCACCGTGCACGTGGTAAAGCAAAGAGCCGCAGGCATAGGCCACCTGATTCGTGTGATACAAACGCACGGCGTCACGATAATCCACCCATTCGAGCGGCATGCCAGCCACGTCCGTACGAAGGACCTGCTGCGAAAAATCTGATTTCGATTCGTTTGGCAACATGATGTCGTGTGATCGACCCGGCCTTGCTGATCATAATCCGGGCAGACCTAGACTCTGTATATCACACAGACCTAACAAAACAAATTTATCCGGTGATAAATTTGCCCGCACCGGTCCGTCTTTATAGTGACTATATTTGCGCGCAGGAGGGCAACTCCCTGCCATTAGTGATATAAGACATTTGCTGTTTGTAGTGGGGAATATCCGCTGGCCTCATCGGTCATGCACACCGGTATCTCACTGCAACACTGGCATTTCGGCATGATCATGAAAAAGTGAGCAGGTATGAGAATCGGAATCCCAAAAGAGATTCATTCGGGCGAAAAACGGGTCGCGACCACACCAGAAATTATCCCTCAGTTACAAAAGCTGGGATTCGAGGTTGCCGTTGAAACCGGCGCCGGTGTCAGCGCCAATTTTTCAGATGAGGCTTATCAGACAGCGGGGGCAACTATCGTTGCTGATACCCGCACACTCTGGTCAGGCAGCGACATTATTATGAAAGTCCGGGGGCCGGAGCGCCATCCGCATCTGGGCGTTGATGAAATCGATTTATTGTCCCGAGGGCAGGTGCTGATCAGCTTCCTGTGGCCCGGACAGAATCAGACCATGCTGAATAGCCTGGCAGAAAAGGGCGTCACTGCCCTTGCCATGGACAGCATCCCGCGAATCTCACGTGCACAAAAACTGGATGCGCTGAGTTCGATGGCCAATATCGCCGGTTATCGCGCCGTCGTTGAAGCGGCTCAGCACTTTGGCCGCTTCTTTACCGGTCAGATCACGGCTGCCGGCAAGGTACCACCCGCGAAAGTTCTGGTCATCGGCGCCGGCGTTGCCGGCCTGGCAGCAATTGGTGCGGCGAAAAGTATGGGTGCAATCGTTCGCGCCTTTGATACACGACCCGAAGTCAAAGAACAGGTCGAAAGCATGGACGGTGAATTCCTGCTCCTCGACTTTGAAGAGGAAGGCTCAGGCGCCGGCGGTTACGCCAAGGTCATGAGCGAGGAATTCATTGCCGCTGAGATGGCACTTTTTGCTGAACAGGCAAAAGAAGTCGACATCATCATTACGACGGCGCTTATTCCGGGCAAACCTGCGCCGGAACTCATCACGGCAGAAATGGTTGAATCCATGAAGCCGGGTAGCATTATCGTGGATCTTGCTGCCGAACAGGGCGGCAACTGCAAGTTGACCGAAGCCGGTCAGGTCACTCAAAAGCATGGTGTGACACTGATCGGTTATACCGATCTACCCAGTAGACTCGCCGCACAATCAAGCCAGCTTTATGGCACCAACCTTCGCCATCTGCTGACGGATATGTGCCCGGAAAAAGACGGCAAGCTGGTTGTCGATATGGAAGACGAGGTCGTTCGTGGCGCGACCATCGTTAATGACGGCAACATCACGTGGCCGCCGCCGGCACCCAAACTGTCAGCCACACCGGCGCCCAAACCCGAACCACCCGCCGTCGTCGAACCCGCTGAAGACAAGCCCCCAAGCTTGCTTGGGCCCCTGCTTATCTTTGGCATCGGGGCACTGGCACTGTTCGGCCTGGGGTTTGTGGCACCACCTTCATTCATGGCGCACTTCACGGTGTTCGTGCTCTCATGCTTTGTTGGTTATATGGTGATCTGGAATGTAACGCCCGCCTTGCATACCCCGCTGATGAGCGTCACGAATGCGATCAGCAGCATCATTATCATCGGCGCATTACTACAGATCAGTTCGGGAGAAACGTGGATCATGTTGCTCGCCGGAGTCACGGTGTTGATTACCAGTATTAATATTTTCGGCGGCTTCGCGGTGACGCGACGCATGCTCGACATGTTCAGGAAGTAAGGGACCATCATGCCATCAGGTGTTGTCACTGCCGCCTACATCGGCGCAACCATTTTGTTCATTCTCGCTCTGGGCGGACTCAGTAACCCGGAAACGGCCCGCCGCGGCAATCTATACGGCATGTCCGGCATGGGCCTCGCGCTTTTCGCAACCATCTTCGGTGTCGTCACCGGTAACTATGCGTTACTGATCGGCGCACTGGTCATCGGCGGCACGATAGGCGTGATACTGGCGCAGCGGGTGCAAATGACCCAGATGCCTGAACTGGTCGCCATTCTGCACAGCCTGGTTGGGCTTGCTGCTGTGTTTGTCGGCTTCGCGAGCTTTTCAGACCCCAATACGCTCTTCACCGGCGTTGAAAAAACTATCCATGACATTGAAATTTATATCGGCATTTTGATCGGTGCCGTGACGTTCTCAGGTTCCGTCATTGCCTTCGGTAAGCTTAGCGGCAAGATTGGCGGTAACCCGCTGATCCTTCCAGCGCGCCACTGGCTTAATCTGGCGCTGCTACTTTCATCTATTTGGCTGGGCGCAAGCTTTGTTGAACAGTCCGCGGCCGGCGGCGGCGTGGGCCCTCTGCTGATAATGACGGTCATCGCCCTGCTGTTCGGTGTTCATATGGTCATGGCCATCGGTGGTGCTGACATGCCGGTGGTCGTATCAATGCTGAACAGTTATTCCGGTTGGGCGGCCTCGGCCACCGGCTTCATGCTCAGCAATGATTTGCTGATCGTCACGGGTGCGCTGGTCGGCAGCAGCGGCGCGATTCTTAGTTACATCATGTGCCGGGCCATGAATCGCAAGTTCATTGCCGTCATTGCCGGTGGCTTCGGAACGACATCAGGAAGCAGCAGCAGTGCCGGTGACGCAGAGCAGGGCGAAGTTGCACCCATTGATGCCACTGAAACGGCAGTACTGCTGAAAGATGCTAAAGAAGTCATGATTATTCCGGGCTATGGCATGGCGGTTGCGCAGGCTCAGCACACCGTTCACGACATTACGCGCAAACTCCGCGACAAAGGCGTCAACGTGCGATTCGGCATTCACCCGGTTGCAGGCCGCATGCCCGGACACATGAATGTGCTGCTGGCCGAAGCCAAGGTGCCTTACGACATCGTCTTTGAAATGGATGAAATCAATGATGATTTCCCGAACGTCGATGTCTCTATCATCATCGGTGCCAATGACATCGTGAATCCTTCTGCGCTCACAGACCCGGACAGTCCAATTGCCGGCATGCCCGTATTGGAATGCTGGAAAGGCGAAACAACCATTGTGCTTAAACGCGGCATGGCGACTGGTTATGCCGGGGTACAAAATCCACTGTTCTTCCTGGATAACACCCGGATGCTATTTGGTGACGCTCGTGAATCGCTCGACGCTGTGCTGGCGAATCTTTAAGTTACCGCAGGGAAAAGGTTAACCACTGATGCTAGATATTTTTGCCGGACTGGTCGCGCTGATCGGTATCACCATCACGGTCATCTTTAACACGCGATACAAAAATCATCCGTGGGACATCTATTACCCAAAGCTCGCCTGGATGCGCGGCGGAATGTATTTTTGTTTTTGCTACACCCTCTCTTATCTGACCGGTGCTATGGAGCTCATACTGACCAGCCCGATCGTAACCGCAGAACAATGGAATAATCCGAACTGGCGTATCTATACCGCCTGCTGTCTGACCTTCATCATCGGTGCCTATAGCATTTTGTGGTGTTATTTCACGCCGGTCTTTGAGCGAAAGCACAATCGATTGATCTCTGCCGTATTTGGTTTTCTGTGGGGCTCAAGTTCAGGCCAGTTGTTTCTTTCCATCTGGTTACTCGCCAACATGACGCCCTTGCCAATCTGGGGCGCAGGCATACTGACCTTCCTGATACTAGGAGCCTATCAGCCCAACTGGCACAACGTTTACTGGGATCATTACATAGCGCCTGAACATGACACACCGCTGACCCAGAAGATCAAGGCCAGCTGCTGCCATATTCCTAATCTGCTGATCTTGCTGCCTTATCTCGCCTTTTACGATAACTATCTGTTTTTTGTTCTGGCTCAGGTCATTGCCTGTGTTTCTGCTTCTATCGGCATGCGCTTTCCAGCGCCCTGGGCAGAACCCAGTCAGCTGAATTATGCCGTGCGAACGGATGCAAAAATTCCGCGGTGCACGGGATACATTCCCAGCGATCCAAAGACCGATCCATACACACCGTTTTATCCCGGCTGGAAAGGTCAAAAACGCGCTTAGTCCGCTTTTTTCATCACGGTGATTTTACAAATTACCGGAATGACAAATTTCTCTGACCATTCATCCAGTTAGCTCCGCCGCTTATCGGAGGGCAAAACGCGTGTCTGTTTTGTGACCTGCGTCACACTTTTGCTCTACTCCCGAATTATGTAATGGCAATGTGCAGAGAAATAATTTCTTTTTAAATCAGTCGATTAAATACTGATTAGCCGTAATTCACTACATTTTGTTAACGACCGTTTATCAGACCAAAGGCCTCGTTTAGGGCATTTGTCGCGAACT
>Ga0224504_10001483_pt1 | contig 10346 bp, 9 predicted proteins | sample SF_Oct11_sed_USG_3_FD_170160 | JGI IMG/M metagenome (GOLD analysis project Ga0224504, IMG submission 170160) | Sediment microbial communities from San Francisco Bay, California, United States - SF_Oct11_sed_USGS_24 | ecosystem: Environmental > Aquatic > Marine > Sediment | place: USA: California... | reverse complement strand
ATTACCCCGCTGATCGTTGGGCAATGCACTCGCGTACTGTAGGAAGCAATGTTCTGGAAATCCATTAAGCCATTGGGTGACTGTCGCCTGATCTTCAAAGGGCAAGTACACCAGTATATGGTCCTGAGTCTCACCCGGTGGGCGGGGCGGCAGATCGAGAATCGGTGGCAGGACGTTGTCGCCAAAGTTGGACCAATGTAGCCCGACACTGCGTTTGACCGGTGCAAACCATGACATGACGGCATACTGGGCGAACGAGCGGCCTTCCACCGGGGTGTTTTGACCAAAAGCGTATTGATGACCGATTCCAAGTACCGCCCGCTTCTTCAGTTTGCCGGCCCAGGCAGTGACGGGTTCGTAGTCAGTAACGACAAGGTCATAAGCTTTGAGGTCGAGTTGTCGTACATCACGGAGGAATTGCCCGTAGCGATTGGCCGTGACTGTCTTTCGATATCGGAGGCGACCGGCCTCTGTCACAAAGGTCAGGCCCGAGCGGTGCTTGAAATCCCCAAAGGGCTCCATATCGAAAAGGCGATCTCTGGGTCGGCCAGAGAAAAGCCAGGTCACCTGAACATCAGGGTGGCGCTGTAGTGCATCAGCCATCGCACGGGCTCTGCTGATGTGCCCCTGACCAGTCGCCTGAACCCCGTAGAGAATGCGCAAATGGGGGCCCTAGAAAAGACTTAGCTGCGCCGCAGTTAGCGTGGCAATACTGCTGCCAATGATCGCGCCGGCAACCGTATCCCCGGGGAAATGTGCCCCTAGCACTACGCGCGATAGCGCGACGCAACAGGCCCAACAGTAGAGGATCAGGAAGGGGCCACCGAAAACGATGCCGGTCATCGTCGCCAGACAGAAGGCTGCCGAGGAGTGGCCGGACGGGAAACTGAAACGATCGGGCGGTATCACCAGCGCACGAAAATCAGGCATGATTTCCTGAGGTCGCCGGCGTTGTAGCACGTTTTTCAGAAGCAGATAGGTTATTCGCTCAAGCGCAAAAGCTAGTGCCAACGCGGCTGTATAGATTGAGGCCGAGGATGCGCTGAGAAGCCAGGCGGTGATGGGGAAAGCAATGGCCAGGTAACCGTCACCGCTTCGTGACACGATCCTGGCGAGCTGGGTCAGTGAGCGACGGCGTTGCCCCTGATGAAAAAGCTGCTTCAAGAGCCGCGCGTCCCACTGGTGTAACGTCGACAGTATCGCCATCCAGTAACGATAGAAGGGGCTTATGGCGTTTTCGTGACGCGTCTGTTTCAGTGCGGATAGCCCGCATAAACGCCCTACCTGAAGTACTGTGATCGCGGATCTGAGAGAAAACCGACGTGAAAAAGGCCGATATCGGCTGCCCATCGAACCAGCAACGCAAATCTGCCCGTCGCAATCCGATCAAAATGGCCCAAAATGTTCTCAGTGGGTCTGACCGCAGACGGCATGATCCGCTCGTTCCGGCTGTCTGATCGAATACCAGTGAGATGCCTTGGTCCATATCGGGTTCGTGATGGAACTCGCCGGGCATGACGCTGTCGTCGCACGAAAACCGCGTTGGCCCGGTCTCGCTCGGACCGTCCGTGGGGAAAGGGGTCGGATCCGATTGGATTCGACCCCATGGGCGCCCATTCGCCGTGCGATGCTACGGGCTGATCGTAAATGTCACGCTGCTCGCGGTCTGGTTCCACACATACCCGCTCGCCGTGAGCCCGGTCACCGTTGCCGTGTAGGTACCGGTTGCCGTGCCGGCTTCCCTTTTGCGCGGGGACAGTGTGTTCCAGACAGCCTCGGCGACGCCGCTGGCATCGCTCGGCGTTGTCGTCAGGCTGACATTCTCCGGCCCCGCTATCGCGACCGTAACGATCGCGTCCGCGACCGGCGCGGCATTCTCGTCCTCGACGGTGGCGCGGATGACGATGTCATCGCCCTGCAGGAATTCGGCGGTGATTACGAAACTGGTCGCCGCATTCTTGCCTTTGCCTTCGGTGACCCACTTGCCGGTTAGCAGCGGCTCGATCACGCCGGCTGTCACTTCCTGACCCGGTTGCGTCGGGATGGCGCACAGCACGTTACTGAAGCCTGATTCGCAGACCGATGTGTATGACGTTACCTTGTAGCAATACTCCTGGCCGTTGGTCAGCCCGCTATCCGTATACGCCGTGCAGCCGGGCGTTCCCGGCGGGCAGGCCAGATCGGTGACGAGCTGGCCCTTGCCAGCCTGGTCGTAGTAGAGCTTGTAGCCCAGCAGTTCGGGCTCGCTCGTGACCTCCTGCCAGGTCGTGGCGATCTGTTTGTCGCCGGGTGCCGCCGACAGCAGGGTCGGCACAACCGCCGTGCATCCCGATGGCGGCGCGCCCCATGTCGCTCGCGCCATGACGTGGGGCTCCGCCATGCCGGTATTCAGCCAGGCCTCCAGCAGGTTGGTGCCCTCGTTACCGAGAAATGCGTTGCCGTTTTGCGCGGGATCCGGACCGTTATTGGCGAGATAGAGAAACTGGATGTACTCCCAGCTCGTCGGTTGGTACATCAAATGTATCTCTGCTGAATGGGCGCCGGAGGGTACATTGAGCGCGACCTCGTCGAAGTAATCGTAGGTGCCGCCCGGCACGCCGCCATACTGGTCTGCCGGCACCGGCAGCGCATTGCGGATACGCGCCAGTTCATAACTCATGCCGTAAGGCGGAATCCGATTGTCCGTGATGACGGCATTATTGAGGACGAAATGGAAAGTCTCCTGGTATTCGGGATCGCCGGTACATGGCGGCAACGAACCGCCCTGGCCGTCGTCCGCCTGAGCCAGATTGCCGAGCCGACATTCGACGGCCCCGGTGAATCGATCGTAAGTGAGCGGCAGATCCACCGGATACCCGAGTCCGATCAGCTGGCTCGCCCATTCCCGGGTCATGCCCATGTGGGCCTCGTAGATTTTGGTGTTGGCGCCATTGAGATCGACGAGGCTCTTCACGCTGGTGCCGTTGATCGTGACCCCGATCTCACCGTACTCGCCGTCTTCGCGAATCTGCTGGCCATTGGCGTCGTACCACTTGATATTGAGCCACATGCGCCGGCCTTCGGGATAGCCGGAGATGAGCTTGTGCCCGGTGTGGTTGACGATTTTGACACTGTTGCCGTTTCCTGAAATCGACAGCGTTGCTGCGAGTTCGAGTTGCTCTCTGGCCCGCAATGCCCCGTCCAGCATCGCGGTGACCTGATAGTCGGTCATACCCCCGCCGAGCCGCAGCTTGCCCGCGTCGTTCAGATATCTGATCGCCTCGGGCATCCAGTAGTTGCCGCCGGTCATGTCGTGCAACGGCAGGTCGGCGCGTTCGGGGACTCCCCGCTTGTTCGCGCCCGTGCCGGTGACCGGTCTCAGATGACAACTCTGGCAGCTGAAATAGCGCGGCGCCGAAGGATTCTGGTAGTTGCCGTCGGTCGTGCCCCCGAGCGTCGCCGCGTTGTAGATGGCCTCGAGTGCGCCACCCTGTAGATCGGCAGGCAGGTTCGGGAATTCGGATACGAGAGTGCGCGGTATCAGCGAGGACTTGTACTCGCTGAACGTCCGCTCGACGACGCCATACTTGTACGGCGCGTTGTTGAATGCGGCCTTCCCCTCCACCGGTGCGCCGGGAGTGCCGTCGGCGATGACCGGATCCGCGGTCGCCTGCGCGCCGTGATTGTGAGCGAGATCTCCGGTTGCCGGATTGGAGACGTCGTGGCAGGTGCCGCAAAAGTCGCGATCGCGATGGAACGTCGACTCCATGAACTGATGGCGAGCATCAGCATCATTGTACGGGCCCAGCTTGTCGCTGCCGCCCCAGATCGCGCTCATGCCGGAACCGAGATAAGCTTCGACAAAAGTGTGAGGGGGATCCCAGTCGAACAGCGAATCGTTGTTGGGCTCGGGCTGGTTTGCGACGAAAGATCCGGACATCGTGCCGACGTGCTCCGAGTTGTCGGGATTGGTCATCTTGTGACAAAAATCGCACTCGACGCCGTCCGAATCTCCCTGCGCAAGACCGGATCCATCGGTCGGGGTCGAGCGACCGGCGAGCCAGCCCGCGGTGCTGTGACAGCGAACGCACAGGTCGCCGGCGCCGTCGAAGTCCTGTTCCGCGACGGCGAGCGTCGCCCAGAAAATCGGATCGCGGCCTGCATGGGCCATCATCGATCCGCGCCAGTTGTGGGCCGGTTCGACCGCAGCGTTATATCCGCCGTGGCAGTTGTCGCACTTGTCCGGCGATTCCAGACCGGTGACTTCGCCGGGCTGCGTGCCTGGCTGCTGGATGTCGGTTGGAACCGTTTCGGCGGCGACCGCGACGGATGACAGAATAAAGAGTAACCCCTTCACGAGCGTCTTCATGGCGATGCTCCGTTATCATTACTTTTTATGGCATCTATCATCCGCAGCTGAAAACCCTTGTAAATTCTGGCTTGTACTTAGGCGAAATGCGCCTGGCGCCAGGATGCCCGTTTACCCCGGGGACGAGGTGCGGCCAACGGCTGAACCTTTGCGGTGAGAAATACGAGAAAGCCCGCTGCAGTGCTCACAAGTCTCAATGTCGATCCGGAACACCCGCTTGAGACGCTGTGCCCACGTCATGGCGCGGCGCTTTTGTGGTTCAGTGCGATTCGGATCGGCCCTGCCCCGCCCGCCGCGTGCGGCCGGGGTGACCTGAGCGCGGTAGCGGCTGTTCGGCGCGAACAGCCCATGAAATCGCGTGAGGTTGACCCGCGGCCGGGCACCAGTGCCGCCAGGCGGGCGATGAAATCCAGGGGTTGGAACACCACATGGGTGGTGCCGTCGCGATACGGCGTCTTCAGCGCTGCTGCAAACGGCCAGAAGGGGACGCTCAGAGGACTGAAGGTTATGCGAAATTACAAAAACGCTGACGGGAACATGAAGAGATAAAAATCCAATACCCAGACACCAGCTGAAATACACAAAAGAGCACGCACGACATAGCCCCAACCCCTCCAGCTAGCGTTGAACGAACAGCGCCATTGCGCGACAGTAACCCAAACAAGCCAGACAACTACAACGGCACGAACAGCCAGCTCGGCCGGGAGGCCGAAGTCTATGCTGAAGTCCAATCCAAGACCGAGAGCGAAACCAAAAAGCCAGTGGTAGATCCAAAAAACCTTCCAGAGTTTCTCATCGCCCGTCCAGGCCGCTTTAAGAGCTTTCAGGATGTCATACGAGGCAACGACAGATTCTGGGCCATCTATCGCAAAATTCTCCGCATCCTCCGGATCGCCTTCATCTCCGTTGTTGCTCTTTGCAGGGCGCGCCCAGTTATTCATTGCTAGGGTAGCCGGGAGTCCCACGGCGAAAATCGAGATACCCATAAAACACCCGATGCCGACCATCCCAAAGCCGATAAGAACAGCCAGTCCCCCTCCTCCCTGATCGGCATACTCAGAGGCTATTCCGAGTCCATACACAACGAAGAACAGGCTGAAGGCAAGCCCAGTCAAAAATAAGATAAATAAAATACCGGCCGCTATCTTTCGAGTAGAGTTCATGTTGACGCCTGTGTTGAGAGTGGATATCCGCGCGACACCAGCGCCAAAATTCGATTCCTCGCGACCGGCGGTTATAGGCTGAGTGGCGGACAGTCTAGTCCGTTTTGGCGCTATGTCGACTTTCGGGTGATTAGCAGCCGCTACCTTGCTCGCGTTTCCGGTTCTGCAACGAATGCCAGCTCTGACCATGAGCGGACGTATAAATTTACTAAAATCCGCCAATATCAGGAGCGGCTTCCGGCCATTACCGGACTAAAGGTGGCTTCTTCAATACGTCGATCGAGTGACCACAAGCCAGGCAGCGGAACCCGTGCGCGATTGGCCCCAGCTGGTGCAGATAAATTGCTGCTGCGAGCACTCCGGACGCTTGGATAGAAACAAGCGAGGAATGACGAACCATCCTACAAACAAGGCTGCAGCGAGAGCGATGAATATCACCGCCAAGCCAAGTCGGATTGCCAAGCACTCTCTTAATAGAAAACCGACCAGCGCGACAGGGAGGGACCCAAGCGGTCTTCATCGCGCTCGCCCTTGTGGCCGAATGGTTGGCGCCAGTTTTCGATTGTGCCAGTCGGTTGCTCTGCCACTCCGCACGGATACCTGTCACAGCGACAGGCAACATTGCAGTCGCCGGTTATCCTGGAGGAAATCCGGATTCGCAATACTCCCGGGCCGGACCGTTTCCGGCCTACGAGTCCCTGCGAACGGGGCAGGCGCTGCAGGAGTCCTTGCCGCAACCGCGGCAGGCAAGCACGTCTCTGTCGCCGGAAGACGGTGGCAGTTCTCGCCTTGCAAGAGCCTGGACCCCGAGCCACAGGCCGAGCAGCCCCAGCACGACGGCGATGGATACAGCAAAGTGGGCGAGAATATTCAACTACCCATCCCGGCAAAGCCCATAAAGGCCATCGAAAGGACACCGGCGAGAATCAGGGTGATCGCAGCGCCCTGCACCACTGAAGACACGCTGGAGAGCTCCAGCCGCTCTCGCAGACCGGCCATCAACACGAGGGCGATGGTGAATCCCACGCCGGCGCCCAGCGCAAACGCCAGCGATTGCACGAAATCGTATTCGCGGCTGGTCTGAAACAACGCGACGCCGAGAATGGCGCAATTGGTCGTGATCAACGGCAGGAAAATACCGAGCGCGCGGAAAAGCGCCGGGCTGGCTTTCTTTATGATCATCTCCACCAGTTGCACGGCCGATGCGATGACGACGATGTAGGCGATAAGCTGCAAATACGGCGCGCCGATCCACTCGAGCACGATATGGATACCATAGGCGCAGACTGAACTGACCAGCATCACGAACATCACCGCGCCGCCCATGCGCACCGCAGTATCCGTTTTGCCCGAGACGCCGAGAAACGGACAAATCCCGAGGAAAAGCGCCAGCACAAAGTTGTTGATGAAAGCGGCGTTGATAAATATCTGCAGCGACGATGCGGTGTTCATTCGACTTGCGCCTCCCGCCGCTCTCGCAACCAGTTGAACAACAACAGCCACAACCCGAGAACGAAAAACGCGCCGGGCGGCAGAATCATGATGATCCATGGTTCGAAATTCGGCCCAAACACCGGAATCCCGGCAAGCGAACCGTTACCGAGCAATTCTCTGACCGAGCCCAGCGACAGGCAGGCAAGTGTGAAACCCGCGCCCATACCCAATGCGTCCAGCGCGGCCTTGCCGACGCTGTTTCGCGACGCAAACGCCTCGGCGCGACCAAGGATCATGCAGTTGACCACGATTAGCGCGATGAAAGCTCCGAGCGCCTTGTGGATCTCGTAGCTCAACGCCTGGAGCAGGTACTCCGTAACCGTCACGAATGACGCGATGATCAGGATGTAAGAGGCAATCCGGACCTGCTTTGGTATGAGCTTCTGCGCCAGCGAAACGATCGTGCTCGACAGCAACAGCACGAACGTCGATGCCAGCCCGATCGCCAGCGCGTTGATCACCGAGTTGGTCACGGCGAGGACCGGGCACATCCCTAGCAACATCACGAACACCGGATTTTCCTCCCAAAGTCCCTTGAGAAAGGTATCCGCGCTGCTGGCTTCAGTTACTTTTTGCAACGAGGCTGCTGGAGCTGCCATCTCTGAGTACCTGCAAGTTGCGTTCAAGGAAAATCACCACATCCGCGGTGCTCTCGTGCAAGATCCGGGTGACCGCTTTGGAGGATATCGTTGCGCCCGTTATGCCCTCGATCTGCCAGGCCTGCGATTTCTGCCCCGGTTTGGCAAAAACGATGGGGTTGGCAATCGCGCCGCCGGACTCGTCGAGGCTGACATCCAGCGCCTCGAAGTTGGCGGTGAATGCCGAATCCATTTCGATTTTGTCTCCGAGCCCCGGCGTCTCTTTACTTTCCAGCACCTTGAATCCGACGATGCACCGGCAGTCCGGCGAGTAGCCGTAAAGAACCTTCAGCACGTCAGCGAAACCCTGCCCCTGCGCCTCGATGGCGACACCGGCAAGGGCCCCGTCCTCATCGTAGGCGGCATGGTAGCGGACTGCGGCCGCCTCGCCTTCGGCCAGCGGCCGAAGTTTTTCACCGTCCCGCGCAAAGGTCACCTTGCTGGCGCCACCGGGTATCACGTCGAAGATTGCCCGTTCCAGCGCGGCGGCCTTGTTACGCTCTATCGCGGGCAACGTGCCAATGTAGGTGGCCACCAGCAATATGCCCGAGAGAATGCCGATCCCGGCCATCGCCATGACCATCCGGGCGCTGCTAACCTGCTCGGCGGCAGGCATCGCGTTTGGACTCGACGCGGAAGAAGCCGGCATGGGTCAGTCCCCGCGTCCGGCGCGGTGGTCGACAGCGCCGTATATCCCGGGCTGGGTGATGCGATCGATCAACGGCGTTGCCGCATTCATCAGCAGAATGGCGTACATCACGCCCTCGGGCAGCCCACCGAATTCGCGGATCAATATCACCAGTACCCCGATACCGCACGCGAACAGCCACATCCCCCGCGGGGTCACCGGGGAACTGACCGGATCCGTGGCCATAAAGACCGCGCCGAGCACGAGCCCGCCCGACAGCAGGTGGTGCAGACCATCTGTAAACCGGCCGGGATCGATCATGTTAAGAGCCGAGGCGAACAGGTACACCGTCCCAAAGATTCCGACCGGGATACGCCAGTTCAGAAAGCGCCTCCAGCCAAGGTAGGCGCCACCGAGCAGTATCAATATCGCGGAAGTCTCGCCGAGAGACCCAGGGATCGTGCCAAACAGCAGCGCTCCGAGATCGGTTGGCTCGGATTCGAATTTCATACGCGCGAGCGGAGTAGCCGCGCTGATGCCGTCGAAGACCGGGCGCAGCAGCGGCAGCGCCAACGTATCGCCGCGCATTTCCAGGAACGCACCCAGCCCGCCCTGCGGGGACCATGTGGTCAGCGCGACCGGGAAACACGCCTGCAGGAACGCGCGACCGGTCAGCGACGGGTTGAAGACATTCTGCCCCAGCCCGCCGAACAGCAGTTTGCCGAACACGATCGCAACGGCCGAGCCGAGCGCAGCCATCCACAGCGGCAGCCCCGGCGGCAGCGTCAGCGCCAGAAGAATACCTGTGACGGCCGCGCTGCCGTCGCGGACCGGGCTGTTGCCGAGGTTTCCCCGCCCGGTCAGCAGCCACTCGAGCAACATGCAGGTACCGGTGCAGACTGCAATTAGCAACAACGCGCTCACGCCGAAAAAATAGACCGCGGCGATCATCACCGGCACCAGCGCGTATATGACGTGGCGCATGATGGCCGGTGTATCGACCGCGCGTTTCGCAAATGGCGGCGTTGCGATGACGAATTGCGGGTCGCGGCGGGTCATGCGGCTTTTCCGCGCGCCTGCTTCTCGCGCAGCACGCCTTTCGCGACCCTGAAACGCTGCACCAGTGGAATGTTGGAGGGGCATACGTAAGAGCACGAACCACATTCCATGCAGTCCATGATGTTGTAATCCATCATCTCATCGTAACGGGCAGTTCGTGCCAGTGATCCCAATGCGCTCGGATTGAGGAATATCGGACAGGCATCCAGGCACGCTGCGCAACGAATGCACGGATATTCCTGGCGTGATTTGACCTGCTCCTCGGTCAGACAGACGATTCCGGAGGTACCCTTCAGGATTGGGACATCGAGAAACTGCTGGGGCGTTCCCATCATCGGCCCGCCGAACAGTATTTCCCTGGCATCCTCTGTCAAGCCGCCGCAGTGTTCGAGTATGTTCGAGAGGCGCGTGCCGATCGGCACAAGCAAAGTCGTCGGCCGGCGTATCGCAGGACCGGTTACCGTGACGACACGCTCGATCAGCGGTTGACCAAACGCAAAAAAATCACCGATGCCCGCGACAGTGCCGACATTCTGGACCACGACGTGCACATCGATAGGCAGCTTGCCGCTCGGCACTTCCTGGTCCAGCACCGCCTTTATCAGCATCTTCTCGGCACCCTGCGGGTATTTGGTTTCGAGAGGGACGAGTTCGCAAGCAAGATCTGCCGGAATGCGGGACACCAGGGTCTTTATCGCATCCCATTTGTTCGTCTCCACCGCGATAAACGACTTTTCCGCGCCGAGGATGCGGGCCAGCACTCTGACACCGAGAAAAATCGAGTCCGCCCACTCGAGCATAATCCGGTGATCGCTGGTCAGATAGGGCTCGCACTCGCAACCATTGATCAGCAGCCAGCGCGCGTGTTTTCCCTCCGGGATGGCGAGCTTCACATGGGTCGGAAAAGCCGCGCCTCCGAGGCCGACGAAACCGCCGCGCTGAATATGCTCAATCAACGCGGAAGGCGGCATTTCTTCCCAGTCCGTCGCATGTTCGTCATAAAGCGTCTGCGGCGA
>Ga0224504_10001482_pt1 | contig 10353 bp, 11 predicted proteins | sample SF_Oct11_sed_USG_3_FD_170160 | JGI IMG/M metagenome (GOLD analysis project Ga0224504, IMG submission 170160) | Sediment microbial communities from San Francisco Bay, California, United States - SF_Oct11_sed_USGS_24 | ecosystem: Environmental > Aquatic > Marine > Sediment | place: USA... | reverse complement strand
TGTGCGCCGCTTCGCAGCAGGGCTGCGCCCTCATCCACCTCGCCCGTCATGTGCACCGTGGCGACGACAACCTCGCCACTGGTGGTGTCGCCGCCGACCAATTCGACATCATGCTCATGGGCGGCGGCGAACAATCCGGCGGCAAATTCATCGACCCAGTGTTCGTCTTGTGTCGATAGGGTCAAAGCCAAAGTCATCCAGCGTGGCCTCGCCCCCATCGCAGCGAGATCCGAGAGGTTGACTGCCACTACCCGATACCCGATATCTGCCGCGGCCATGCCGGGAGGAAAATGCACGCCCTCGACCACTGTGTCGATGACCTGCACCTGTTGAGTTCCGGGTTCGGGAGAAAGTACGGCACCATCATCGCCGATGCCGACAATGACATCGGCCGCATGCGCGTCGCGAGTGAAATAGCGACGGATCAGTTCAAATTCATCCACCGGCGTTTGCTTGTACCTCGATTTCACGCAGGGACTGCGCGGCCAGATCCAGGCAGGCGTTGATGTACTTGTGACCGTCGGTCGAGCCGAAGCGTTTGGCCAGGTTAACGCCTTCATTGATGACGACCTTGTAGGGAATGTCGATTCGCGTTTCGAGTTCGTATACGCCGATGAGGAGAATGCAAAGCTCGATCGGATCGAGTTGCTCGAGCGGTCGGTCGATAAGCCCGTCTATCTTCGTCTCGATATCGGCCTGCCCATCGCTGATGGCCGGGAACGACTCGTCAAAGAAGTCCTTGTCAACGTGCTGATAGGTTGCGTCTTCCTTGAACTGCGCGACGAGTTCAGCGGTCGAATGCCCCGCAATCTGCTTCTGATAAAGCGCTTGCACCATCAGCTCGCGGGCGCGTGTGCGGGCGCCTGCTGCTTTCGACTCGACTTTATTCATCAGTCAATGCGGCGCAGAAGATTGACCATCTCGATAACGGCCAGCGTCGCTTCCTCGCCCTTGTTGCCGGCTTTCGTACCCGCACGTTCGATGGCCTGCTCGATTGTGTCGACCGTCAGGACGCCATTACCAATCGGAATACCGTGTCGCTGGCCGGCCGCCGTGATGCCTTTTACGCATTCGCCCGCAACGTAGTCGAAGTGGGGCGTGCCGCCTCGAATTACCGCACCCAGGGCGATGATGCCGTCAAAACGCCGCGAGGCCGCAACTTTTTCTACAGCGACGGGCATCTCGAAAGCACCCGGTACGCGAATGATTTCGAGGTCTCCATCATCCGCACCGTGCTGCCGCAGAGCATGCACCGCACCCTTGATCAGCGACTCAACGATAAATTCGTTAAATCGCGTTGCAACGATCGCAAATCGCGCGTCGCGTACGATGAGGTCGCCTTCTGTGGTCTTGATCTTGTCCATGATGTGCCGCTTTGTCAGACGTACTCGGTAATTTCGAGGTCGAATCCGGAGATCGCGTACATTTGCTTAGGCGCCGATAATACACGGATTTTGCTGAGTCCGAGATCACGCAGGATCTGTGCGCCCACGCCGTAGGTGCGCAATACTGCATCCCCGGCGCGATGGTCTGCGATCTCGTCGCGCCTCTGGCCCAGCGACTCGACGGAGTCCATGAATTCACGGGACGTTTCCTGGTCCCTCAGGAGTACGATAACGCCAGTCTCTTCTTTCGAGATGCGCTCGATCGCACTGTGCAGCGGCCAACCCAGGGCCTCGCTCTTCACGCCGACAACATCGCCAAGTGTGTCCTGCAGGTGTACGCGCACGAGCGGTGCTTCCACGGATTTGAGATCGCCCTTGACCAGCGCCACATGCACCGACTGATACACGTGGTCGTCATAGCACATCATCGTAAATTCGCCGTGCTCTGTAGTGATGGTCTGTTCGGCAATTCGCTCGACGTTGCGTTCTTTCTCGAGGCGATAACGGATCAGGTCGGCAATCGTGCCAATGCGAATTCCACGAGCCTTGGCGAACCTCTCGAGATCCGGCCGTCGGGCCATGGTGCCATCCTCGTTGAGAATCTCGACAATTGCGGCCGCTGGCTCAAGACCCGCCAGTCGAGCAAGATCACAACCCGCTTCGGTATGGCCGGCCCGCGTCAACACGCCACCCGGCTGCGCCATGACCGGAAAAATATGGCCCGGCTGGCTCAAGTGCTCGGGCTTCGCGCCCTCCGCGACGGCCGCCTGGATCGTCTTCGCACGGTCATGCGCGGAAATGCCCGTGGTAATGCCTTCCGCCGCCTCGATCGAGATCGTGAAGTTGGTAGCATGATGCTCGTCGGTGTCACTGACCATGAGCGGGAGGCGCAGCTGTTTACAGCGCTCGCGCGACAAGGTCAGGCAAATAAGGCCGCGCCCGTGCGTCGCCATGTAATTTACGTCTTCGGGCCGGACTTTGGCAGCCGCCATAATGAGGTCGCCTTCGTTTTCGCGGTTCTCATCGTCAACCATGACAACCATCTTGCCGGCTGCAATATCAGCAATGATCTCTTCGATATCCGAGAACGGCGTCGCTGCGCTCGGGTGAGTCGTCGTGTTGTCAGGCATAACCATGGGCCTTTAAAAATTCGAGTGAGATGCCGTCGCCATCCTTGTCCAGCAGACGTTCAAGATAGCGCGCCAGCAGGTCGACTTCGACGTTGACAACCGTGCCTGCAGCATAGTCGTTGATGATGGTGACTTCGGAGGTATGGGGAATGATATTCAGAGCAAACGTATTGCCCGATACTTCATTGACTGTCAGGCTCACGCCGTCGATACAGACCGAACCCTTTTTCGCCACGTAGCGCGCATACTCCTTCGGTATCTCGATCGTGAGTCGAATCGAGCGCGCATCCGCGGCACGCGAGATTACCTTGCCCGTGCAATCGACATGGCCGCTGACAAGGTGGCCACCCAGCCGCTCGCCCAGGCTGATCGCCGGTTCGAGATTGACCGCAGATCCGGCGGCAAGTCCGCCCAAGGCCGTTACGTCGAGCGTCTCAACCGAGACATCCGTATCGAACCCGTCTTCATGCAAGGCGACTGCGGTGAGGCACACGCCGTTGACGGCGATACTCTCCCCGACCTCGTAGTCCGACCAGGGCAGACCTTCGGAACGCACCGACAGGCGCACGTCACCGCCACGTTTGTCCATTGCGATAATCGTGCCTTTCGCTTTGATAATTCCGGTAAACATCAGCCTGATATTCTCGCCGTTATTCTTGTGTCATTGCCGACACGCCGCACGTCCCTGATGTCCAGCGCTCTGCGATCAGCCAGTGCCAACCAGGCCGGCGTCGTGAACATGCCGCGGGTAGTGGACCCCATTATGTGGGGCGACTGGTAAATCACAAGCTCGTTGATGAGGTCTTTTTCAAGCAGGTAGCCCGCAAGGCGCGGCCCGGCTTCGACAAGAACGTCATTCACCTCGCGCTCGGCGAGCGCCGCCAGCACTTCGAATACGTTTACGCGGTCCCCGTGCGCACCAAACGCCTGAACGACCGCGCCCGCTTCTTCCAGCCGAGATCCATCGTGATCTCCGGTGTAGCAGACGAGCGTGTCACCCGGCAATGACAACATTGCAGCGTTCGGCGGCGTTCGCAGCCGGCTGTCGAGTACGACGCGCAGCGGCTGCACACCGCGGGTATCGACACCCTCGTCGCGAACGTTCAGCGAGGGGTCGTCCGCCTGCACGGTTCCGACTCCGGTCATGATGGCCCCGGACCGCGCGCGCAGCTTCTGCACGTCGTGCCGGGCTTCGGGTCCCGTAATCCACTGGCTCTCGCCGCATTCCATCGCCGTGGCGCCGTCGATGCTGGCCGCAACCTTGAGCCGCAAAAGCGGACGCCCGTGCGTCACACGACTGATGAACCCTTCGTTGAGCGCCTCTGCCACATCCCGCATCAAACCAACCTGAACCTCGATGCCGGCTTCCTGCAGCATCTCGAGCCCACTCCCTTTGACCTCGTCGAAGGGATCCTCCATCGCGGCAACGACCCTGCTGACGCCCGCCTCAATCAGTGCTTCGGTGCACGGCGGCGTCTTTCCCTGGTGTGCGCAGGGCTCCAGCGACACATAGGCCGTCGCACCCTTCGCCTTGTCGCCTGCGGCTCGCAAGGCAATGATCTCGGCGTGCGCCTCACCCGCGCGCTCGTGCCACCCTTCGCCGACCACCGACGCGTTGTTGACCAATACGCAGCCGACCATCGGGTTAGGATGTGCTGAATATTTTCCACGCTTCGCCAGTTGCAGAGCGTGCGCCATGTGCACGCAGTCGTCATGGGTAAACATGATCAGGTCTTCTTCTTGCCAAGCAGCTCGGGCAACAGGGACATCTGCTCGCGGCTGGCGGCTGTCTCCGAGATTTTCTGCAGGCGCTTGATCTCGTCTTCGAACTCGGTGATGTCCTGGAAGCGGCGATAGACGGACGCAAAACGGACGTATGCTACTTCGTCGAGTTCGTGAAGTTCTTCCATTACCAGTTCGCCGACGAGACGTGACGGAACTTCCCGCTCGCCCATCGTACGCAGTTTGTGAATCAGGTGACCGACGGCCTGTTCGAGTTTGTCGCTTGGCACCGGCCGCTTCTCGAGCGCACGGACCATGCTGTTGCGCAGCTTGTTTTCGTCGAAGGGCTGGCGGCTGCTGTCGTTCTTGATCAGCCGGGGCATGACCAGTTCTGCGGTTTCGAACGTCGTGAATCGTTCATTGCATGCAAGGCACTGCCTGCGCCGACGAATCTGCCGGCCTTCACCCGCAAGGCGCGAGTCGATGACCTTGGTTTCATCATGGGCGCAGAAAGGACAGTGCATTAGCTAGAACGATCAGCCGTAAACAGGAAATCTCGCGCAGAGCTCGAGCACCTGGCTGCGGACGCGGTCGATCGTCTCCTCATTCTCAAGATCGTCGAGTATATCCGCTATCCAGCCCGTAAGCTGGCGGGTTTCCTCGACACTGAAGCCCCGGGTCGTGATGGCCGGCGTGCCAAGGCGAAGGCCGCTCGTGACAAATGGGGACTGCGGATCGTTCGGAACGGAGTTCTTGTTGACCGTGATATAGGCGCGGCCCAGCGCGGCGTCGGCGGCCTTGCCCGTGATGCCCTGCTTTATGAGGCTGACCAGCATCAGGTGGTTTTCGGTGCCGCCCGATATGATCGGGTAACCGCGCTCGTTGAGCACCTCGGCCATCGCCTTGGCGTTTTCGATGACCTTCGCCTGGTAGACCTTGAATTCAGGCTCGAGGGCTTCCTTGAGCGCGACCGCTTTTGCCGCGATCACGTGCATGAGCGGGCCGCCCTGCGTACCCGGAAATACGAGCGAGTTGAATCGTTTCGTCAGCTCATCGTTGTTGCGAGCCAGGATCAGGCCACCACGTGGGCCCCGCAAGGTCTTGTGTGTTGTAGTCGTGCAGACGTCTGCGTGCGGAATCGGGCTCGGGTACAGGCCGGCAGCGATCAGGCCCGCGACGTGCGCCATGTCGACGAACAGGTAGGCACCGACGGTGTCCGCGATCTCGCGAAAACGGGCCCAATCCGCAACCTGCGAATACGCCGAGAACCCTGCGATGATCATCTTCGGCTTGTGCTCTGTTGCCAGCGCCTGGACCTGGTCGTAATCGATCAGGCCGGTTTCGTGGTCAAGGCCATAAGGAACGACGTTGAACAGCTTGCCCGAGAAATTGACGGGCGAGCCATGCGTGAGGTGGCCACCTTCATTGAGGCTCATGCCCAGAATCGTGTCGCCTGGCTCAACGAGCGCATGGTAAACAGCCGCGTTGGCCTGCGAGCCCGAGTGCGGCTGGACGTTCGCGTAGTCAGCGCCAAACAGCTGTTTCGCGCGCTCTATAGCCAGCACCTCGACATCGTCGACAAATTCGCAGCCACCGTAGTAACGCTTGCCCGGGTATCCCTCGGCGTACTTGTTGGTGAGCTTGCTGCCCTGTGCGGCCATGACACGCGGGCTCGTGTAATTCTCCGACGCGATCAGCTCGATATGCTCCTCCTGGCGCTGACTTTCCAGGTCTATGGCTTTGGCTACTTCAGGATCGTAGGACGCGAGGGTCGTCGAGGTATCGAACATCTGGGATTTGCTCCGGCGGAGGGGGGATTTGGAAAGACGGGATGTTATGGTGTCAGTCACCTTATTTCCAGTCTAAAGGTGACTGACACCGTATTACGTTTCGACGAAGGATCGCACCACGCGGGTCCATGCACGTGCCAGGTTGTCGCGATTGTAGCCGCCACCGCCGGTACCGATGATGCGACCCTCGCAGTGCTTGTCAGCCAGGCGGCACAGCGACGCCGCTGCATGGGCATGGGCCTCTTCAGTCCAGCAGAGATGCGTGATCGGATCACCTTCAAGACTGTCGGCACCGCACTGCATCAGGATGAACTCGGGCTCCCTGGAATCAATGTATACCTCGACCCGATCCCAGGCTTTGTAAAACTCCTCGTCATCCGCGCCAGCTGCAAGCGGAATATTGAGCTTCGTGCCTTTCGCCCTTCCCTTGCCCGTCTCGTCCGCGTGGCCGGTACCCGGGTAAAGCACGCGTCCGTCCTCGTGGATGTCAGCAAAAATCAGGTCCGGATCGTCCTCAAAGCCATAGAACACACCATCACCGTGGTGCGCGTCGATATCGACATAGGCGATACGCTTGAGGCCGAAGGCCTTGCGCAGGTATTCGACGGCAATTCCGCAGTCGTTGAACACGCAGAAACCGGCAGCCCGGTCACGTGCCGCATGATGCAGACCCGCAATCGGCACGAACGCACGCTTGTAGTTACCATGCATGACCTCGTCGACGGCGCAGAGGACGGCACCAACAACAGCCGATGCAGCATCGTAAATACCTTTAACAGCCGGTGTATCGCCCTCATCGAGCCAGCCTTCTCCAACGGCCGACATGCGGGAGACCTTGTCGATATGCTCGGCTGTGTGAAACAGCGCCAGTTCGTCTACGAGCGCCGGACGTGGATGCCCGAAGTCGACGATTTCGGCCAGGCCTTCCTTTTCCAGTTCCGCATGAAAGACATCGTGGCGGTCAATGCCAAACGGATGTGGATCGCCGAAACCGTAGGCGGCAATCTCTTCTCCTTTGTAAACCAGCACCGACTCGCTCATGAATAGCGCCCGAGTATTTGCTTGTTCCGCAGCATACCGGATAATGCGCGCTTCTCAACATACGGTCCTGTCATGGCTCAATACATTTACACGATGAATCGCGTTGCGAAGGTCGTGCCGCCGAAGCGGCATATCATTCGCGACATCTCTCTTTCGTTCTTCCCGGGCGCCAAAATCGGTGTGCTCGGCCTCAACGGCTCGGGCAAATCGACGCTCATGCGCATCATGGCCGGACTCGATACCGAGATTGATGGTGAGGCCCGCCCGCAGCCCGGCATCAAGATCGGCTACCTGCCGCAGGAGCCCGAACTCGATTCCGACAAGGACGTACGTGGCAACGTCGAGGAAGGCCTTGGCGAGACCATAGATCTCCTGCACCGCTTCAACGAAATCAGCGAGAAGTTTGCCGAACCAATGAGCGACGACGAAATGACTGCGCTGCTCGACGAACAGGGCAAGCTGCAGGACGCCATTGACGCCGCGGGAGGCTGGGAAGTGGACCGGAAACTCGAGGTCGCAGCTGACGCATTGCGCCTGCCGCCCTGGGATGCCGACGTCACGAAACTGTCGGGCGGTGAACGGCGTCGCGTTGCTCTGTGTCGTTTGCTCCTCTCGCAACCCGATATGCTGCTGCTCGACGAACCGACCAACCATCTCGATGCAGAGTCGGTTGCGTGGCTGGAGCGCTTCCTCGACGAGTACCCGAGCACGGTCATTGCCGTGACTCATGATCGATATTTTCTCGATAACGTAGCCGGGTGGATACTCGAACTCGACCGCGGCCATGGCATTCCATGGGAAGGCAACTACTCCTCGTGGCTGGAACAAAAAGAAGCGCGCCTGAAGAACGAGGAAGCGACCGAGAGAGCGCGGCAACGCGCGATGCAGCACGAACTCGAGTGGGTACGCAGTAACCCCAAAGGGCGCCAGGCCAAGTCGAAAGCGCGCCTCAAGCAGTTCGAGGAACTATCGTCGCCGTCATACCAGGCCCGCCTCGAGACCAACGAAATCTACATTCCGCCCGGACCTCGTCTCGGCGACGTTGTCCTCGAAGTCGAGAACCTGCGGAAAGGCTTTGGCGACAAGCTGCTGATTGACGACCTGAGCTTTCAACTGCCGCCGGGAGGGATCGTTGGTGTGATCGGCCCGAACGGTGCCGGCAAGACAACGATGACACGCATGATCACCGGTCAGGAAAAACCGGACTCGGGCTCGCTGCGCCTCGGCGAAACAGTACAGGTTGCGAGCGTCGACCAGTCCCGCGACAGCCTTGACGACAGCAAGTCCGTATGGGAAGAGATCTCGGATGGCCTCGATTTGATCAAGGTCGGAAACTACGAGACGTCATCGCGCGCCTACGTCGGCCGTTTCAATTTCCGCGGACAGGATCAGCAAAAAAAGATTGGCGTGCTTTCCGGTGGTGAACGCAATCGCGTGCACCTGGCCAAGATGCTGAAGGCCGGAGGCAATTTCCTGTTGCTCGATGAGCCGACCAACGACCTCGATGTTGAGACCTTGCGGGCGCTCGAGGAAGCGCTGCTCGAATTCCCGGGTTCAGCGATGGTGATTTCGCATGACCGCTGGTTTTTAGACCGTATTTGCACACACATACTTGCATTTGAGGGCGACTCAGTAGTGACTTGGTTTGCCGGCAACTATGCTGACTACGAGGAAGACCGCAAACGACGTCTTGGGGCCGATGCAGCAAATCCGCACCGAATCAAGTATAAGAAGTTAGACGCTTAACAAACGGAGAACACAGCGATGAATCTGCTGCTGACTGCGAGTGCAGTTTTCATATTGATCACGTTGTATTTCGTTTTTTCAATGGTCCGCCACGCGCGTCGTCGCCGCCCGGTGCGCGCGACGCGTTCGTTGGCAGGAGGCGCCGTAACCGCTTGTGCCGGTGGCGCCAGCACGATGCTCGCATTCAGCTATTTCGGTTACTTCCAACTCGTCGACGAACAACTCATCGGCCAGATCAAATTCACCGAGTCGGCACCGGAGCACTATGTCGCTCGCCTCATGCTGGAAGGTGAACAGCGGGACCAGATGTTTGAGATCCTCGGCGATGAATGGCAGATGGATGCGCGCGTCATTACCTGGGAACCGCCGATGACCTTATTGGGCCTTGACCCGATCTTCCAGCTGGATCGGCTCAGTGGGCGTTACTCCGAGGTCGAAGAAGAACTCACTAAGCACCGCAGCGTACATGCCCTGTCCGAGCCCATGGCCATGGACGTCTGGCAATTTGCGCGCAAGTACCCGAAATTGATGCCTGGCGTTGATGCGCACTATGGCACTGCGACGTATTTGCCCATGGCACACGGCGCAACGTTTGAAGTCACGATGACGAGAACGGGCTTGATCGCGCGCCCTGTGAACGATGCGGCGCGCGAGGCCATCGGTGAATGGGGGCAGTAATCTTTTATGGATTATGTCAAGCCATCGTGGCGACGCATACTTGATGGTGCATACTGAAGTTGCTGGTTGATAATAATAATTTGCCGTTCATCAAAAACCAGAAGACTGAGCGATATGGCAATCGTAATTGATAGAGATCAGGGGCTAAAAAGCGGGCTCGAGGACCGGATTGGCCTCGAGTGTCCCTACTGTGGCGTTTATGCGCACATGCAGCCGCAGTCCGTGCCGGACGTCTCGTCGCTGTTGCGCGACAAGCCCAAACACGTTGGCCTCGTCTACAAATGCGACGCCTGCAACGCCCCCGTTTTCCTGCGATTCGCTGTTCGCCAGTACGAAGACGACCGGATTGAGCTTTCCCGCAATTTCGTTGAACTTGAACGCCCGAAAGAACGCTTTGCGTTTTCTTACCTGCCCAAGCATACCGAGGTGCTGTTCCGCGAGGCGCTGAGCTGTTACTCGAACAATAACTTCAATGCCTTTGCATCGATGTGCAGACGCGCCTCGGTGAGTGCGTTTGATGCCATGGGTGAGGGTGGCAAACTTCGTGCCTTTGAAGAAGTGATGATTGCCCAGGATATCGCGGGTATTGACGATGAGGCATACGCGCCGATTAAAAAGGTCCTATTCAGCACCGGGCCGCACGAAGAATTACCTCTTCTGAATCGCGCCCAGGCAGGCATACTCCTCGAGATTCTGAAGGACATGTTCTACCAGTGCTTCGTGCGCCGTGGAAAACTCACGCGCGCCATAAAGGTCCGCCGTTTCTTCGTGACCGAGGCGGACAACGATAATCTCGCCTCAGCCTAGGCTGTGCAATACAAGCCTAGTCGGCCTGGAATGAAATCGCCTGAATGCTTTCGA
>Ga0224504_10001481_pt1 | contig 10357 bp, 10 predicted proteins | sample SF_Oct11_sed_USG_3_FD_170160 | JGI IMG/M metagenome (GOLD analysis project Ga0224504, IMG submission 170160) | Sediment microbial communities from San Francisco Bay, California, United States - SF_Oct11_sed_USGS_24 | ecosystem: Environmental > Aquatic > Marine > Sediment | place: USA... | reverse complement strand
CTAAAAACCCCAAAACCTTCTGAGATTAACTTTCCGGCTCACTGATAGACTTTACCCCGTCATGCTTTAAGAGACTCTGAATGGACAGCAGGTATTCTGTGGAAAGATCTAAAAACTGGAGGCCGACACCAGGCGGAAGCTCAGGTTTCTTTGGTTCGTCTTGCGCGTTTACCCAAGCGACCTTTGCACTGCAATTGACCACTTTATCTGCATCCGGCAATGTGAAGCTGAGTAAAACTTTATCGTTAACGGAAAAACTGGTTTCCGTTTTGAGGAAAAGTCCGCCGCTACTCAAATCCACGCTAAAGCCATAAAGCACCATTTCCTGCGAGGGTCCATAATAGACACGTAACTCGGCCTGCAAGGATCTTCTTGGGTTTTCTGTTGCCGGAATTGTTGCTTTTGTATCCATAGAAACCCTCCAAAGGCGATAATGTAATAATTGCAGCACTCTACATCAGGCAAAAGGTAAGGTCAAAGGTGGCAGAAGTCCTGCTATTCTTCTGGCATAAATGTCCCTACGTTGTGTCTCAGGAACCAACCTTAAAACAGTCACCTATCCCTTCTGCGTAACTTGTCGCTTTTAACTCAAAAGTCTCCTGCCATTCCTCCGGATCACAAACGTTTCCTTCGATAAGCATGGTGAGTTGGTCGCTGGTAATAGGAAAATGCTCACTGCTCTGCATCACCTTGATCAACGGTTTGATCATAAAAAGCGGCTGGTGAAGTTTGGTGGCGAGGCCCTTGCCCATGGCTTGCGAAGTCAAGTCAAGAATCTCATCGTAACTGTAACTTTCTCCGCCGCCCTGATGATAGGTCTTGCCGATCGTTTCCGGCATCTCCAAGGCCTTAACGAAGCTGGACGCCACCTCTCTCAGGGCCACCGGCTGCATGCGATACTGTCCGTCACCGATTACCGGCACAACAGGGAGTCTGCGGATGACCTCAGAGAGCATATGGACGAACTCACTCCCTTGGGCAAAGATCAACGATGGGCGAAAAATCGTCCACTCAAGATTGCTGTTACGAACAAGCTCCTCAGCTTGCCATTTGGTACGGTGATAACCTGTATTGCTGCTTTCACGGGTGCCGTTTGAGCTCATATGCAGGTAACGGCTGACGCCTTGTTCCTTAGCGGCCTCCAGCACATTTTCGGTGCCCACGACGTGCATTTTTTTAAAGGTGACGCCACGCCCCGGAAACTCTCTAATAATGCCGACCAGGTGGATCACCGCGTCACAACCTTCCGGTCCACCGACCAGGCTGGCAGCATCGGAAATATCGCCAGGGTGGATCTCCACCCCATCAGTCACCGTCAATTTATCTTCAGAGCCCTCTCGCACCAGGGCTCGCACGCTATGGCCGGCCGATACCAGCTGCCGCAACACTTCACTGCCAACAAATCCTGTTCCGCCGGTGAGAAAAACCTTCATAGTCTTCATCCTTTAGTTTGGATTTCCGCGGACCTCGTGCCGGGGCCGCGTTCCGGTTCTTAGCCCTTAACCACTGCCATCGGTTTCAGTCTTGCCACGATGCGGCCGATTCCCGCCCGTTCAATCACCTGGACAACATCTGCAACATCCTTATAGGCCTCAGGCATCTCCTCTGCTACGGTCGCACGTCCCGCTGCTCGCACCAGGATACCCTGCTTTGCCAGGTCGCCGATGATATCCCGGCCCCGGGCGGATTTTTTTGCCGCATGGCGAGACAGAACACGTCCTGCGCCATGACAAGAGGAGCCAAAGGTTTCTTCGTAAGCACCAGCAGTACCGGTCAGGACGTAAGAATATCGGCCCATATCACCCGGAATCAGAACCGGTTGCCCGATCGGCTGATAAACGGCAGGAATCTCTTTGTGGCCTGGTGGGAAAGCCCGTGTTGCGCCTTTGCGGTGTACACAAAGTTTGCGCTCCTGGCCGCTGATTCTGTGTGTCTCCCACTTGGCAATATTATGGCAGACGTCGTAGATTGTCGCCATGCGCAGATCAGCAGAACCTTTACCTAAGATCTCTTCGAAGGTTTCTCGCACATGGGAAGTAATCATCTGTCGATTGGCGAAGGCATAGTTGGCTGCGCAGGCCATGGCCGCCATGTAATCACGCGCTTCATCGCTCTGCAAGGGAGCACAACAGAGTTGTCGATCAGGGAGAATAATACCGTACTTGCGTGCAGCTTTGAGCATGATCTTTAGATAGTCATCACAGACCTGGTAACCGAGGCCTCGACTGCCGGTGTGAATACTGACAGTCACCTGGCCAGGATAAAGACCAAGGACTGCCGCGGCATCTTCGTCGTAAATCGCTTCGACTTGCTGGATTTCCAAAAAGTGGTTGCCGCTGCCCAGGGTTCCGAGTTGCGATCGCCCCCGCTCAAGAGCACGTTCTGAAACTTTCTCCGAATCGGCCCCGGCGATCGTGCCGTGATTTTCAATATACTCAAGTTCGTTATCGTTGCCGAAACCCTTCTCTACCGCCCAGGCAGCACCCTTGGTGAGAACGGACCTCTCCTCTGCAATCGAGAGTTTGAAGTCGCTGTGATGAGAACCGACTCCGGCTGGAATGTTACGGAAGAGTGCATCAGCTAGACGATCTAGATGGGGGTGGATTTCCTCCGCTTTCAGGTTGCTTCGCAAGAGGCGTACTCCGCAGTTGATGTCGTAACCGACCCCGCCAGGAGAGACGATCCCTTGCTCGGCATCAAAGGCCGCGACTCCACCGATCGGGAAACCGTACCCCCAGTGAATGTCGGGCATGGCCATGGAAGGGCCGACGATTCCGGGCAGTGTTGCGACATTGCAGACCTGCTCCAGGGCTTGCTCACGACGCAGATCCTGCATCATGGCCGGAGAGGCGAAAACCAGGCCGTCGGTCCGCATGGCGCCTTCTCGGGGAATGCGCCAACGGCATGAGTCCAGTTGTTGAACCTTGATCGCCATAAACTTTCCTAGAGGTCAACGTAAACTCTGGCGTGCCAAGCACCAGAGGTCTCTTCCAGGCAGGCCTGATAATAGGTGATCGCTTTGACCTGTCGCTCAATATGATGACGTTTCTGGTCAAAGGTTTCACCCGAGAGTGTCGCCCACAACTCGCCTTCTTCGAGAGTATCGATCCGAGATGCCGCCAGAACAAGGTTGTTCTGTTCGCACCAGTAAAGGATCTCGTTAAGCCATGCCACCATAAGCTCCACAGAATTGTCCTCGCGCAGATGGACCTTTTTCGCGATGCTCGCCGAAGCGGGGCTGTCGCCAAACAAAACCATCGTCAACCCTCTGGCCATTTCCTCCAATACTTTCGGGCAGGATTCTGCACGGGCTTCTATACCCATATCAGCAGTGTGTTCGAGCAGTCGATAGCCTTTGTTCATCAACTTTTCCCATCGCTCCGGTTTAATGACGAGTGACCTGCTGATAGCCTTTGTATTATACCAGCCAGTTAGTAACCCGGGGTTTAAAATAAAATAAACCCTTTCTAGCTTTCTGCGATATGTGAGATATATTTAATAACGTATATTTAACCCTTGCTTTCGAGGAAGCATGAAGAGTTACTGGTCGGCCCTGATTTTGCTTGACAAAACACTGTTCTAGATATTATCAAGGACGAAGTGTTTTTCTCAAAACCATCTCAAACCATCTTTTTAATATACTGAAATTGTTACACTTGCCCGTCTGATTAAAAAACTGTGAAGGAGGTCGGACAATGAAAACTGACTTGGACGTCAACACCTCTCCGATCCCCGAGGAGCTCCTCCAGCGCGTGGAGGCTCGCGGGATCAATCGTCGCGACTTTATCAAGTTCTGCACGGCGACCACTGCTGCACTGGCTTTGCCGGTAAGCTTTATTCCTACCGTCGCTCAAGCCGTTGAAGACAAGCGACCGCCTGTTATCTGGGTGGAATACCAGAGTTGCTCCGGTGATTCGGAAGCTTTCCTGCGTGGCAACCAGCCAACCGCTGGAGAGCTGATTCTCGACCTGATTTCTCTCGAATACGCGGATGTCGTGATGGCGGCCTCCGGTCATCAGGCTGAAGAAGCCAAGCATCAAGCCATGGAGAAGTACAAGGGCCAGTATATCTTAATCGTTGAAGGCTCTATCCCTACCGGAGCCGATGGCGCCTATTGTACTATCGCTGGCGAGAGTGCCATGGTCGATTGCAAAAAGCTGGTACAGAATGCCGCGGCCACCATCTGTGTCGGTTCCTGTTCCTCTTTCGGTGGCATTCCTGCCGCTGCTCCGAACCCGACCAACGCCGTTTCGGTGAGCAGCCTGGTGCCGGGTGCGGCAATCATCAATCTACCCGGTTGCCCTGTTAATGCAACAAATCTGACCGCGACCATCGTCCATTTTATGACCTTTGGCAAGCTTCCGGCAGTCGATCGTCTCGGTCGCCCGAAGTTCGCCTATGGCAAGCGCATTCATGACAACTGTGAGCGACGCGGCCATTTCGATGCTGGCCAGTATGCCGAAGCCTTCGGTGATGCCGCGCACCGTCAGGGGCATTGTCTCTACAAGTTGGGTTGCAAAGGTCCTGAAAGTTTCCACAATTGCCCGACCGTTCGTTACAACGAAGGCACCTCCTGGCCTGTTATGGCGGGTCACGGCTGCATCGGTTGTTCTGAACCTGGTTTCTGGGACACCATGAGTCCCTTCTACCGGCGCCTGCCCAAGGTCCCCGGTTTTGGAATTGAGGATACGGCCGACAAGATTGGTATCGGTCTGGCGGCGGCCACCGCAGTGGCTTTCGGTGTCCATGGGGTTGCGAGCTGCTTCCGCAAGGGCGACGCTATGGAAGAAGACAAGGTCGTAAAGGAGGACTAAACGATGGCTAAAAGAATTGCCGTTGATCCGATTACCCGTATAGAGGGCCACCTGCGCATCGAAGCGCAGATCGATGGTGGCAAGATTGTTGACGCCTGGAGCTCTTCCACGGCCTTCCGTGGCATCGAGACGATTCTCAAGGGTCGCGATCCCCGCGATGCGCATCATTTCACCCAGCGCTTCTGTGGTGTCTGCACCACGGTTCACTCCATGGCCAGCATTCGTGCCGTGGAAGATGCCCTGAACATTCAGATCCCCGACAATGCCCGCCTGATCCGTAACCTGATCATGGGCATCCAGAATGTGCAGGATCACGTGATTCACTTCTATCACCTGCATGCACTCGACTGGGTCGATATCACCAGTGCCCTGGCTGCCGATCCGGCCGCTACGGCCAAATTCGCTCAGTCGATCTCCAACTGGCCGAAATCGAGTGCCACCTACTTTAAGGGTGTCAAGGACAAGCTGGCAGCTTTTGCCGGCACCGGTCGCCTTGGTCCTTTCCAGAACGCTTACTGGGGGCATAGCGCTTACAAGCTGCCGCCCGAAGCGAACCTGATGGCCGTTGCTCATTACCTCGAGGCACTCGAGTGGCAAAAGGATGTCATCAAGATCCACGCGATTCTCGGCTCCAAGAACCCGCATCCGCAGACCTTCCTGGTCGGCGGTATGTCGATGCCAGTCGATCCGGATAGCCAGAATGCCATCAACGCGGACAAGATCGCTCACATCCGCAAACTGCTGCATAAGGCCCGTGCCTTTGTTGAGCAGGTCTACATTCCCGACCTCCTGGCCGTTGCTCCAGCTTATCTCGATTGGGCCGGCATTGGCGGTGGGGTCGGTAACTATATGTCCTTCGGTGATTTCCCGATGGATAACAGCCCCGGCACCGGCAGCCTCTTCTTCCCCCGTGGTGTTATCATGGGTAAAGATCTCGCCAATGTCATGGAGATGGATGAGAAGAAGATTACTGAATATGTCACCCACTCCTGGTACAACTACTCTTCGGGCGACGATAAAGGGTTGCACCCCTACAAGGGTGAGACCAGCCACAACTACACCGGCCCGAAACCACCTTATGACTTCCTCGACACCGATGGTAAGTACTCCTGGGTCAAGTCGCCTCGCTACATGGATCAGCCGATGGAAGTCGGCCCTCTGGCACGCATCCTGGTCGCTTACGCATCTGGCGTAACGGACGTTGTCGACACAGTCAACTTTGTCCTGAAAACCCTCGGCGCTCCGGCTTCTGCACTCTTTTCAACCCTCGGCCGTACCGCCGCTCGCGGCGTCGACTGTCTGCTGCTCGCCCAGAAGAACGAACTCTGGCTTGATCAACTGGCCGACAACATGGGCCGGGGCATCCTTGATACGTTCAACAAGGAGAAGTGGGATCCGGCGACCTGGCCGAAGGAAGCACAAGGCTTCGGTTACCACGAAGCACCTCGCGGCGCCCTCGGTCACTTTATCCGCATCGAGAACCAGAAGATCGCCAATTACCAGGCGGTGGTTCCCTCGACCTGGAACGCAGGCCCTCGTGATGCTGCCGGTCAGATGGGGCCCTACGAGTCGGCCCTAATCGGCACTCCGATTGCCGATCCGGAGAAGCCGTTGGAAATCTTGCGAACCATTCACTCTTTCGATCCCTGCTTGGCCTGTGCCGTACACGTTATGGATGGCAAAGGAACAGAGATTGTCAAGGTTCGAGCCCTCTAAAGGAAGGAGGCGCACACCATGCTGAAAATTTATTACGTATGGGAATTGCCGGTTCGCATCTGCCACTGGATCAACGTGCTCTCCGTGATCATGTTGTCGATCACCGGCTTCTTTATCGGCAGCCCGTTCATAACAGCCCCGGAGACCTCGATGTACGTCATGGGCTGGATGAGGTTTTTGCACTTCTCGTTCGCCTACCTCTTCACGGTGTCGGTGGCTGCGCGCATCGCCTGGATGTTCCTCGGCAACCACCACGCGTCCTGGAAGGCGTTTATCCCTTGGATAACAGCCGAGGGACGGCGCAACTTTATCAAGATGTTCCGTTACTACACCTTCACCGGCAAGAAGATCACCTACGAAGTTGGCCATAACCCGGTTGCGGCTACGGCCTATCTTGGCATTTTCGCGCTCTTTATTTTTCAGATCATCTCAGGCTTCGCCATGTACGGGCAGTTTGAACCGGGTGGTTTCTGGAATGGTTTGCTCGGCGGCATCAATGTGCTGGTGGGCAATCAGTGGCTACGACTCTTGCACCATGGAGTCATGTGGCTTCTGGCCGGCTTCATCATCAACCACATCTACAGCGGCTGGCTGATGGATGTCAAGATGCGTAACGGCACTATGAGCGGTATCTTTAGCGGCTATCGTTACATCGAACCGGAGGATCTTTAATGTCAACCCTGGTCCTTGGACTGGGCAATACGATCATGACTGATGACGGTTTCGGGGTGAAAGTGGTCACTACACTTTCATCCCGTTACAATTTTCAGGGTCAGGTGAAGCTGATTGACGGCGGCACCCTGGGCCTTGATCTGCTGCCCGAGCTTGAAGAGCTTGACTCCCTTCTGATTATTGACGCCCTCGATATGCGAGCAGAGCCCGGTGGTATCTTCCGCCTCGAAGGCGAGGAGGTCCCACGTGCGTTTGCCAGTAAGCTCTCAGTCCATCAGATGGGGCTGCAGGACTTGCTCGCTGTCGCCGAATTCCAGGGCCACGCTCCGCGCAACCTGGTTGTCTGGGGCGTCCAGCCCGAATGCATTGAAATGGGTACCGAGTTAACGGCAGCAGTGGAGCAAACGGTTGAGCCTGTGGTTGAAAAAGTACTCGAAGAGCTCCGCGGTTGGGGGGTTCAGTACGAAGAAAAGGATCAGGAGTAAGCGTTGAGAGAGAGAACAATAAAAAATCACGTCTTATTTTTCTTTGTCCTGCTGATAGTTTTTGCCCTCTGCGGCTGTGCTGAAGAGATCGTTGATTACCCCGCTCGTACCATGCCCGACGGCATCCTTAAGGATGAGATACAGTTGAGTCGTGGCAAAGCACTCTTTATGGCTAAATGCGCTTCTTGTCATGGTAAGCCCGGAGAAGGGCGCTCCGGTCGAGCGGCCTTCTTTGAGCCGCCCGCTCCTGATTTCACCGATGCACACTACCAACGCATGGATCCTGCTTATCTTTACTGGCGCATCGAAGTCGGCAAATCAATCGAGCCGTTTCGTTCACAAGGATCTGTTATGCCCGCCTGGGGGATGCATTTAACTGAACAACAGCTCTGGCAAATTGTCGCTTACCTGCAAGTTCGAGCGCACTAGCAGCCTGTCTGACAATCAGGGCTGAAGCGAAACCTTTAACCTTTGAGGCCAGATTTTGACTCATTGGAGAGGAACAGCCGTAGCTATTGGTCGAAAAGGGTCTGAGATATGGACCACATTGACGAATTTGCAGCCAGCCTATTGATTGTCCGACAGGTTGCTAGATAGTAGAATTAATCCAAGTAAAACAGCATAGATAGAACACCTTCTCTTTTTAGCCAAAAAAACTCTTTTTTATTCTCACTAAATTTGATAAAGTGCCGCAGTCGCGGCCTTTTGATCAAGGCCATAACTCTAGCCTCTGCAGTCGGTATTCAGCCAATAATGAACCCGTTGATTTTCAGACAAAGACGTCTTCGAGTTAATCGCAGTGGTCGTAAACGCAGCGACTGAAAAGAGCACTAATGTCTGGCTTGTACTGAAATGATTCAGTGACAGGCCTCTTCTTTTTTAAACGTATGAGTCAGGAATAAATCAGTGGAAGAGTCACTCTTTCACGCACATTAAGGGGAGCCTCACCATGTCAAACCTTACCGCCCAGGATCTCGGACTGAAGAATGTCGGTACAGTTCGTCACAATCTCGGCTATGACGAGCTGTTCGCATTGGAAAGCAGTAATGCAGAAGGTACTGTTTCTGAGAATGGCACCATGATGATCGACACAGGCAAATTCACAGGCCGCTCACCGAAGGACAAGTATTTTGTTCATCAGAAGCCGTCTTTTGAGAATATTGCCTGGGGCAAGATTAATCAGGCGATGGCCCCTGAAGTTTTTGACGTGCTTTACAGCGAAGTCATCGAGCATCTCGACGGCAAGGACCTTTTTGTGACGGACGGTTTCTGTGGTGCCAACGAAAAAACTCGCACCTCGGCCCGTTTTGTTACCGAGTTCGCCTGGCAGTCGCACTTCGTCAAGAACATGTTCATCCGCCCGACAGAAGATGAACTCAGCGCTTTTGCTCCTCAGTTTACCGTTTACAACGCCTGCAGCCTGACCAACAAGAACTGGGAGAAGCACGGTCTCAACTCCGAAGTTTTCGTGGTCTTCAACATCGAGAAGAATATTGCGATCATCGGCGGCACCTGGTACGGCGGCGAGATGAAAAAAGGCATCTTCACCATGATGAACTACTGGCTGCCGTTGCAGGGGATCCTCTCCATGCACTGTTCGGCCAACGTAGGTAAAGACGGCGATGTTGCGCTTTTCTTCGGTCTCTCAGGTACCGGTAAAACCACTCTCTCCACTGACCCCAAGCGCAAGCTGATCGGTGATGATGAGCACGGCTGGGATGATGACGGCATTTTCAACTTTGAAGGTGGTTGCTATGCCAAGACGATCAACCTGAGCGAAGAGAATGAGCCTGAGATTTACAGAGCGATTCAGCGTAACGCGCTTCTGGAGAATGTAATCGCCGATGATAATGGCGTCATCGATTTCGACAGCGATGCCAAAACCGAGAACACCCGCGTCTCCTATCCGATCGACCATATCGAAAACCATGACCCGAGTCTTAAGGGTGGCCATCCAAAGAACATCATCTTCCTTACCTGTGATGCATTTGGTGTTCTGCCTCCAGTCTCGAAATTGAGCAAAGAGCAGGCGATGTACTACTTTCTCTCTGGCTATACAGCCAAGGTTGCCGGTACCGAGCGCGGAGTTACTGAGCCTCAGGCGACTTTCTCTGCCTGCTTTGGTGAGGCTTTCTTGCCCCTGCATCCAACAGCCTACGCAAAGCTGCTCGGTGAGAAGATGGAAGGTCACAATGTCAACGCCTACCTGGTCAACACCGGTTGGGTTGGCGGTGGTTACGGCGTCGGTAGCCGTATGAGCATCAAGGCAACTCGCGCATGTATCAACTCTATTCTCGATGGCAGTATCAACAATGTCGAGTTTGACGAAACCCGTTGGTTCCGCCTCAGCATTCCCAAGACGCTGCCCGGTGTCGAAACGAACCTGCTCAACCCAAGGAACGCTTGGGAAAACAAGGAATCTTTCGATGCTACTGCAAACAAGCTTGCTGGAATGTTTATCGAAAACTTCAAAAAGTACACGTCTGAGAATGATGACTTTGATTACACTCAGGCTGGCCCTAAAGTCTGATCCTGACATCATCATGTAACAGACAAAGGGCGTCCATTTGGGCGCCCTTTGTTTTTTGCCAAGAGACTGCATTTCACTGCAAAGAGGCAGAGATAAAAAAAAGACACAAGGAAAGAATTGTTCCCTTAGCCTCTTTGCGA
>Ga0224504_10001480_pt1 | contig 10364 bp, 13 predicted proteins | sample SF_Oct11_sed_USG_3_FD_170160 | JGI IMG/M metagenome (GOLD analysis project Ga0224504, IMG submission 170160) | Sediment microbial communities from San Francisco Bay, California, United States - SF_Oct11_sed_USGS_24 | ecosystem: Environmental > Aquatic > Marine > Sediment | place: USA... | reverse complement strand
CTTCGACGCAGTTGTTGATGATAACCAAGCAGGTGCAACACCACACGATGGTAGTGTAAACGGAAACTACGAAGGTGCTCTCATCGGTTCAAACCAATGGGGTATTGACGCAGACACATCAGGAACTATTTACACAGGTGGTGGTATGATTCGTAGAGCATCTATGAACTCACACAACTGGGTTGGTGCGATTTCTAACTTAACTTACAATAAAGATAAGTGGACAGCATCTGTTGGTTTAGACCTTCGTAAGTATAAGGGATATCACTACAGAGCGTTGAACAACCTTATGGGTTTTGATGCATACTACTCAGGTGGTAACAGAAACTCTAACGGGGGACAGATTGTAGAAACTACTATCGAAGCAAGTCCGTTCAACAACACAGGACTAACAGGTCCTAAGATTGACTACTACAACGTAGGTAATGTCGGATGGGTAGGAGTTAACGGTCTTGTTGAATATAACGACAATGACCAATTAACTGCAGTTCTTCAAGCTGGAGTTTCAAACCAAGCTTATTCAAGAGAAGATTACTTCGACCAACCAGGTAATCCAATTTCTGAAACATCTAACCTAATGGGTGGATACGTTAAAGGTGGTGCTAACTACAACATCGACGAGAAGTCAAACGTGTTCGCAAACGCAGGTTTAATCTCACGTCAACCATTGTTCGATGCGGTATTCCCAGGATTTGCAAACAATATCAATGAAGACCTTGAGAACGAAGAAATCATGTCTTTGGAGTTGGGTTACGGATATACTACAGATGACTTGACTGTTAATGTTAATGCATACAACACAAATTGGGGTAACAGATTCATCTCAAGAGGTGTACCCGTTGTTGTAAATGACTCAACAACTGTTGATGGTACTGCACAATTCAGTGGAATTAACGTAGTACACAGAGGTCTTGAACTCGAAACTAAGTATAGAGCAAACAATGATTTGACAGTTACAGGTATGGTTTCATTGGGTGATTGGAGATACACAGACAACTTCGAAGCTGAGGTATTTGATGACCAAAACAATCCCGTAGTTGGACAACAGTTCACTCTTTACACAGAAGGTGCAAAAGTTGGTGACGCGGCTCAGATGACCGCAAACTTAGGTTTGGATTACCGTGTAGCAAGAGGTGTAAACGTAGACTTAGGATACAGATATGTTGACGGTCTTTACGCAGACTACTCAATCAACAGTTCAGCATTCTTGTCTGAAGATAACTTAGGAGCGTTGAAACTCCCATCATACGGATTGGTAGACTTAGGTCTTACAACAAGATTCGATTTGTTGGGTAACAATGCAACATTCAGAGTTAACTGTAATAACTTGTTGAATACAACATATATCGCGGAGTCTAATACAAACATCCACACAGATGAAAATACTGAGTACACATGGAACGGTGTTGACTCACGTAACTTTGTGTGGTTTGGATTTGGAAGAACTTGGAACGCAACTCTAAAGTACACTTTCTAATCTATTATGATTAAATAAAACATAAAAAGGGGTTCATTTTTGAATCCCTTTTTTTATCTTTTTAAAAAACAAAATATGAAAATTAAATTAGAATATATTTGGTTAGATGGGTATACACCAGAACCAAATTTAAGAAGTAAAGTTAAGGTAATTGATGCACCAACACATGAAGTAAACGGTAAGACTGTTCATGGTGTCGGTTTAACTGACTGTCCCGAATGGTCATTTGATGGGTCATCAACACAACAAGCGGAAGGCCACTTTTCAGATTGTGTATTAAAACCGGTATCGTTATACCCTAACCCATTAAACAAAGGTATGTTAGATAGTTATTTAGTACTTTGTGAAGTTATGAATCCTGATGGTTCACATCATGAAACTAACAATAGAAGTATAATAGGTGAAGAAAATCAAGATATTTGGTTTGGATTTGAACAAGAATATACATTAATGAAAGATGGTAAACCTGTTGGTTTCCCTAAAGACGGATTTCCAGCACCACAAGGTAAATATTATTGTGGTGTAGGTAATTCACAAGTTAACGGTAGAGATTTTGTAGATTCACATTTGGAAAACTGTTTAATGGCTGGTATTGAAGTTACAGGTACAAACGCTGAGGTTATGTTAGGGCAATGGGAGTATCAAGTATTCAGTAAAGGTAAAGTTAAAGCTGGAGACGATTTATGGATATCAAGGTATATTCTACAACAAATGTCTGAAAGTTATGGACTTGAAATAGAATTTCATCCTAAACCAGTACAAGGAGATTGGAACGGCTCTGGACTACACTGCAATTTCTCAAACGGCAGAATGAGGGAAGAAGGAGGTAAAAGGTATTTCGAAAGTATTTTTGAATCCTTTAAACAAAGACATCAAGTACACATAGAAAATTATGGCTCATCCAATGAGATGAGATTGACAGGACTACATGAAACTCAAAATATAAATAAGTTCAGTTGGGGTGTTTCGGATAGGGGAGCATCTATAAGAGTTCCACTACAAACCTCTAAGGAATGGAAGGGGTATTTAGAGGATAGAAGACCTGCATCAAATGGAGACCCATACAAAATAACATATGTTATAAATCAAGCGTTAGAATATGCTGAGAAACAAATAGAACCACAAGAAATTGAAGGAGATTTTGTCGTTACATAATAATAGTAATAAAAGACCTAACTTTATTCCTGATAATATATTAAAATTATCTGAAGAAATCATCGGGTCTTTACCCTCAATAATAGAAACAGATTTTTATAGTGTAGATGTATTAAACATGATTTTAAAAGCCAACAGTATAATATATTCACAAAAATATTATGATGGGTCCACTACTATTTATAATAAAGGATTAATTGATTTAGAAAATAAAATATTGATATATTTTCTTAGAAAAGAAGATGAAAATATATATAAATTTTATTCTTTATCTAAAGAAGAATCTACAGATAGTATAATATTTTATTTAAATAAATTTAAAAAATATAAAACAATATCATGAAATTAACAACTCAAGAATTACAAGAAAAAATTGACAATGGAGAAAAGTTTATTGTCGATTTATATGCGGACTGGTGTGGACCGTGTAGAATGATTGGACCGATAGTAGAAAAAGTTGCAAATCAATTAAAAGAAGAAGGTAGTGAAGTAAATGTTTATAAGTTTGACATAGAACAAGACAAGCAAATGGCCGCTAATTTAGGGGTTAGGTCGATACCTGCTCTAAAAGGGTTTAATGGTGGTGAAAATGTGGTTAACAAAATAGGGGTAATCACTGAATCACAATTAATGGAAATGGTTAAAGAAGTATTATAATGAAACATGTCATACTTTATACAATGGATGGATGTCCACACTGTAAAAACTTAAAAGATTTGTTAACTGAAAGAAATATCGTTGTTGATATAAGAAATATAAAAGACTACGAAGATGAGTATAAAAAATTTGTAGAAGCGACAGAGAATGAATTCTTACCTGCTTTTACATTCGTTGAAACCTTTGAACATGAAGAACCTAATGTTAGACTATTGGTTCCAGATGAAGATTTTAATAACATACAAGAAGCTACGGACATAATAGAAAAATTCCTATTATAACATAATCATTTCTTTAGTTTTATCTCTAATTTTCCAACATCTATCATTAGATAATATTTCATTTTTGAAATCATAGTCTATTAATGATAGATGTTTTTTTATTGATTCTATTTTAAAATCAAATAAATCTAATATAAGTGACTTTAACCATTCCTTTGAAGTAATACAACTATTACTTTTTATGTTAAAAGACATAGTTTCCCAATTTAAATCACTCAAATTACCCTTAAATGTTATTTCATAAGTAATGTCCTTACACAATTGTTTCTCAAATAAGTTATGAGATATATACATTAAAAATAATTCATAAACTTTACTACTATTTAAATCTTGACCGTACAATAAATCGGATGTGTAAGTACCAAAATCACTTACTAATAAATCTTCATAATCTTTAAAATCAGTTATATTTTTTAATTCATCTAACAATAAATTATTATTGTGATAAATAGTATTGTTGATTACGTTAAAACCACCTTGATTTTTAAGTTTAGAAATATATTCAGGTCTATAAATACTAAAATCGTGATTAATTTTTATATTTAAAAAATCTGATTGAGGTGGAGAGTTATAAGATATCAAATCAATAACGTTAAAATTAAAATTAATATCAGAAAAACGTTCAATATATGAATTTAATAAGTTAGAATAATTTAAAGGATTTTTAATTGAGGTTGTACCTCTTAATACAATAAATTGATTTAAATTAGTTAATGTTATTTTGGTTTTGTGATTAGACTCAACATTATTGTACTCCTCAATAATACCACAAACTAGTATATTACATAAATTTTTTCCGTATAGTATAGTTTCCATATTTATAGTTTTTTAAAATATACGAATAAAAAAAAACACTATAAATAAAAAAGAGTCTAAAAACAGACTCTTTTAAAAAACTAAGTAAAAACACAAGTTACTTCTTCTTCTCGTAGTACTTTTCAACAGTTTTGTTAATTGATTCCTGAACAGTTGTAGTATTTGTTTGTGACTGTGTTTGTGTTTGTGAAGTTTGTTGACCCTTCTTTTTACATCCGCATCCCATGATGATTTTGTTTTAAAAGTTTATTATTATTATAAATAGTCTATAGATAACTTATTTCTATAAACGTTAATATTTATGATAAAAGTAAAAACACTATGAGTCTTAGTCAAGTATTGTTCGAAGGTAGAAAAGATGAATTTTTGTCGAAGTACAGAGAAAAATTCACAGAAGACAATATCAAAAAAATATTCATGGTATCAAGGGAATTAGCATCTAATCAAAAATTTTTAAATTTTTTAGGAAAAGTAATTTCACCGGAATCGTTCAATGACGACATGATGAAAGCTAAGATTGCAATTGAAAAGTTTATAAAGTTTCAGAAAAATTTAGAAATAAAAGATATTAACCAATACGAAACTTTAAAAGATATTGTAGATAGTATTGAAAAACACGAAAACAAAGTAAGGAGAGACGTAAAACAGGTTGAAGGTGCGGACGTTGTATACGAAGACAATAGGTTTACAGTTGTATCACCTAAGACACACCAAGCGAGTTGTTATTATGGTGCTGGTAGTAAATGGTGTACCGCAGCAAAGAGTAGTGACGCTCATTTTATGAGTTACAATAGAGATGGTAAATTATTTTACTTCTTAGATAAGAAAGCCAAATCAGGTAGTAGGTTCTACAAAGTTGCAATGTTACAAAAATATGACGGACAACAAATTTTCTATGATGCACCTGATAAATCATTTAAAGTAGGATGGATTTTAGGAACACCTGAATTTGATAAGATTAATAATGTGATACAAAGATATATGTCAACAAAATACGCTGATGATATCGAAATATTTAAAGACGAAATTAAAGCGAAGCAAGAATTACAAAGACGAGCAGCAAGAGATGAGAGAATAAGAAGAGAAAGGTTGTTAAGACAGATGGATGACATTAGAGAAAGGGACGCATGGAATCCTGAAACCAACGAATTAGATGATATAGGAAGAAAGGCTAATGCAGTAATGAGTGGATTAAGAAATGAATGGTTAGTTAATGAGATTGGTGAAGATGAAGATATATATAATTTAATTCCTGAAACAGAAAGTTTCTATCCTGGTGAAATAATGGCGTTTAAATGGATGGGAGAAAATGAATCTGACAGTGAGTATATTGTAGGTGAATGGGATGATGTGTATAGTCTTGCCAAAACAAGACTTGAAGATTTAGTTGATGATATAGGATTGAGAGAATCGTTTAATGATGACTTCTTAATGAATCATTTAGATGTTGATGAGGTTGTTAGTTATTTTGAATCTTGGTATGATGATTATGTGAGAGACGACTGGGAAAGTATCTTTGATTCGGAAGATTTACCTTTATCAGACGAACAAAAGAAAAGACATGAGGAGTTAGACCAAGAGATAGAAGAACTTTATAGAAAAACTAGAGACACTGATTCTTTACCTTATAGTAGTGATGAAAGGGGTGAGGTTTATGACAAAATAGAAGAGTTGGAAGAGGAAAGAGATGAGATAGTAGAAAATCCTGAGGGAGAACCCACAGAAGGGATGATAGAAGAAAAAGTTAGTGACTATTTAGATGATGTCCGTAACAATCCACAACACTATATTCATGAATACGATTTAGATTTAGAACAGTTTATAGATAAAGAAGGTGTAATTGAAGATGCTGTAGACATGGATGGAGTTGGTCATAATATATCACATTATGATGGTGTAGAATATAATATTAGAGTTGATGGTGTAGAATACTATGTTTTCCGTGTGGACTAATTGATTATCTAAAAGTTTTTTTTATTTTTAGGGTATGAAATTAGATTTAAATTGGATTTTACAAGACCCTATAGACATGGAACATAAAGAATATGTTCTACTAGATTACATTTCTAAAATCGATAAAGAATTAGAAAACTTCAAACTGTACCCAACTTTTCAAGAATTGTCATTACATATGGCTAATTTAGGTTCAATAAATAAAAATCTATCAATAATAGACTTAAAAAATAAACCTAAAGAAATAGACGACGAAATATTAGTCGCGGATTTAGAATATAGAAAACTAAAAGAGTTTAATAACAGTAAATTAAAAGAGATAATAAAAATATCCCAAAGGTCATATGATAAACTAAAAGACCATTTTCTCATTGCTAAATCAATATGGTCAATAGTTTTTGATTCAGTATTAATTAAAAATGAAAATAAATCTTTAAAATTTAAAGGTAAAATACCTAATAAAGGGTATATTATTTTTTATTATGAAGGGGAAAGACACGTTTATAAATTTAGACTTAAAAAGATAAATCCTGACTATAATGAAAAAAAATGTGTAATAAAAAAGATAGAGAGTAATAAGGTAATAGATGACAAAACAAAAGAAAAAAATTTTGTTTTTAAAGCAGAATTCAACGAAAAGTTCCCATTAGAAGGATGCTTACTATCAATAGTAAAAAGAAAAGTATTAAATTATATATACCAAACAGTAAAACTTAGTGAATTAAAGGTTAGTCATGACAAGTAAAAAAAAGTCTAGATATCCTGACCAAATAGTTTGGGATGAAGAAAACGAAAAGTTTCACGCCAATATACTTCCATACGCCACAAGTTTATCAGGACCCAAAATAGAGGTTGATGATATTGACTTATTTAAACAAAAAGGTGCGAACAAACTACAAAAAATATTCAAATCAGAATTTGAAGAAATTATAGAAAAATATAATAAATTAGTTGACGAAGTTAACCTAAATGATATGATATATAATTCAATTTACGCTTTTGAACCCGTGGTGGGTAACATATATCACTTATACTATGGAAATAATGAAGAAAAGTTCTTATCATTAATATCACCTAATGAATGGGATAAAGAACACATTGTTTCAGTTAAATTAAATTCAGATTTAAAATGGGTTTCCATAAAAGATTTATAACTAAAGATATCATCAAATCGACTAATGATGACCAAATTGGGTTATTATTCAACTCTGACGCTTTGATTTTTAATGATGATTGGTCATATAACTTCTATAATTTATTTTTAGAAGGTGAAGACATAAAAGATATAAAAAACAAATTAAACAAAAATGAAAACAATAAAGAGAAATAATGAAATTAAAAGAGTTTCTGACAAAGAAGCTATGAAAATGGTAAAATTTGGGTGGGAGTATTGCCCAAAAACACTATGGAAAGAAAAAATAAAGAGTAAAAAGATTAATGTCGAATTGTCACAAGAAACTGACAATATGACAGACAAAAAGAAAAGAAAGATGAGGAAAGAAAATAAAAGAAAAAAATACGAATCAAAATGAGTGTATTAAATATTTTTAGATTTATAAAGATAAAAAATTTAAAAGAAAAACATAGAAGGTTATTAAATGAGGCTCATTTGTATAGTAATATGAATAGAAAAAAATCTGATGAATTGTTTAGACAAGCAACAGAAATAGAAGATGAAATTTTAAAGTTGAGAAACAAATGAAAGAACAAGTAAATCACCCTAAACACTATGGAGGAGAAGACAACCCTTATGAGGTCGTAAAAGTTGCTGAAGCTTGGGGAACAGATAAAGATGCTTACCTTTTTAATGTATTAAAATATATTGGAAGAAGTGGAAAAAAAGATGGAAACCCAACACTACAAGACCTAAAAAAGGCTCTGTGGTATTTGGATAGAAGAATTAAAACAATAGAAAATGAAGATGAAAACAAACACGATTTATACATCAGACTCTACAAAGAAAATGGAGGAGATGAAGAAAGGGAGTATTGACCTTATAGTTACATCTCCACCATATGGGGTTGGTATTGATTATGATAGTTGGGATGATGATAAGTACTTTGAAGAATATAAAGTATTTGCAAAAGATTGGTTGAGTGAAGCATATCGTATACTCAAAGACGATGGTAGAATTGCTCTTAATATCCCTTATGAAATCAATAGACAAGATAAAGGAGGTAGAATATATTTCTCTGCCGAGATGTGGATGATTATGAAAGAAATCGGTTTTGGTTTCTTTGGTATTGTAGATTTGGAAGAGAGTTCACCACACCGAAGTAAGACAACTGCGTGGGGAAGTTGGATGAGTCCCTCTTCACCGTATATTTATAATCCTAAGGAGTGTGTTATTTTGGCATATAAAAAACTGCATAAGAAAAAAGTTAAGGGTACACCACAATGGAAAGGTGAATACCAGATGGTTGAGGACAAGAAGAATGGTGGAGAAAGAAAAAAGTTGGTCTATGAAGAAAAAGACAAAAAGGATTTTATGTCTTTGGTATTTGGTCAATGGAACTACTTTGCAGATACGAGACAGATGACTAAAGCAACATTCTCTTTGGATATACCTTATCGAGCAATTAAGATATTGTCATACAAAGAAGACATAGTTTTAGACCCGTTTAATGGTTCGGGAACCACTTGTTTGGCTGCTGAAATGTTAGGTAGACAATGGATTGGTATTGACATATCAGAAAATTATTGTGAAGTTGCGCGACAAAGAGTTAAAGATTATCAGTTGGAACAACAACAACTTAAAATACAGGTTGATGAATTAACAAATTAAATTATTATGGTTTATTACGAAACTACTGAGCAATTAATGGACCTTGCGAAGGAGAAAGGAATGAAAACCACAAAAGAAGGTTTATTACATTTTAATACTGGTAAATTTACTGGTAGGTCACCTAAGGACAGGTATTTTGCACAATCAGAATATGTAGATAAGATTATAGATTTTAATAGAGATATTAATCAAAAAGTAAAAAGAGATAGTTTTTTATCATTAAAAGAAGAAATGGTAAAATACTTAGAAGATAAAAAAACTTTGAGGAGTAGAAAAGTTGCGGGGTACTCATATGAACACGCAGCTTCATTTAACATAACATCAACAGAACCTTGGGCTATTATATTTTTTAACAATATGTTAGTAGACCCACAATCTTTTGTTATGAATCACTCTAGAACTTTTACAGACTGGGAAATATTACACTCACCTGAGTTTGTTAGTTCAAAAAGACCGGATGATATTAAAAATGAAAACTTTGTATTAATAGATTTTAATGATAGAAAGATTTTAATCGCAGGAACAAGTTACACAGGAGAAATAAAGAAAAGTGTATTCACAGTTATGAATACCCTTTTGATAGATAGAGGTGTGCTACCCATGCACTGTTCGGCAAACTCAAATACAAAAGAAGGTACGGGTGTTAATTTGTTTTTTGGACTATCAGGTACAGGAAAGACGACATTGTCTTCAGACCCTTTAAAATTCTTTATAGGGGATGATGAACACGGATGGAACGGAAATAAAATATTCAACTTTGAAGGAGGGTGTTACGCGAAGTTAATTGACTTAGAAGAAGAAAAGGAACCTATCATATGGAACGCAATCCACAGTAAGTTTACAAGAAAAAACACATCCTTATTGGAGAATATTATTGTAGACGAAGAAGGGACACCTGATTTTACCGATAGTAGTATAACTGAAAATATTAGAGTGTCTTATCCTTTAGACCAAATAAGTAGAACTTCTAAAGTTACTATGACAGGAAGAGGTAATGGAGTTAAAAACATATTCTTTTTATCATTTGACGCTTTTGGTGTATTACCTCCCATTTCTTTATTGGATACAGAACAAGCGGTTAAATACTTTGAGTTAGGTTATACATCAAAAGTTGCGGGAACAGAAGTAGGTATTGATGAACCAACGACTACGTTCTCACCATGTTTTGGTGACCCATTCCTACCAAGAAAAATATCTGATTACACAAATCTATTTAGAGAAAAACTTATGGAGTTTTCAG